>Ga0214542_1012328_pt1 | contig 11102 bp, 2 predicted proteins | sample CNSS1metaG_FD_160096 | JGI IMG/M metagenome (GOLD analysis project Ga0214542, IMG submission 160096) | Root nodule microbial communities from cowpea collected in UCLA plant growth center, Los Angeles, California, USA - CNSS1 | ecosystem: Host-associated > Plants > Roots > Nodule | place: USA...
TCAATTAAAAGTGAGAATTGTTAGATTGTCCATAGTAAATTCAATCAAAGTACAGTCTCAATTAATTTTACTATGCCTAATCATGTCTATTCCTTTGTTTCTTCACCAAATAGAAAACTTAATTAATCAAAGTAAAGTCTTGACTAATTTTAGTTAAAGTAATTACCTCTAATCAAAGTAAAGTCTCAATTTAATTTAAAAACCTTTTAACTCATATGATTAGCATGCATGTAGATTTCAAATCATTATTTTCTATTCGATTAAGAAGCAAAGGACATAGATAAACAGAAACCACAACAATAATCAAAATAACAAACACATAAATTCATCTAACCTCAGAATCCAATTAAGAAATTACAGTGGAATCAACCCTAAAAGCTTAGCCCTCCATGGCTTTGATGGAATACATGATGATATGAAGGAAAGAAAATAAAAGAAAGAATGAGAGATGTGGTGGAGACGGTATCTGCCAAAACCAGAGAGTTCTAAGTGTCTAAGCTGTCCCCCGCTTCTGCTCCCTTAAGTCTCTTTATATAGGCTTCAACTGGACTTTGGGCTTTATCTGTCAGTTGCTAAAATCTTTTATTTTTATTTAATTAATTAGCAACTTAATTCTTGTCCAATTTCCAATTCTGCCCCTCTTATATTTTTGCAGTTTTGACCAGAGTTGACTGCTAACTTTGACCAGTTGACCAGTGTTGACCAGTTTGACTGTGCAATAGCAACCTGACACGTGGCGCAGAGTGCACTTTCTCTCTCCATACTAGGGTTTGCTGCGTTTAGGGTTTCATGGAGGCTTGTGGCTCCTGCAATGGCGGCTGCTCCGGCGAATGGTGGTTGCTCCGACACGGCTGCTCCGACGCGGTTTCGTGGTGCGTTGCGGTGGTGCTGCTGCGAGATCTTCGAAGGTGGTTGTTGCTGGTCTGGAAGCTGCTACCATGGTTGTGCGCGAGGAAGAAGAATTCGCAGTGGCCGTGAATCTGAAGGTGTTCGTCCAGCAGTGTTTTCCGGCGTGGTGGCTTGCGCATTGTAGCGATGGTGTTTTACGGTGGCTACCGCGGTGGTGATTTGTCTTCTTCGATCTAATGCAGGTGGTGGCCGCGCCGCTTCTGCGTTTCATTCACGGTGACTGCTGCCATTTCGTTTCCGGCGTGGCTGTGCAAACGGTGCTGCAGTAGTGTACGGAGCTACGATGGAGGCGAGAAGGATGGTGTAAGGTGAAGGATGCGCTGCGGAGAAGATGGTCGTGATGGAGGTGGCGCGTCGCGGTGGCTGCTGCTGTGCGAATGAAGAGGTGCGGTGGTGTTGATGGTGGTCAGAAACGGCGGCGGCTGCCGTGGAGGTTGATGGTGGCGGCTAGGGTTTGAGGAAAATTAGGGTTTCTGTTTTGGGAGATGAAGACGATGACGTGGCAACCTTCCATTGGACAGCTTGTTAGTGCAAGGATTGTTGCCACGTGGCTTGTTCTGGTTGGCCAATTTTAAAAGTTGAGGATTGCCACATGGCAGCATCTGAGTGAGTGAAGTTTAAGTGGTAGGAGGGGTGCAACTTAGTGAAAACTGGGGGTACAGAACAGGTTTTTGGTGGTCCACTTTAAAAGGAGTGTGCAAATAAAATCTGGGGGTGCATTTAGCTCCTGATTTATTCTTTTCCAGAATTTCTTGATTTTGGACTTATTTTTTAATTTTAAATATTTCAAAATCACACTATTAATGACCAAAAATAAATTTCAGCTGCATTAACAAACGTTAGAATATCCAATAATATTTTATGCAACTAAAATCAATTTTTACGCCACTTTTACCAAACTTACTCAATAAATCCAATAATCACAAATCCTAATTAAATCAATCTTTAAGCACAGAAAATTCAATTAAATCCCCAAATTTAAAAATTAAATGAGGGCAAAAATTTGAACTCATCACTTGGCAATACTGAAGTTGCTAAAGTTAAGTAGTGGTAATTTGATCACATCAACGACAACGTTATCAATGGTTCATGTATTGTCCCTAATGAAAATTACTTAATTAAATAAATAAATATAGAAATGAAATTCAAATGTCGCAATATTATTATTCCTAAACGCGGGAAAATTTAAATTAATATCTAGAGCGTTAAAAATTCAAATGAAATTAAGTCATAAAGTTATTACAATTTCCAAGTTCCAAATAAAACAAATGAAAACATGATCAAATCCCTAGCTCTAGTCCCGAAGCTAGCCCTCACTCCGTCATCTGTGCATCCACAACATCACTTGTGTCATCATCTGCTCCCGTGTAACGAATTACACGATCATCGCAAATCACAAACAGAAAGGGTGACCTTATACAAAAATAAAATATAAGTAAATAAAATAAAAGTAATTCAAGCATCTTATTCACTCTAGTTAATTCTTGGCCAAGACCTTAATCCCCAAGGCTTTTCAACCTTCACAACACACAAATAGTTAGCCTCGAATTCAGGGTTTATGATGCTCACACCAAAGCCTTCCTTACCTCTGTTGTCACTAAATCACAGTCATTCCCGACCTTTATAATTAAGCAACCAATATATTCTTACCTCAGCCAATTGTTACTAATCGACATTACCAAAATCCCAAAATCACAAATTGTACCAATACCATTTAGTTATTATCTTTCCACTGTTTCATTATATCCGATTATTAATCCTCACTAAAATCATTACTTATTTGACTTAAATACATCCTAAGTACATCCTTACAACCAATAAGTTGCTTTCATTTAACCACACCCCCTATTCCTCTATTATTATCATCTCTTCATGCCTAATTCATTCGCAACCAATCACAGTTAGTTTCTCCCCAAGGCTGATTAACTAGTTTTCCAAAATAGCCTTGTTACATCGCTATCGCCTGGTAGCCAATGAGATGTCGCCAGGTGGCATACCAGATTATGGGTAAAGACCTAAGTTTTCTACACTCGTGTAGATCTCTTCCCCCTTCTCATGGTTTTGTTGTCTAGAGCACTACAACCCAAATTACTCAATGCAATATCTCTATAGTCAAGCTCTCCCAATCACATCTCGAAGGATCACTAATTCTGCTCGTTAGAGGGATTACCAATTTTTTTAACATGAACCCTTCATGTTCCCTTCCCCATTGTTAACCACAATAACACCATACGAACAACATCATAGCATAAATCAATCAAACAAATGAAACAAGGACGAACTGGGATATCAATATATCACAAAATTCACCAAAACAACAAAACAACATCAGACCTTATGCTCCGCCTGGCGGATTTCAACCCACCACCAAGCAACTCGTGGTAGAACCCAGAATTTGGGTAAAAACTGATGTGCCGCTTGGGGTTCATACAATTATACTCATACAATATGCAATATATTGGGAAAACAATTTAAACATGTATAACCAGCTCCTCTTACTTGTTAATCCTTACTCAATATGGAAGAATTAAGACTTCTCTTGTGCCACCACTAGTCCAACCTTGGCCTTCTCCCAGTACACTTGATGCTCTTATCAATTTCCACAAAAAACTCACCTTTAGACCCTCTTTTCCACTGTCAAAATCATTTTTTTCTACCCCTTCACGTTTTCCTCTCTTTCTTCACCAAAAACTCTCTAATTAGACCCTTAACTAAGCCTTAATGCTTGTTAATGATAGGGGAAACGAAAATGGCTTTGAATTAGGTGTTAATGACCATTCAAAGACCATTATTGGTTGTCTCCCAGCCCACTAAGCTGCCTCCCTTAGTAGCTAGGGTTTTCTACCTTTTCATCTCCATGCCAAAGGAAATTTTGGCAAAAAGAAAGTTAAATTCATTCTTAATAAGGTTTGAACCCATAACCACTCAATTACAAAGTCAATGCATGACCAATTCAACCAATTCATGTTTTGTGATAATTCCTATAATTTTGGGATTACATTATCACTACTCAATTCAAACATAACATTAAAATAATACACTTATTAAAATAGCATACAATTAGCATACATAGGACTCAAACCTAAGTCCTTTCAACATAACTATGTACTCTTAACCACTTGAACTAATACTTTTCCACGTCATAACAAACCACATTAAATGCCATAAAGGCTCCCACAACCCGCATTTATTAAATAATGATTTATTTAATTATTTAAATTTCTCGAGTCTTACAATTCCTCCTAGCTCTCCCCCCTAAGAACCGCACATGCGAGTTCCCCCGCATACGGCTCAAGTGGCTAAGGTTTGAGCTCAACCCGCTAACGAGCCCCTAAGAAAGCCTTGGTAAATTCAAGCGTGTTAGCTCTTTTAAGTGAAGGCGCGCATCCTCTTGCTAGGAGAGGAACGAATCCTTCGCGCTTCGTTGTAGCTAAGCTTACTGCTAGCCTATCGCCTAGCGTGAAGTTTGAGAGACATGTTGAGTTGGTGAATTGGTGCCACATGAAGCCTGAACCCTTCGCTAAAATTCTTACCACTTGGCAATCTCATTTGGTGTAGAATCGTTTTGAAGCTGGCTAGATTGGTAGGCTATAATAGCCAACTTGAAGCGCAACGTAGAATTGGAGTTCAAAGTGTGTTGATTCAGGTGGTGGCAACAAGCTCTAGACTAAAAATTCATGTTGTTGAAATGGTGGAAAAACATTGGCAACTTTCCACTTTCTTTTGTGCAATTGGAGCTAATTGGCAGCAACATCTAATTTCTTAGTGGCAGAATTTTAGTGCAGCAGAAAATTTGAGTGGGGCATGGCAACAGCCCAAACTTGCACAACCACCAAAATTCCACATTGCAACAGCACTGTCCAGCATCCACTCTCGAGCCTTGCAATTTGATAGCAGCACACTTTTTTTTTCCAAACAGTGTGCATTGTTATTTTGGGAACTGAAGTAGTGGCAATCCAACCAAGCAAACGACCGTCAATTTTAGTCTTTTTGCCATGCGATGCAGCAGCTATATAGGGGTTGATTAATTTTTGGTCCAAAATATAACGCATAAAGTGGTTGTGTGAGAAAAATAGAGTTGGTGCGGTGTAGGAAAAAAATTGGCATGTTCTTAGAGCTGCTGATTGTTCCTGTTAGTGGTGAGGTGATTCAATCAGGGATCTAGCCTTTGTCCTTTCCCATTTCGTGCAACATGAGGTTCATCAGTTTGGCGTTCATTATGCACTTTGTTGTCACTGCTCCATCTATGGGATTTTGAAGTTGTTGTTGTGATAATGATATACTGCTATTTGGACTTCCGTTTGACGTAGTTTTGTTGTTGTTTTGGGACGTAACTTTGATTGTTTGGACATGATTTTGAGCTGGTTGTTGCAGTTGTTTGGGCATAATTTTTGGTTGGTCTAGACAGCAAGCATGAGGTTGTTTTGTTGATGTATGTACAGTTGTCTCACTCTATTGGGTCATTTTTTTAGTTGATTTTGAAGTTTTTTGGTGTTGTTATGATTGATATACATGTTCATATTATGCTTATTTCTGGGTCAATATTCTTGCCAATCTAAGTCTCTTTTATAGCATTTCTAGCTTTGCTTGAGTCCATTGTCTATCACTTTTCTCTTTGAGTTTTATTTTCATTTAATTCTTGTGTTCTAGGACAATGTACTTTGAGCTAAATTGTTGGAAAATATCAATTATTTAAATTTTTAATAGTAAAAAATTGGAAAAAAAATTTAAAAAGTGTTACCATGAGATGAAATTTTTCAAATTTAAGAACACCAATCCCATCCTAGTATTGACCAACCTGTTTCTTATGAAATTTTGAGCAATTTTTGGATTTAAAATAACAATTATTTAAATTGTAAATAGTAAAAAATTAGTAAAAAAAATTAAAAAAGTGTTACAAAAAGAAGGAATTTTTCAAATTTCATACCACTAATCCCCGTTGAGTATTGGCTAACAGGTTTCTTGTGAAATTTTGAGCAATTTTTAAGTAGAAAATATGAATTATTGAAATTGTAAATGATAACAAAAAGTAAAAAAAAAAATTGAAAAAGTTTTACTGAAAGATAGAACTTTTCAAATTTTAGAACACCAATCCCCAATGGGTATCGGCTAACCTGTTTTTTGTGAAATTTGAGCAAATTGTATATGTAAAATATTAATTATTTACATTGTAAATAGTAAAAATAGTAAATAAAAATTAAAAAAGTATTATCATGAAATGAAATTTGTCAAATTTAAGAACACCAATCCCATATGAGTATTGGGCAACCTATTTCTTGTGAAATTTTATGCAATTTCTGTATAAAAAATATAAATTATTTAAATTGTAAATAGTAAATAGTAAAAAATAGTAAAAACAATTAAAAAAATGTTACCAAAAAGATGGAATTTTTCAAATTTCAGAACATCAATCCCATCTGAGTTTCGGCCAACCTATTTATTGTGGAATTTTCAGCAATTTTAATTAATAAAATATCAATTATTTAAATTGTAAATATTAAAGAATAGTAAAAAAAGTTAAAAAAGACTTACCAAGAGATGGAATTTGGCAAATTTCATAACACTAATCCAATTTGACTATCCACTAATCTATTTGTTGTGAAATTTTGAGGAATTTTTATATATGGAATATCAATTATTTAAATTTTTAATAGTTAAAAATAGGGAAAAAAATTAAAAAAGGGTTACCATGAGATGAAATTTGTCAAATTTAAGAACACCAATTCTATCTTAGTATTCGCCAACCTGTTTGTTGTGAAATTTTGTGCAATTTTTGGATTTAAAATATAAATTATTTAAATTGTAAGTTGTAAAAAATTAGTAAAAAAATTAAAAAAGTGTTACAAAAAGAATGAAATTTTCAAATTTCATATTACCAATCCCCTTTGAGTATTGGCCAATGAGTTTCTAGTGAAATTTTGAGCAATTTTTATGTAGAAAATAGGAATTATTTAAATTGTAAATGGTAAAAAAATGTAAAAAAAAATTGAAAAAAATTGACTGAAAGATTGAACTTTTCAAATTTCAGAACACTATCCCCTCTGAGTATCGGCGCACCTGTTTGTTGTGAAATTTGGAGCAAATTTTATATATAATATATTAATTATTTAAATTGTAAATAGTAAAAATAGTAAATAAAAATTAAAAAAGTGTTAAAAAGAAAAGGAATTTGTGAATTTGAGAACATTAATCCTATCTGAGTATCCGCCAATATGTTTGTCGTGAAATTAAGAGCCATTTTTATATATAAAATATTAATTATTTAAATTTTTAATGGTAAAAAACCTTAAAAAAGTGTTACCATGAGATGAAATTTTTTAAATTTAAAAACACCAATCCCATATGAGTATTGGCCAACCTATTTCTTGTTAAATTTTGTGCAATTTTGTATAAAAAATATTAATTATTTAAATTGTAAATAGTAAAAAATAGTAAAAAAATTAAACAATTTTACCAAAAGATAGAATTTTTCAAAATTTCAGAACACCAATCCCATCTGAGTATCGGCCAACCTGTTTGATGTGAAATTTTGAGCAATTTTTATATATTAAATATCAATTATTTAAAATGTAAATATTAAAAAACTTTAAAAAAGTGTAACCGTGAGATGGAATTCGTCATATTTAAGAACACCAATCCCATCTCAGTATTGGCCAACCTCTTGTGAAATTTTGTGCAATTTTTATATATGAAATATCAATTATTTAAATTTCAAATAGTAGAAAGTAGTAGAAAAATTAAAAACGTTTTACCAATATATGGAATTTTTTAAATTTCAAAACACCAATCCCTTTTGAGTATTGGCCAACTTTTGAGCAATTTGTATATATAAAATATCAATTATTTAAATTGTAAATACCGAAATATAGTAAAAAAATTTAAAAGTTTTACCGAAAAATGAAATTTTTCAATTTTCAGAACACCAATCCTATTTAAGTATTTGCCAACCTGTTTGTCTTGAAAGTAAGAGCAAATTTTCAATATAAAAAATCAATAATTTAAATTTTTAATGGTAAAAAACTTTAAAAAAGTGTTACCATGAGATGAATTTGTCTAATTTATGAACACCAATCCCATTCGAGTATTCGCCAAACTCTTTCTTATGAAATTTTGTATAATTTTTAATATAAAATATCAATTATTTAAATTGTAAATAGTAAAAAATAGTACAAAAAATTAAAAAAAGTATTACTAAAAAACAAAATGTTTCAAGTTTTAGAACAACAATCTCCTCTAAGTATCGGCCAACCTCTTTCTTATGAAATTTTGAGCAATTTTTTTATATATAATATCAATTATTTAAATTGTAAATATCAAAAAATAATAAAAAAATTAATTTTTTTTTACCAGAAGATGGAATTTTTCAAATATTAGAACATCAATCCCCTCTGAATATCGGCCATAATGTTTGTTCTGAAATTTCCAGCAATTTTTTTTTTTATAAAACATCAATTATTTAAATTATAAATAGTAAAGAATAGTAAAAAAAAAGTTAAAAAAGGGTTACCAAGAGATGAAATTTGTCAAATTTCAACACACAAATCCCAAATGACTATCCGCCAACCTGTTTGTTGTGAAATTTTCAGCAATTTTTATATATAAAATATCAATTACTTAAATTTTTAATGATAAAAATAGTAAAAAAATTTTAAAAAGTTTTACCATGATATGAAATTTGTCAAATTTAAGAACACCAATCCCATCCGAATATTGGGCAACTTGTTTCTTGTGAAAATTTGTGAAAATTTGTGATTTAAAATATCCATTATTTAAATTGTAAATAGTATAAAATTAGTAAAAAAATTAAAAAAGTGTTACAAAAGAAGGAATTTTTCAAATTTCTTCTGAAATTTGTAACAATTTTTATGTAGAAAATATGAATCATTTAAATTGCAAATTGCAAAAAATTGTAAAAAAAATTAAAAAAAATTTACAAAAAATGGAATTTTTCAAATTTCAGAACAAGAATCACCGTTGACTATTGGCCAATAGGTTTCTTGTGAAATTTTGACCAATTTTTATGTACAAAATATGAATTATTTCAATTCTACATGGTAAAAAAAGTAAAAAAAAATTGAAAAAGTGTTAATAAAAGATTGAATTTTTCAAAATTTAGAACACCAATCCCTCTATGTATCGGACAACCTATTTCTTGTGAAATTTTGAGCAATTTTATATATAAAATATATATTATTAAAATTGTAATTAGTAAAAAATAGTAAAAAGAATTAAAAAAGTGTTATCAAGAGATTGAATTTTTCAAATTTCAAGACACCAATCTCATCTGAGTATCCGCCAACTTGTTTGTTGTAAAATTTTGAGCAATTTTTATACATAAAATATCAATTATTTAAATTGTAAATAGTAAGAAATAGTAAAAAAAAATAACAAAGTGTTATCAAGAGATGGAATTTGTGAAATTGAAGAACACCAATCCTATTTGAGTATCCGCCAACCTGTTTGTCTTGATAATAAGAACAATTTTTATATATAAAATATCAATTATTTTAATTTTTAATAGTAAAAAACTTTAAAAAAGTGTTACCATGAGGTGGAATTTGTTAAATTTAAGAACACCAAAGACATCTGAGTATTAGCCAACCTCTTTGTTGTGAAATTTTGTGCAATTTTTGCAAATAAAATATTAATTATTTAAATTGTAAATAATAAAAAATAGTAAAAATAATTAAAAAAGTTTTACAAAAGAAGGAAATTTTCAAATTTCATAACACCAACCCCCATACAGTAATCGCCTACGGGATTCTTACGAAATTTTGAACAACTTATATGTAGAAAATATGAATTATTTAAATTGTAACTGGTCAACAGTAGTAAAAAAAATTCAAAAAGTGTTACCAAAAGATGGTATTTTTCAAATTTCAGAATAGCAATCCCCTCTGAGTATCGCCAACCCGTTTTTTGTGAAATTTTAAGCAATTTTATACATAAAATATCAAATATTTAAATTTTAAATAGTAAAAAAAACTAAAAAGTGTTATCAAGAGATGGAATTGGTTAAATTTCAGAAAACCAATCCCATTTGAGTATTTTCCAACCTGTTTGTTGTGAAATTTTGAGGAATATTTATATATAAAATATAAGTATTTAAATTTTTACTAGTAAACAATAGTAAGAATTCTAAAAAAGTGTTACCATTAGATGGACTTTGTCAAATTTAAGAACTTCAATCCAATCCGAGTATTGACCAACCTATTTCTTCTTAAATTTTGTGCAATTTTTCTTTATAAAATATCAATTATTTAAATGGTAAATAGCAAAAAATAGTAAAAAAAACAAAAAAAAAAACTATTACAAGACGAAGGAATTTCTCAAATTTTACAACACCAATCCCCTTTTAGTAATGGCCAACAAATTTCATGTGAAATTTTGAGCAAATTATATGTAGAAAATATGAATTATTTAAATTGTAAATCCAAAAGATGAAAATTTTCAAATTTCATATCATCAATGCCCTCTAAGTATTTGCCAACCTGTTTGTTGTGAAATTTTGAGCAATTTTTATGCATAAAATATCAATTATTTAAATTGTAAATAGTAAAGAATAGTAAAAAAAATTAAAAAAGTGTTTCCATGAAATGGAATTTGTCAAATTTAAGAACACCAATCCGATTCGATTATTAGGCAACCTATTTCTTGTGAAATTTTTGTTTAATTTTTGTATATAAAATATCAATTATTTAAATTGTAAATGGTAAAAAATATTTAAAAAAATTAAAAAAGTGTTACAAAAAGAAGGAATTTTACAAATTTCATAACACAAATCTCCTTTAAGTACCGGCCAAAAGATGAATTATTTAACTTATAAATAATAAAAAAAAAGAAAAGAATTGAAAAATTGTTACCAAAAGATGGAATTTTTCAAATTTAAGAACAACAATCCCCTTTAAGTATCGGTCAACCTATTTATTGTAAAATTTTGAGCAATTTTATACATAAAATATCAATTATTTAAATTGTAAAGAGAAAAAGAAAAGTAAAAAAAATTAAAAACTGTTACCATGAAGTGAAATTTGTCAAATTTAAGAACATCAATCCTATTCGATTATGAAGATTATGCCATGACATGGTGGCATCAATTGTGTATGGACAATATTAACCAAGAGCCACCCACGGCCTCTTGGATGGACATTAAAACTTTGATGCGCGCTAGATTTGTTCCTTCCTACTATAGG
>Ga0214542_1012332_pt1 | contig 11097 bp, 10 predicted proteins | sample CNSS1metaG_FD_160096 | JGI IMG/M metagenome (GOLD analysis project Ga0214542, IMG submission 160096) | Root nodule microbial communities from cowpea collected in UCLA plant growth center, Los Angeles, California, USA - CNSS1 | ecosystem: Host-associated > Plants > Roots > Nodule | place: USA...
TGGGGTTAAGGTCTTGGCCAAGAATTATATATAATGAATAAGATGGGTATATGATCTATCTTGTGTTTTATATGCTTGTTATTTTATTTTCTCAGCTCACCCTTTCTGTTTGTGTGTGGCGATGATCGTGTAATTCGTTACACGGGAGCAGATGTTGATACAGGTGGTGCTGAGGATGTTCAGATGGCGGAGTGAGGGCTAGCATGGGATTAGAGCTAGGATTTTCTCTTATATGTATTACTTTATGTTTTTATTATAAACACGAATAATGGGAACTTGTAACACTTGACTGATTATGTTATAAGTTTTGGCGCGTGCGTTCATGAAATTAATTTTTCCCGCGTTGGGATTTTTATCGAGATGACTATTAATGTAATTATTTCTTTTATTATTTATTTTTAAGTAATATTCCCTAGGGATGTCACAAAGTCTCACTTAAGCGAGCTCCTTCTCGCTTGGGCGAGACCCTAACTCACCCAGGATTAAAATGCCTCGTCTAGGCGACGAGTTCAACAAAACCACGAACCTTCCCTTGAGATCTCGCTTAGGCAAGAGGCTCTCGCCTGAGCGAGACGCACTTTCGCTCAAAACAATAAATCCCGCTTGCGCGAGATGTGCAACCAAACCACACAAAACAACCACAAATTCTCGCTTGGGCGAGGCACACTCGCCTAAGCGAGATGGCCTATCACCCAAGACCAAATTACCCTGCCTGAGCGAGATGCACGAGCAGAACCTGAAACTGAGTCCCTGCAACTCTCGCCTAGGCGAGTCTGGCTCGCTTGAGCGAGAATTGTAGACTTTGGCACTGTTTTACGCACACAACAACAACAACAACAACAATTGAACCCAAAATACACTCCAATTCATACCATTCATTCAGAACAATTTCATAAGGCATATGAGTATAATTAGACACGAAAATAGGCCTCCAAAAACCCAACTTAGCATAATCACAGTACATAACCCCATTCTGTTCATGCATTTAGACCAAAAATTCAATAAAACAGTACCAAAACCCGAAATCCCTAATTCACCACATGTGAAGCACGAAATTCATGGTAGAACAACATCACAATCATGCAACATTAACCAATTATACAATTTTACAGGTTCAGCTCCCCTAACCTGAAATTTCCTTGCTTAAAACTTGAATTTGGGAGGTTCCTTTGATCTTGCCTTATCACCACTTCAATTTCTCCTCTCTAATTCACTCCCAATTCTCGCACTCCCTCCAAAGCTCTCAGAAAACAGCCTCCAAAAACCTCTCTTCTCTCTCTAAAATTTCCTTTTAAAGGTGTCTTAAAGGGGTTTAATGAAAAAAAAAACGAAACCATCTGCTATTGTTTTTCAGCCCCTTCTGCTAGGGTTTTCTCCACCTTTTCATATTCATGCCATACCAGTTTTTAGCAAAAAGAGAATTAAATTTGGCCACCAAGGTTTGAACCCACGACCATACCAAATACTAAACCATCAAACCAACTCATGTTTCTTGCTAACTCACACAATTCAAATATCATATCTCACTAAACATGCTCCAACATATTATTAAAACAATAATAATTAAATAACACACAATTTGGCACACATAGGACTTGAACCCAAGTCCTCTCACATAACCAAAATACTCTTAACCACTTGAGTTAATATTTTTCCACATTATACTTATCAATATTTAATGTCATAAATACTCTACCTACCCGCATTTACTAATTAATTATTTATTTAATTAATTAAATTCTGCGGATCTTACACTTATAATGTCTCAAGCTTTGGTATTGAAGGAAGGGACGATTATATAAAATTGATTATTGAAAAAATAGAGAAAAATAGTTATTTTATTTATAATTTTATTTATATTTTTTCTTGTTTTATATTTTACTGATTTTTTGTTGCATATTTAGAATTTTAATTGATAAAATGTATGGAAATTGAAAAATGTAATAATAAATAATTAGATTATGAAATGTTCAATATGTCTTAGTCGAAATAAAAGTAGATGACAAGAAGATGATCTCCGTTTTGGTTTTGGTCCACTTAACGAAAATTATCGACTAGTTTTTGTGGTCTCGTCTCTCTCATAAAAATTATATATGGCCTAATCAATATTAAATTCAAGTAAGAAAATTAGCTTAGAATTGAAACATGGAGTAAAAGAATAACAAAATGAAATAAAATAGTGTTGTCTACCTTAAAATTAAAATATGATAAAAGAAAATTACAAATTATGCAGGTCAACCATTTCCATCATAAACCTAAGTGAAAAAATATTTAATTTTATGATGCATCAAATGTTTCTACATGGAATGCTTTAAAATATTTTTTTATACTTATCACTAAAATAACTAATTATTTTTGTAATGATAATAATTTAGATTCTGATAATAATAATTATATATTTATTATAATTTTAAAAATAGTTATATGTTTTTTTATTATAAATATATTAGATACATATCATGTCATACTCATGTATCGTATTCATGCGTAATAAATTTAATTACACGTCTTTAACTTTTTTTAAAACATAAAGACAAAATTGCCAAAGCCGGAAAATGATTAATGTAATAAATTTTAATTAATTATAATAAATTATTAAACTCATCTCGGTGCTTGTCGAGTTTTCAACGGATTTATTGAACACATCTAATGCACTAGTGCAGTGCGCACCCTGGAATATTTTGTAATCTGTGGGCACTTTTGTCTCAGACTACTAAACCCAATTACAATATTATAACAATATTCATACTCCAAGAAGACATAAATTTAACTTTTTTACAAGGCTATTAGTGTCGGCTTAGCGACTCTAATATAACATAAAATGAATATTAAAAATAATTAAGTTCATGTAAGTTAACGCTAAATCTAAAAAAAACCTAAAATATAGTTAACCTTATTTAATTTTAATATTTTATTTATTTGAGTTAGTGTTGATTAAGTGAAAATTAAATATAAAAAATAAAATTAATGTTGGTTTAGTGAATGCAAATATTATTTATTTTAATATTTTATTTATTTAAGTTAATACAGCCTTGTCGATACTAATTATAAAAAATAACTAAAATAAATAAAGTTAATTTGAGCATAACATATTAACTTCATTTATGTTTAATATTTTTATATGTTTATTTATATATTTTGAATAAGTACGAGTTCTTTATATCGAATATGGTAGATTATTTTAATTTAATGGTCTAAAAATTTAAAGATCACGAGACTTATTTATTTTTAATATTTATATATATTTTAAGTTAATTGTCAATTTATATATTTTGAATTTATATGAGTTGTTTATACCAAATATGAACCATATTAGTTTTAATCTAATGATCAAGATTTAAAAATAACAAAACTTATTTATTTTTAATATTTATATTTATTTTAAGTTAGCATCGACTTATCTATTTGGAATATGTAGGAGTTTATTATATTGAATATGGATTGTATATTACTTTTAATTTAATGGTTTCGATTTAAAGTTGACAAATCTCCTCACCCATTATTTTTTTCTCTAATTTTCTATATAAATTTCATTACACTCATCTTCATTCACATTCATAAATATTCTCACACTCATGTATTTTTCATCTATACTCCGTCCTCACCTACATTCATTTCCTTCATCCACACTCATCTTTTTCCTCCACACACATTCATCTACATTTTTTTCCTTATTTTCTTCATTCATATTGTTCCGGTCTACAATATTTGACTAAACCAAAACTATAGATTTTAGATTGCCGTTATAGAATCTTCAGAAAACCCCCCTTCATTCTTTAGTTTCTCCTCTATATATCCCTTTCAGCATCATGGTTGCCTCCTTATTGCCAAACTTCCAGCTAACTAACTACCCACTTTCTCCACTTCCACTATTTTCTCCTACAATTTCACTTGGGTGGTTCCTGAAATCCAGGGATATTTATTTGGTGGTTACTATTTGCTTTGCACACTCTTTTTTGCACCATGTTTCCTCTGTTTGGGTATATCCTCTTTATGTAGTGTTCGTATGAGGGTTTCACACTGTTAAAACAAATTTGAGAGAGTGGATTATGGTATTCGAGCACGTTCGTTTTAGATTATTTGAAGGGATATGCGAGAGCGGATTTGGGAGATGGATGTATTAATCCATCCCCTCAAAAGTGCGAAGATAATGCCTATGGTTTGTACACATTACGAAAGTACCCTTGTGCGAAGATCCGACTGGTGTTTTGAGAGGTGAGTTATGGGGTGTGTGTGTGATTGCTGAGTGCATGGAGGGAAGAAGATGAGGTGGTTCAGGGTGTGGTAATCAACGAAAAGGATGAATAGGTGGCGTGGTTGGCCGCAGTGGTGGCTAGGTGGTGGCTGTGGTTGGACGATGGACGTGGTGTGGTGGTGATATGCACCGGTGTTGCAGTGTGTTTTGAGAAGTGGATGGCACCAGTTACGTAACCAGTGCCTTGGTTTGTAAAGGGATGACACTGGTTACGACACCAGTGTCATGGTTTTTCTTTTTTTTTTTACTTTTTTTTAACTTTTTTTTAAACCTTTTTTTAAAGTTTTTTTAAAATTTTTTTAAACTTTTTTTAAACTTTATATAACTTTATATTAAAATTTAATTGTTTAACTTTCTTTTAAAATTTATTTATTTTTATTTTAAAATTTTATATAATTTTAATATTTTTTAATTCGTATTAATTAATTATAATTATTTTTATAACATCAAATTATAAAATCATTTTCTTTTTCCATCAAGGGTATTTTGGTAACTTTCTAATTCTATTTATTTTTACAATTTATTTTATCTATCACATCAATCAAATCTTTTACTAACTTTCATCAAACTTATCTTCAAATCCAGTCACTTTACCCTCTAAATTCACTATAAAAAAACACGAAAATCCATCCACCCAAATCTACACAAATTCATCTTCACACTCTCTCCCATATCCATCCCCAAAGGAACACATCCTTAAAGTTTTGGGCCGTGTTAATGGATCATAATGGGTCATTCTCTAATATATACATATATCCTATAAATCTTACCTGAACGACTTCAACGGGAAATCCGATCATGAATCATGGAATAAGCTCGGAAAAAGAGGTCGGATTCCGACTTAAGAGGTCAGAATCTTGACCTTAGGTCGTGGAGAGCACAAATATTATTCTCCTCTTCTACTTTATCTACATTCTTCTCCTCATCTCTTTTCTTCATACGAATTTCATCAATCCACATTCATCTCTTAATACTTTACATATCTTTTCTATTGTTTTAGTTTGTATGTGTTAAATATGAAAGTACTATGTCAGAATTCTTTTTAATCTATTGTCATTAGCACCAAGTCAATGCTAAATTAAATAATTTTTAAAATAAAAATATATTAGTGTTGGTTTAACCGATGTTAAATTATTTTAATATAAATAAACCAGTTTTAAATTTAGTATAATAACCTTCATGTTAGTTAGAGTCAATCTTAAAAGTTGATGTTAAAGAATTAATGTTAATGATTTTAAAAAGTCACATGAAGCATTCATACAAATTCAACGCTAACAATTATTTAACATAGACATTCACTTGTTAAATGCATACTTTCTCGTAGAGCCATACTTATTTGTAATTAGACAATCATACTTATATTATAAATAATTCACCAATACATCCAATCAAGCTTCAATAAACAATCACATTATTCGCTAAAGCAAAAGTAACTTCGGAAATTCATAACTAATTCGAATAAAAAAAATATTGACATGAAATTCCTTTAATACAATTAATAGAAAATGAAATATTAATACTAGCTAGTATTATAGGATAAATTAAAAATAAACAAATCCAAATAATTCATAAGTGAAATTCGGTCTTCACATTTTCCGGTCCCAAAAAAGTTAAACAATTACTATTAAATGCATAAATTTTGTTTATAAGAATTTAATTTATATATAACACTACAAAAATATATGAATTTACTTGGCGTGTAATACTTGGGGTAATAATAACTTTCAATAAAAAATATACATAGCAGGGTTTTAGAACCCTCCTTAAATATAAGGGTTTTTTTTAATAAATCCTAGTAAAATTATTCTCACCTAATTCTTTTATTTTCTCTGTTTTATAATTTTTAAAAATTTTGGGTTTCACGTGTCTTACTATTCTCGTTGGCTAGATAATTCAGGATCAAGAAGAAGAAGCAGGACTTTAGGGTTTTCTCATGTGTTACCTCTCATCTCGCTCCATTCATTATCTGGGTCTTCAATTTCATTTTCATTTTAGTGCCTCCCCGTTGTAAACCATGTACCTATCATTTCCCTCATTTCATCATCTCAGTGATTTTCGATTTCGTTTTGGTCTCTCTACATTTATCTCTCTGAAGCAGTTGTGGCTCATGCTCTAGGAGGAAGACGTTTGTTCTTTCGATTTCATCAAGCATTTCCCCCTGAAATCGGGTAATAAACACCATCTTTCAATTTCATCATTTCTCTATCTGCTTTCGATTTCGTCATCTCTCTATTTGCTTTCAATTTTGTCATCGTTCTGTCTGCTTTCGATTTTGTTCTCTACTTTCAGTTTGTCATCGTTCTTTCAATTTCATCTCTCTATTTATATTTATCACTCTTTTATATATGGAGAAATATCTATATATCTAAGCTTTGATTGGAGACATTATGTTATGCTTAATTACGAATTAAAAAAAAGGTATTTGAAAAGGATTTGCTAAAATGACTCTTAGAGTCTTCGTGTGGAGGAACTTTGGATCCATTGTATTGTTGATTTTATTGATTTGATAAACAAATGCAAAGTGTATTCAATGTGTTACTAGTGGGTGTGTTTTTCTAACAGTAGTGTATTCTAGAAACGGTACTTGTAATACTAAATTACCAATATCATTAAGCATTATTCCTTGGGTGTTGGAGTTTTGGTGCAAAGTTAGTTGAGTGAGCATTTGAGTAATTGCAATCATAGAGAATCAACTAGCGATTTTAACATTTGGTAATGAAATTTTCTAGCAACAACATATAAACTGGTTAACATATAAATTGTGAAGTGTTTTTTATTGATTTGAGGAACCTCAACAATGTTACCATTTGTTTTTTCTTTGACGCAAAAAGATTTTGTGTTTAGGAGGAATGACAGAGGAAAAGAAAACTTTAACTTTAGGTGGAATTGGAGTTTTGGTTTGAACTTATGTTATAAGATTATTTCCTTGTATTGTGCTTATGTTGTGCTTTTTTATCCATTTTATTTATGGCATTTATAGTTTAAGAAGAACACAAAAATTTCACTAGCTTATAGATTTGTTCTTCAATTAGATCTTTATTTGTTTTTTGGCTTTCTATTAGTTGTTGTTTTGTGATGCACTATTTTTGTTTCTTGTTGAGTAAATAATTATTAATAAAACCATTTTACTCTTTTAATCTCTTTATGATCTAATGAATTCAGATAGTTTAATTATTGAAAAAATTACTTATGAAATATGTTAAGGATGAATGTCTCTATCTGTAGGCATTTTAGTGTCGTTGAATATCGGTCATGGCACCACCATGGCAGAAACCGGTAGTGGTTTTCCGGCCAGCCGCCATAACAAGGCGTGGGCGAATCGTGTTTTTCGTGGCGGCCCATGGCAGTCGCTTTGGGCGTGGCGGGTGATGGTGGCAGAGCGGTCGTGGAGAAAAACTCGGACGAAATAAAAAAAAATGGAGGAGAAGAGAAGAAAGAAAGCAGTAGGAGAAGAGAAGAAAGAAAACAACGATGGCAGCGTATGTTGGTGGGAGGAAGAAGATGACTTCCAAAACCTAATTGCATAGTTTGATGCATTTACAATTGGGCCTAGCCCACTTCCCTAATGTGCAAAATTTGTTCCCCTCTTACTTTACTATTTTACCCTAACTTCAACCACCTAACATAGTGTGCAAAATGCTATTATCTTGTTATTTTACTTTTTTACTCTAATTTCAGTTACCATTTTTATTCTTTAAAACCTAAGTCTGGCCCACTAAACACATAGTTAACCTAACCTATTTGCAAAACTTTCTTCATTCTCTATTATTTTATTCAGAACCATTGTTTTATTCAAAACCAGCAACATCTATTATTCTTTTAATTTTGTAACCAAAAGCTTCTAAAGCTTCCCTACTAGCCACTACCACCTGCCGCCACCCACCGTCAACCGTCGTTGGCCGCCACTGCCAAGTTTGTATTTTTTTCAATTTTTCTTATTTATTTTTTCTATTTGTCTACTTTCACTATAATTATTTTGTAAAAAATATACCTATTTTCCAGCAACAATAATGGCCAATAATAATGAGCGTTTAAGAACATCTCATAAGAGTGACCCGGGATGGAAACATTGTCGTCCGATGGATGAATCAAATTTAAATACAATTATTTGTAATTATTGTGGGAAAGTTATGAAAGGAGGAGTTACTAGAGCAAAAGAACATCTCATGGCAAAGAAGGGCAATGTTACTGCTTGCACCAAGACTCTGAAAAATGTGAGAGAAGAACTTTGGAAATTATACAAAGAAAAAGCAGATAGCTCCTCTATCAATCCTAGATATACTGCAACCAATGATAACCATGAGAGTGAAGATGAGGTTGAAATTTCCACGGCTAGTAATGATAAAGGGAGAAATAGCGGTGGAAGAAAATGACCAATGGATATGTTTTGTAGAAATCCAATTGCTGCAATAGAGAAGAGAAAAAATAGGAACAACTAAGGCAAGCTAACATCAAAAAGGCATGTGACAAAAATTTAAAGGCCTTGGTTCATCAATATATTGCTCGATTTTGGTACCAAGTGAGCTTGTCATTCAACCTTGTGAAGTTGAAAAGTTTTCAAGATATGATTGATGCCACAGATGCTTATGGACCTAATTTACATGCTTCTAGTTATCATGAAATCAGAGTTCCACTTCTTAACAAGGAAGTTGAGTACACTGAAAAGTTGTTGCAAGATCATAAATTGCAATGGAACAAACAAGGTTGTTCTATTATCTCAGATGCATGGACTGATCGAAACAACAATGCTTGATTTACTTTTTGGTGAGCTCCCCTATAGGGACAATGTTTGTCAAGTCCATTGATGGTTCAAACTTTCTGAAGATAGGCGAAAAACTATTTGAGATGCTTGATTCCCTTGTGGAGGAGATTGGGAAAGAAAATGTTGTTCAAATTAAAACAGATAATGGGAGAAACTATGTATTGGCTGGTAAGTTTTTAGAAGAGAAAAGACTCCATCTTTATTGGACTCCTTATGTTACCCATTGTATATATTTGATGCTTCAAGACATTGGAAAGCTTCCTTTGATAAAGAAGACAATTCAAAGAGGAGTTAGTCTTGTTGGATTTATCTAGTCATTCTAGTACCTTGAGTTTGTTGAGACAATTTATAAATATGAGGGAATTAGTAAGACACGCCGTTACAAGGTTTGCTACCTCTTATTTATCATTACAAAGGTTGCATCAAGAGAAGGGAAATTTGAGAAAAATGTTCACCTCTAATGAATGGAGCAATAACAAGCTATCTAAGAAAGCCAAGGGAAGGGAGGCTACAAAAATTGTTCTTATGCTTTCATTTTGGAATCGAGTAGTATTTACTCTCAAAGTCATGGCTCCTCTTGTTCATGTGCTTCGTCTAGTGGATGGGGAAAGAAAAGCCGCTATAGGTTATATATATGAAGCAATGGAGAAAGCCAAGGAAATAATAATGAAGTCATTCAACAACGATGAAAGTAAATACAATGATGTATTTACAATCATTGATAACAGATGGTCAAGTCAACTTCATTGCCCATTGCATGTTGCTAGTCACTTTTTGAACCTAGAGTTCTTTTGTTCCAACCCATACATGGAATATGATTAGGAAGTTACAAATGGATTATATGATTGCATTAGGAGGTTGGTGCAAAGTAAAGATGTGCAACAAAATTTTTTAACTGAGTTGCCTCTTTATAAGAGTGCAAATGGACTCTTTGGTAATGATTTTGTCAAAGAATCAAGGAAAACCATAGCCCCAAGTGAGACACTTAAACACTTTTTAAATCGTGCTAAGATATAATGGTTACATTCTAAGCTACTTTCGTTGCTTGTGTAGCTCAATGGTGGACGAATTTTAGGCATGCAGCTCCCAACTTGCCAAAGCTAGCAATTAAGATTTTAAGCTTGGCATGTAGTTCATTGAGATGTGAGCGCAATTGGAGTGTTTTTGAGCAAGTAATAAGACATGACTCATTTCATTATTGTCTTAGTTTGTAAGTTGTAGAAAGAAATTAATTTAGATATTACTTATTCACATTTTAGATTCATTCAAAGAAAAGGAATAGACTGGACCACAAAAGGTTGCATGATTTGGTTTACATAAAGTATAATCAACAACTTGCTCAAAGATACAATATTAGGAATGAAATAGACCCTATTCTATTGAATGACATTGATGAATGTAATTAGTGGTTAGTGGGAGAAGTTGATGATGATAATAATAATGAAGAGGGAGGGAGTAATGATTTGGTTTTTCATGATGATCATACTCTTAATTGGGTAATTGTTTATGAAGCTTCAAGTATTGGAGAACAAATAGTTTATACAAGGAGACAAGCAACTAATAAAAGAGTATTGTTATTGGATCTTCCCATACTTCTAAGAAAGGTTCAGGTGTAACTCCAACTCCAACTCCAACACAACCTAAGAAGGGTAAAGAGAGGACTCAAATTCAAGTTCAAAATGAATTGCATGATAACTTTGATTTCGAATTTGAAAGATTATTTAACTTTGACAAGAGTCTCTCAGAAGGGGAAGAGGAAGAGGGATATGCCCCATTGAATGATGACATTGAAGACAATTTATGTTGGAGTTAAAGAAGAATATGATTATTAGAAAGCCAAGCAATCATTTGAACCAATTTACACACAATCTAACTACCTATGTTTCCAAAAATGCCAACTCGAGCATGCATGTGAATTAAGCATTTTGAAAAAAATAGTCAATTTAATGATGCCTCAATCATTGCACTAGCTAAAAAAAAGAATCATGATATTCCCGTGTTCTATTCTCAAAATGATCAATTGAGTTTTTTTTTTTTTAAATGATGAGGTTACACGAATTTGATGATTGTATGGAAAATA
>Ga0214542_1012336_pt1 | contig 11092 bp, 16 predicted proteins | sample CNSS1metaG_FD_160096 | JGI IMG/M metagenome (GOLD analysis project Ga0214542, IMG submission 160096) | Root nodule microbial communities from cowpea collected in UCLA plant growth center, Los Angeles, California, USA - CNSS1 | ecosystem: Host-associated > Plants > Roots > Nodule | place: USA...
CTACAGTCCCTGCAGCGACAGTATGAATTACTGTGCATGAAAGATCAAGAATCAGTTGCAGACTATCTTGGAAGGTTGCAAGTTTTGGTCAATTCCATGAGAGCCTGTGATGAACCTGTGAAGAACAACAAGGTTGTCGTTAAAATCCTTCGAACACTTAAACCCCAGTATGATCACATCGTTGTCGCCATTGAAGAATGCAAGGATCTTGAGAAGATGAGTCTTGAAGAATTGCAAAATTCTTTGGAAGCGCATGAGCAACGACTGATTGAAAGAAAGAACAATGAGAAAAGTACTGATCAAGCCTTCAGTACTAGGGTTGATAATCAACGTTTCTGAGGACGTGGTGGCAGAGGAGGAAGAGGGAGATCACGGGGTGGCAGAAGTGGAGGCAGATCTGGAGAGTATTCTGAGCAGTCAGTGGATGAATCTGGTACTAGCCAAAATGATGGTACCAAAGGAGGAGGAAGACATGGCAGAGGTAGAGGCAAGAAACCATATGATAAAAGGAAGGTACAATGCTATACGTGTGATAAGTTTGGCCATTATTCCTATGAATGTTGGCACAACAGTTCAAGCAAGAAGAACAAGAAAGGTGATGAAGCACATCTTGCCCAAGACGAGAGTGATAGTGAATCTGATCATGTGCTGTTAATGGTCACAACAAACAGTGGAGAAGACGAGTCCTGCTGGTATTTGGACACAGGGTGTTCCAACCACATGACAGGAAGGAGAGAGTGGCTGATAGATCTTGATCCAAGCGTGAGAAGCAATGTCAGATTCGCGAACAACAGCACAATAATAGCAGAAAGAGTTGGCAAAGTAATGATCACTCGAAAAGATGGTAAAACTGCTTACATGAGTGATGTGTTGTATGTTCCCAACATGAAAAATAATTTGTTAAGTTTGGGACAATTACTGGAGAAGGGTTATACTATGTCAATGCAGCAAAATCACATAAAGGTGTATGATGGACAACAAAGGTTGATTCTTAGAGCACCACTGTCACGAAACAGAACTTTTAAGATCAACCTCAATGCAACAGCTATCCAGTGTCTAGCATCAGTGAATGTTGAAGAGGAAGGATGGCTTTGGCACTACAGATTCAGGCACCTAAACTTCAAGAGTTTGGGTCAATTAAGCAGTAAGAAGTTAGTAAGTGGACTACCACTGATTCATGTTCCTGATAAAACTTGTGAAGGTTGCATCGTTGACAAACAAACGCGAGAGGAGTTTAAAAAGTGTGCACCAAAGAGATCAAAACAACCACTTGACATTGTGTACTCAGATGTGTGTGGTTCTTTTGATACATTCTCACTTGGAGGCAATAGGTATTTTCTTATCTTTGTGGATGAATGGACAAGGAAAATGTGGCTCTATTTGTTGAAAGAAAAGAAAAAGGTGTTTGCAAATTTTGTGAAGTTCTATGCATCAGTAGAAAGACAATCTGGTCTGAAATTAAAAGTGTTCAGAACTGATGGAGGAGGTGAGTTTAATTCAAAAGAAGTCATGGAATTTTATGAATCAAAGGGGATACATCATGAAGTGATAACACCTTACACCCCCAACACAATGGGGTTGCTGAGAGGAGAAACAGGATGCTACTTGACATGTGTAGATGTATGATAAAAGGAAAGGGGCTACCACACTATTCCTAGGGAGAGGCAGTCTCTACAGCTGCCTATGTACTAAATAGGTTTCGTACAAGAGCCTTGACAGATTGTACCCCTAAAGAAGTTTGGACAGGAGAAAAACCTGTTGTTCACCACCTCAGAATTTTTGGATTAGTTTTTCATATGCACATACCAACTGAGAAACGTAAGAAGCTTGAAGATAGAAGTGAGGCCCTTATATTGGTTGGATACCACTCAATTGGTGCCTACAAACTGTATAATCCAAAGAAGAAGCAAATTTTGATAAGTAGAGATGTAGTTGTTGATGAGGCTGCAAAGTGAAATTGGGAGCTCGTGGCAGTAACTGCTGAGAAAAGCCACATCTCGTGTCTGCTTGAAGACAAAGCTGCTGCCACAACCAGCACCAGCAGTGGAAATAACACCAACAGAAGTTCACAGAGGGTGAGATTTCCTTCCACTAGACTAACAGATCATGAAGTTATGGCTGATTGTGAAATTAGAGATGATGGAGAACTCGTGCATCTGGCATTCCTGGCTGATTTAGAACCACTAATGTGGGAGCAAGCTGTTGACATAAGAGAATGGAAGGAGGCCATGCTTGAAGAACTAAAGTCCATAAAGAAGAACAAGACTTGGGAATTAGTAGACTTGCCTCACCATAAACATCTAATTGATGTTAAGTGGGTGTTCAAAACCAAGTTTAAACCATATGGAAGCATAGCAAAACATAAGGCTCGACTGGTGGCAAAAAGTTTTCTACAGAAACAAGGAATTGATTTCACGAATGTCTTTGCACCAATTGCAAGGCTTGAAACAGTAAGGCTTGTGATAGCTGTTGCAAGTTGGAAAGGTTGGGAAATAAGTCAGCTTGATGTCAAATCAGCTTTCTTAAATGGACCTCTAGAGGAGGAGGTTTATGTGAGGCAACCACCAGGATTCGAAAGGAAAGGAGAAGAACATAAGGTGTTCAAACTGCATAAAGCTTTATATGGCTTCAAATAGGCCCCACGTGCCTGGAACAAATGCATTGATGCATTTCTGCTGTAGATTGGATTCAATAAATGTACAGTTGAATATGGAGTATATGTGAAAGTTTTCTCACCCAATAATTTGCTGCTGATCTTCTTGTATGTTGATGATTTGCTAGTAATAGGAGATTCACAAGCTGAGATTGAGCTATTCAAACAAAAGATGAATTCAGAATTTGAAATGACTGATCTTGGGAGATTGAATTATTTTCTGGGTCTGGAATTCAAACATACTTCCAAGGGAATTTTGCTGCATCAGAGAAGGTATATCAGTGGAGTTTTGAGTAAATTCCACATGGCAGATTGCAATTCGATTCCTATACCAGTTATTGCTAATCTGAAACTTGGTGAAGCAACAGATGAAAGGCTGGTTGATGCTACCCTTTATAAACAGGTTGTAGGGTCTCTAAGATATGTTTGTAATAGCAGACCATATATTAGCTATGGGGTTGGTTTGGTTAGTCGTTTCATGAACAACCCAAGGACATCACATTTAGCTGCAGGAAAACATATACTCAAATACTTAAAGGGAACAACAGAACTTGGACTTTTCTTTCCAAGAAGAACAGGTCAAGATGAAGGAAATATGGAGGTCTGGATTGACTCAGACTAGTGTGGGGATATAATGGATCGAAGGAGTACATTTGGGTATTTCTTCAAATACATGCATGCACCTATTTCGTGGTGCTCCAAGAAATAGAATGTTTTAGCCTTGTCCTCTTGTGAAGCAGAATATATTGCTTCTGCTGAAACAACTTGTCAATGTCTATGGCTTTCAGCACTTATTAAAGAGCTGAAACTTGAGTGCAGAGAACCAATTCAGCTTTTAGTCGATAACAAATCTGCCATCAGTTTGTCAAAAAATCATGTATGCCATGGAAGAAGTAAACATATAGAAACAAAGTTCCACTTCCTAAGAGATCAAGTATGCCAAGGCAGATTGGAGCTGGTGTACTGTCCTACAGAGGATCAAGTAGTTGATGTGTTTACAAAAGCTCTAAGACAAAGCAGATTTGAAAAGTTGAGAGAGCTGCTGGGTTTGAAATCGATTAATATTTTGGATTAAGAGGGGTGTGTTGTTGTTGTAATTCAAAATATCATAACTGTAATAACTGCATTGAGTTTGGCAGTTATTAGTTCCTATTATGTTTCTGTTTTGTATAAATACTTTGTATCCTCCACTTTCAGATATATGAGAAATACATTCTAATTTCTCTGCTCTCTATCATTGTATGCATTATACTCTTCTCTCCATCTCTCTCTGCTAACATAAACAAATCAGGTGCCTATAGTAACGTTCCTAAACTTGCATTATATAATATTGCTCCTACAATCACCATAATCATATTTCCGTCAATACTCTCCTCAAGTTGGAGCATGAAGATCTTTAATACCCAACTTGCCAATAAGATGATCAAATTGTCGACGCCCAAGGGCCTTGGTTAAAATGTCAGCAAACTGGTTGGTAATGCGAACATGAGAGGTCATGATGGTACCACGTTGAACATTATCCCGTACAAAGTGGCAGTCTACCTCGGTGTGTTTAGTTCTCTCATGAAAAACGAGATTTGTTTCTATGTGAAGAGCAACTTGACTATCATAGTATATGTTCATGGGTGTGCACGCTTAAGGATTCAAGAAGGCCCTTTAGCCATTTTAATTTGCAAGTAATGGCTGTAATAGAGTGGTATTCAGCTTTTGCAGAGGATTAGAGAACCAACACCGAGGGGCCTGTGGGAGCCCATAAAGAGAATTGTTCAACTTTCATAATTTAGACTATTGGTTGCAAATCCTGGTGGGAGTTGTATGAACACCTCTTCATCCAAGTTACCATGTAAGAATGCATTATGAACATCCATTTGATGCAACTCCCATTGTTTGGCTGTTGCCACTGCTAGAAGAGTCTGCATTGTTGCCATTTTTGCGACGGGAGCAAAGGTCTCGGTTTAATCCAATCCTTCTTCTTGTTGGTTGCCAAGGATTATCAATCGTTCTTTATAGCATTTTACAGTTCCATCAGAGTGGTATTTAATTTTATATACTCATTTTCATCTAATTGCCTTTTTCCTAGGGGGCAAGGGCGCCAAAGTCCATGTTCCACTACTTTCAAGGGCATCTAATTCCTTCTTCATGGCTTCTCTCCATTTTTCATCATTCATAGCAACTGAAAAAACTATGGGCTCATGTCCAATGGTTATTGTAGCTAAGAATGCATGATATTTTGGAGAAAATTTAGCACATGTTACATAATTGGCTATGGGATAAGGACTCTTACCTGAGGACTTTGACTTGGATAGGGTGTGAGTGTGAGTGGGGTCTTTCGGACACCTTACATTGTAAGTCACAAAGTCTTGTAATAGGACTGAGGGCTTATGTAGGCGTTATCCTCTACCAAGTCGTTCCTCTTGCTCAGCTACACCCTCTTCTTGTCCATTGTCATTGTTATTTCCCTCACTTATGATCATTTCACTTCCACATCCTTGTTCTTCTCTTTCATGCTCACAATTGCCCAATCTCCACCTCTTTGTTATAGTTGTAACTCGCTCCTCACTCCCTTTGTTCCCTTGACTTTCATTGGGGTCATCAAAGAATACACAGTCTATTATGTTTGATTATGGTTCTTTATTGTTTGTGGAATCCTGACCAATGGCAAATGGGAAAGCATTCTCATGAAACACCACATCCCTAGAGACCAAGTATTCTTCTTTTTCAACATTATACACATGCCATCCTTTCTTTCCATATGGATATCCTAAGAACACACACTTTCTACTTCTTTCACAAAACTTGTCTCTTTCTTTTCCATTTTGGTGCACGTAACAAAGGCACCCAAATACTCTCAATTGATCATATGTAGGTACCCTTTCAAACAATACTTCATAAGGACTTTTTTGTTGAAGAAGAAATGAAGGGGTTTGGTTTATAAGATAGCTTGTAGTCAAAATGCATTCACCCCAAAATCGTATAGGCAAACTGGCTTGAAATCTTAAAGCTCTAGCTATGTTTAGAATGTGCCTATGCTTCCTCTCAACTCTCTCGTTCTACTGAGGTGTCCTTACAAATGACGTTTGATGCAATATACCATGTTGTTCAAAGTATGATTTTAACCATGTGAATTATATCCCGTTATCACTTCGAAGAACTTTAACTTGTTTTTCAAATTGACGCTTAATCATCGTACAAAATTTTTTAATAGTTTCTGCTACCTCGTGCTTCTTAACCAACAAGTAAACCCACACAACGCGAGAAAAATCGTCAACAATTGTCAAAACATAACTTGCACCAAGATGTGGGCACCTTATAGGGTCCTCACAAGTCACAATGTATCAAGGAAAAATATCCATAAGCTTTATTTTGACTTTCTTGAAACACATCACGAGTTTGCTTAGCCTTATAACAAATATCACAAAAATCAATAGGATCACCACCATTTGCTTCAGGGAGGTAGGTAAGAATTCATTTGGAAGGATGTCCTAATCTCTCATGCCATAGCTTGCCAACATTTATTGCTTTTGCTTTATTTGCTTGCACTGGTATTATTGTCCTAAACAGAAAAAACCCATCACACTCTTCACCTAGTCTAATCAAAGCCTCGAAGCTTGGTCCTGCATCACATATAACTTGTTAGTGAAAGTAATAGTGCAATTCAAATCTCGTGCAAGTTTAGCGACAAGTATGAGAGTGCAATTCATATTAGGAACATATAACACGTTTCACAAGTAAATATTTTTTCCTAAATATAGTATTCCTTCCTTTACAACATGAGTTTGTTTTCCATTAGGAAATCCTATTGGAAATAGGACAATACTTCGTAATTTAGTCAATAATTCAATGGCACTTATCATGTGTGTGAAACCTCATAGTCAATCAACCATTCACCATTCTTAGCAGATAATTTGTCAATTCCTCCTGCTTTGTGTGTCTGCAGTAGGTTTATTAATGTTGTCAATTGTTCTCCACTCAATCTTGGTACTCCTCCTCGTTCTGGGTCTTCCTTTGTTGTTGCTTGCTGCCTTTCCATCCCTTTAGTTTATGACACATTTGTTCAAGCATTATGACCTTTTCCTCCTCCAACATATGAATTTCCCCATCCGCGTCATGCACTCTATCTTGTTGAGCGGGGTCTATCGTCCCACCAATCTAAATAGTCAATGACTTGAAAACAATCATTGGCATCATGTCCAATCTTCCCGTAATGGTTACATGTTGCTCCATTTTCTTTAGTTTGAACAACAGCCGCCTTTACTTCAGTGCCCACTTGCATGACAAAGCCCACAACATCAACTCGTTCTCTTTTGCTTTTGGCTATATTTTTGTGACGCTTCTCTTGTACAATTATTGCATATGCTCGGTTCAGTTTTGGTAGAGGCTGCATACTCAAAATATTGGAATGTACGGTTCCATATATTGTGTCATCTAGTCCCATAAAAAACTTATGGACCTTGTCTTCCCCTTTCTTCTTTTCTAATTCTTTCATAATATCACATTGGCAACCGCGAAACTTACATGTTGGAGTTGGTTCATAACTTACCAATTCATCCCACATAACTTTCACCTTTCCATAGTACGCAATAACGATTTGTCCCATTTGCTTGCACCCAACCAAATCTGCCTTGAGTTGATAGATATGTGCCCTATTTCCAATGGATAACCTTTGCTGAAGATCCACCCACAAATTTTTGACACTCTCCATATAAGTTATGGTTGAACATAGGCTTGGTTCTATGGTGTTGAAAATCCACGCGACCAGCATGGAGTTCACTATCTACCAATCTTCAATATCAGTTGATTCATCCTTTGGCTTGGTTATAGTCTCGTCCACAAATGCTAATTTCTTCTTTGCTCGCAACGCATTTCATATCACCCTTGCCCATTCTTCATAGTTGTCTCCTTTTAGTTGTATGGGTGTAATCAACATCCTTGGATTGTCTGATGAATGCATATAATAAAGAGATACAATTGTTGTATCTTTTCCAACTGTAAGACCCGTGGAAATTAATTAATTAAATAATTAATTAATTAATAAATGCGGGTAGAAAGAACCTTTATGGCATTAATTATTGTTTGATGTGACATGGAAAAATACTAGCTCAAGTGGTTGAGAGTACTTTGATTGTGTGAGAGTACTTGGGTTTGAGTCCTATGTATGCCAATTATGTGTTGTGGTTTTATTATTAATTTTAATATTATGTAGGAGCATGGAATTGGTAATGTAATCTTATAATGATTATAGTGTATCACTGAATGTGAATTGGCATAGTGGTTATGCTTTGGCCTTATAGGTGGAGGGTCACAAACTATGAGAGACTGATTGGGAGGAGGGCTGAAGCAAAACCGTGGTGAACAAAGGAAAACCAAGTTTCTTCCCAATTTTAGCCTAGAATTCCAGGTTAGGGGTGCTGAAATTATGTGTATTTTTATATGGTTTGTGTTCCTGCGTTTTGTTCTCAAATTGGAATTTTATGTGTTATGGTTTCTAGTATAATGTACACTGCAATTGAGAATTTGGGAAGAGAATGTGGAGTGTCAAGTCTTTTGGGTATGAAACAAGAATGTGATGAGGGTTTCGGGTACTGTTATTTGATTCATGGTCAATTTCTGCGTTTTGAGGATTCAAACATGTTTACAATGTGTTTTAGAACTTGATTGATGATATAGATTGAATGAACATGATTGTATTTTAAATTGGCATTGGTTTGGTGTCTTTGGTGCACGAGCAGTGGCAAAACCATGCAAGTCTCGCCCAAACGAGTCCATCTCTCTTTTAAATATTGTGCATAACTTACCTTTTCTCCGTAAATGTGAGAAGATCTTCAAGGTGATGAACTGCGAAGATGAGCAGAAGCTGTTATTGGTGGGCAGGCATGCAACAACAGATGAGGACTAGGGAAGAGCCGGTGACTTGGGCCAATGCGTGTGTGGGGAGATTGAATTTGGTGAAACGCGATTTGGGGTGTGAGTTGCTTGTTTCAACTCCCTCCTTAGGTCAAGTAGCTAACAGTTCAGTATGCGTTAGGTGTTCAATGGATGTGGCAGGTCGTAGATTCAAGGTGAACTTGGTGTGCTTGCCTTTGGAGGGACTGGATGTAATCTTGGGGATGGACTGGGGTTCTAACAATCACATTATAATTGATTGTGGACGGCACAGTTTGGTATTCCCAGAACATGAGGGATTGGAGTTAATCTCAGCCTAGAGAGCAATAAATGAAGTGGAAGCTGGAGCCACCTGTTTTATGATAGTGGCTCATACAGAGAAGAATAGTACCGCCGAGAAGATCAGTGTAATTCCAGTAGTGGAGGGATATGTGGATGTGTTTCGAAATGAAATACCAGAGTTACCACTGAGTAGGGATGTAGATTTCACCATTGATCTTATCCTTGGAGCTGGCCCAGTATTCATGGCACCCTCTAGAATGGCACCAACAGAGTTGGTTGAGTTGAAGAAGCAAATAGAAGACTTGCTTGAGAAGAAGTTCATCCGGCCGAGCGCATTACACTACAAACAAAAAAGATATATAGCATAGGTCATTTTATGGAGGTTAAAAAGACCTCCATGAATAAAAATCATATGGACTGATTATGATAAATTTTATAAAAGTTGATAATAAAGGAGGTTTTTTATTTTTTTTAGGAGGTTTATGACCTCCGCAGATTGCAACACATGTTCAGAGTTAATGACTTCTGCAAATTTCACGTCTTCCCTCCCAAATCAGAAAAGTTAAGGAATTTTTCCCTTTCACCCGAAAACCTAAGTTCAGAGTGTCAATCGATTCCGCTCCGTGATTAAGCCTCCGTTGCACCGATCTTCGTCGCGCCGTCTTCGTCGCACCAGCTCCGTCGCGCTGTCTTCGTCACGCCAGCTCCGTCGCGCCAGCTCCGTCGCGCTGTCTTTGTCGCACTGTCTTCGTTGCGCCAGCTCCGTCGCACCATCTCCGTCGGCGTTGTCTTTGCCACTTCATCGCGGTCGCGCTATCTTCGTTTCCCGTCTCTGTCGTAGCCTCTGTCGTCTCCGTGATTCAGCTTCGTTATGCCCTCTCCGTCACTCTGGCCCTCCATCACATGTGGTTGTGATCTAGTGGCTTTTGTAGAGTCAAGGTACATCTAGTTACTGCAATGCAAGCAAATTGTTTGTGTTTGTGTTTGTTTTTGGTACATATGTTGAGTGTTGTTAAGACGTGTTGGAATGTCATTCCCTGAATAAGAGGCTTCGATCTCGAGAACAATTTTTTAATGCACGATGGCAGATGAAGTCCCCCTGACCACTATTGTAACATTTGCTTTGCCTTTTCTTGTATCTTCCACTATTGGAGTTTTGATGTGTCTGTATAAAGATTCCACTACAGCAAAAATGACTTTAAGTAACACTAAATTTGTCCACGAATATAAAAGCGTTGCCTAATCATAGTATAGGCAACAATTTTACATGCATGGCTTAAAGTATTCCAATGGCAACACTTTACAAAATGTGAATACTTTATGCCACATTTATTTCTTTGTTAGCTTTAAAATGTGTGGGCTATATCATAAAACCGTTGTCTGTAATAAATTTTAAAAAATAAATTTAATAATTTTGAAAATATAAATTTTAGCGCCTAAGTATTAGTATGTCAGTGAAATTGGTAGCAAAAAATGAAAAGGCTGTAATTCTTCCCTCCATTTTGCTAATTCTTGGTTCCCACTCACTCACTTAGTGTCCAAATTAAAACCTATTTTTGTAAGGCTCCCTCTTCTCGACTCCGTCACCACCTACGAAACCCGCTCCGTCTTCTCGACACCATCACCACCTGCGAAACCCACTCCATCTCGACTCCATCACCACCTGTGAAACCTGCTCCGTCTCCACTCCATCACCACCTGTGAACCCGCTCTGTCTTCGCGACTCCATCACCACCTGTGAAACCCGCTCCGTCTTCTTGACTCCATCACCACCTGCGAAACCCATTCCGCCTTCTCGACTCCATCACCACCTACGCAACCTCTGCTTCGTCTTTTCTCGACTCCATCACCACCTGCGAAACCCTTCACACCGTCTATCGTTAATCGGCCAGGGACTTACCACCGTGGTCGTCGTGCCGTCATCAGTTCTCGTGGTCGTCGCGCGATTCACCTCTTCGTTGCACGATTCAGCCTCATCGTCGCGCATTCACCTTCGTCGTCGCGCCCTCGTGTGAGTTGTCGTCATCTTCGAGCTATAGTGATTGAATAGTAAGGCTTCTGTAGGTCTTAGAAACTGAATAATAAGGCTTTTGTAGGTCATAAAGCTCAACAGGAAGCATCACCTTACTATTCATTTTTTGTGTGCGTGCTTTTAGATTATGCTTGGCTTGATTTTCTTGTCTATGTTGTGCAGGCAGGATGCTTGATGATATTTTTGACTGAAGTCTTTTGATTTTCACCTAATACTCTTGTTTAGGAAGAGATGGTGAAGGC
>Ga0214542_1012344_pt1 | contig 11085 bp, 6 predicted proteins | sample CNSS1metaG_FD_160096 | JGI IMG/M metagenome (GOLD analysis project Ga0214542, IMG submission 160096) | Root nodule microbial communities from cowpea collected in UCLA plant growth center, Los Angeles, California, USA - CNSS1 | ecosystem: Host-associated > Plants > Roots > Nodule | place: USA...
GGAGGTTAATAAGTGATACATGGAGAGGTTAAAATTGTTATACCTAGAGAGGTTGATACTTTTGCCTAGAGGGACTATACTCGTAATACCTAGATATTTGATACTTAGTGATAGCTAGAGAGGTTGACACTCATGTCTAGAGAGACTACACTCGTGATACTTGGAGAGGTTAATACTAATGTTGTAATCAAGTTGTTTGATTAGTGGAACCTTTTAAGCATTGTGCTTAAGAGACAATATATATATAACCCATGTGATTAGGTGAACCAGTATAAAATTTGTGTGCATGCTTGTTATTTATTTTACTTCAAATATATTTATATTTTATCATCTGTCAATGTCTTTGTGCGAGAAAATGTGTACATGATTTATTCATCTTCCTCCTTTCTTCTAAAGTCTAATTCCATTATCAATTAGAACAACACAAAACACACAAGTAGGGTAATCTACTATTAATTTGAACAAAACATACATTTAACAATAAAAATATGAAACAAACACACATTTGTCACATCTCATTCATCATCTAATTAATATGATGTAGAAATCAATTCATATAATCATCACAAACACTCATGTCTACTTCCGGAAGATCCGTATGTTGAATTAGACTTAGAGGTTTTGTACCTATCATATAATCATTCACTCACAAAGTCACATCCCAATAACCAAGACTTCCTCAATACGGTAAGTTTCTTATAATATGCCAGTTATGGTTCTTATTCACATCGTACTCCAAATTATAGGAACCTTCATCCACTCTCACCACCTAATATCTTTTTGTATGTGAGTTCAATATTAGTAGATTCAGAATAATCTCATTAAGAAACCCCTACTCAATACACATCTTACCGCTACTCAACATAACATTTGTTCCTTAAAAATAACTACACTCGCATCACACATATATCAAATCAACAATCCATAGTAGATTATGGCACATTCCATAGTTCTACTTGACCACACACCCACACAAAAATAATATATCATACCTAAAACTAGCTCTACTTGGCACACACCCACACATTTTTATCTCAAAATCTCAAACATTGATTTTTCTCAAGATCCTTAAAGGTATACTCACCTAGCGAGTTTATGCTCGCTCAAACCAATCTCCTCTAAGCACTCTAGGTTTACATCAAATTTATTTTGTTCAGCAAGGAAATTGACTCCTCTAATGACAAGGTATTGGAACTAAAACTTAATGATTTCTACCAACAACCTAACCACCCTAGCCTCTTTATATTTTAACAAAAGGAATTTCTCTCAGTGAACGATTTAGTCGCCCGATAATTAAAACCCTGGAAGCCTTAATCAAAAGGTTTGCCTAGTGATTAAAATGACTTGAGCTCTCTAGACTTTGAAATTTAGAATTTTGCTCAACGAAATGGATGGCTAGCCAACGAGTTTGCAATAATTTCAAAAACCTCAAGAAATATATCTTATCAATCACTTAGTCAAATTGAGCAATTTCTACTCCATCCTCATTCCCAAAAGATATAATTTTCTCCAAATGATTTTAAACCATACCAAATTGACTAAAATAATATATCTTAATTGTTAAAACTTCACACAACTAGTACAACATAAAATGCATCAAATCAACAAAAATTTAATTAAAACTAACTATCCAAAATTCATCCACACAAACTACATTTCTTAAATCAAATTCAATGATCGTGTCAACCATACTACTAGATCATTTAACTAAAGCACTACCAACAAATTACTAGTTTCCCTTATCTGCACTAAGCCTCTGACTCAACTAAGCTCTAATAACTCTTGCTCTCATAAAATATTATACATGTACTAAAAAAACTAATATTAACAATTTGAGCATGTCCTGGCAATCCTAGATAAATAGATATTCATCTTAAGCCTTTTTCAACCACATGTAACAACCCTAAAACACATGCATACACACTTCTAAAAGTTAACTTAAGAGAAGGGTGAAGATGTATTTACTCAAAAGAAAATTTAGATCGGTTAGGATTACTATATATTTTGCTTGGATCTTTATGACAATCTCTAATCTTCAAAAGAATGAATAAGTTGATAGTAAACTTAGAGAGATTTTAGAGAGAAAAAGAATAAATAGTTTTAAAGACATGGTGGTCTTTATTAGATGAAAATCGATTGAACGATTTTTTCTATTTACAACCTTTGTATTTTAATAATAAAATTTTCAAGCTTTACTTAAAATAGATAAGTTTTAGTCCTAATTATTTTCTAGGTTCTTACTAAACTAATAAATTAGTGCAAGAGTGTGATGTAATTTCATACAATATTACAAATAATATTTTGTATAAAAAATCATTAGAAACTAAAATTACTCAAAGTAAAATAAATTATATAATATTTGAAAAATTGGATCTTTTAAAAAGAATAAAGTTCAAATAGAAAATGGAAGAAATTTTACTAAGTTATAATTGTATTTAATTTTTATTTTTTTATTGTTTCTATGACCTCATATTAGTTTTTTACTTTTATGGTAATGCCTTTCAAACTCAACAAATACATGGAAGAAACAATCCAAAATATCTTAGAAATATTAGTTGTTCTACATACTACATCTTATCAAGATGTTAACTATATTCATCATACTACACCTCAAAACATCATAAAAGCTCATAAAGCTTCATTAAAAGTTAAAAATGGTTGTCTACAAAACCCTAACCAAGAAGTAATAATCATAACAACCTCCCCTCAAGTTAGAAAATGGATGCCCATTATTCCATGTCAGGATATAATCATTTGAAAACATAATTGACGTAAAATTTTAGTGAAAACATGTACGAGTTATTAATTCGAGCATATAGGGAGAAGATGGAAGAGATTGGGTTGGAACTACATGGTAATCAATGTCTATATGCTTCATTCGTTTGAGAAAGTTGTGATTATGGGTTATGTGACGTGTCAATTGATTATCAATGTACAAAAATAATAGAATTATTTGGTTGTATATGAAGACCTTGTAGAAGATGAGAGAGGCAATGTAGCTCACGAGCATTTGTGGCTAGGGCACAATATTCCACTTCAAAAGAGGATCAAGAAATAATAGTTTGTTTCTTAAATTCCTAAAATTAGGGGATGTTCTAAGAAAAATTCAATACCTTATATTGAGCATCTAGTTTTAGGAAAAGATAACCAATCAGAATCATTAAACCCCTTTAGTTGAATTTCAGAGTCATAAGGAGAAAATAATCCTTGTGAAGGGTTGGTTTTTATGTACCTAAGAATGTGTTGTGCAACTTGTGGTGATAAATAGTAGGTCCTTGTCCAAATTGGCTAAGAAGATCTACAACAAAGTTTATACTCGGTCCTATATTAGTTAAGTACAACAATTTTTCAATAAGTCTTCGATAACAGTTTGCATTTTGGAGAATATTCTTTGCTTAAAAAAACACTTTAATGTTATTCATGGAAGGTGTGGTGCACAGTTTGCTGGCAATTTCTTGTCTCTTTTAAAATATATGGGTACACTTCCTATGGCATAGATAAATACCCACTTCAAGACCAAGAAAATACTTGAGTTCTTCAAGATATTTAATCTTAAAATAGTTATCCAGAAAACACTTTATTTTTTTCAATTTTTACTAATGAAACTCCTTTTAAGATGATGTAATCTACATACACAAGTAAAGTTGTAAAAGTAGTAGATGATTTATTTATAAATAAAGAGTGATCAAATTTAGATTGAATAAAACCAATAGAAATAAGAGAGGAAGAAAATTTAGCAAACCATTGCCTACTTGCATGCTTTAATACATATCAGGATTTAGTAAGCTTACAAAGTTAATTGTGTTTATCAACAACATTTAGACAAGGAGATGGTATTGTAAGACCCGTGAAATTTAATTAATTAAATAAATATTTAATTAATAAATGCGGGTAGTGAGAGCCTTTATGGATTTTAATGTTGATTGATGTGACGTAGAAAAGTACTAGCTCAAATGGTTGAGAGTACTTAATTATGTGAGAGGAGAGGTTTTCTGCATTTTCTATTATTGTATAGGGAGAGGAGTATGAAAATTGAGAGTTGGGTGAGGATTGAGTGAGGAAAGGAGCTGCATTGAGATAGAGTCAAAGGAAGATCATTGGTGATCAAGGAGGAACTCAACAATTCCAAAATAAGCTAAGGAAACCAGGTTAGGGGAGTTCCTTCACGTATATACATGCTTTATGATTGTTTTGTATTGTAATGTATGATCATGATGCCCTGCATAATTCCAAATCGTGGTGTTTTCGAGTTTGTTCTAAAATTCCCAGAAACCGCCTAGAGGCTTTGAATGTGCCGCCAGGCGATGCATGAGTGATAACCCAATTCTGGGTTTTTCTATGATGAACTGTCTGGCGGCAAGGGTGACTCTACTAGATGATGCAAACACTGTGCAAAAAAATGCTACTTTTCGTACTTTTCGCACAGCAGGAACCACCAGGCGCCAAGCTCTTGAATTCTGGGTGCTAGGCGCCACAAATTTTTCTAGTTTGCGCAGTTTTCGTAAAACTGTGTTTTCTTATTCGTTAACCGTCCGATTCAGGTGACATTTTGACAAGCGATTCATAACATATTGTTATTCACTTTGAACGGTGGAGATTTGCATTGGATGTCTGCAGCTAGAAATATACATCACTCATGATTGGTTGTTTTAATTCCCTAATGGTATGACTATTAATGGATGATTAAGTGTGCTTAAGTGCTGGTATGGCCTTGATTGGTGAATGTATATATATATATATATATATATATATATATATATATATATATATATATATAGAGAGAGAGAGAGAGAGAGAGATGTGTGATTGTTGAGTATATATATATGAATTCGGTGATTGATTGGGTTCTCTAGAAACGTTCATGTGTAAAATGTGAAATTATGAGAAGTGTTATATTACGAATGTTTACCTATGGGTATGAATCTTGGGGATTGAATGGGAAGCATTCAATTACGGTAACATGGTTAGGGTTTGGGGAATGATTCATTGAATTGATTTCTATAGTGTAATAAGAACGAAATTGTGATTATATGGTTTTACTTGAAGAGTTGAATAATTGAACCTTTGTTACCATATTCACGTGTGAACTACGAAGATAGACAGAGAATTGGGTTTGAGAATTGTCAGAAGAGGCTTGAAGGTGCTCGAAATTCTGGAATTTCTCGCTAAGCGCCAACTTAGCAGGTCCTTTACTGCGTGGCTGTGATGGAAGGCACTGGGGTTGGGTTCTGTTGCAATCCTAAATGGAATTGGAAGGATGGATTTTAGAATGTTTTGAATGATTAATGGAAGAAAAATAATGTATTAACTAAGGAGTTGACTTAAAACTTAGAATTGAGTGAATATTGTATACTTGAGTTGACTTGGAGGAGCTGAAATTATGGGCAGAGAACATGAGTTGTTTAATTGTGGTGTCAAGGTAAGACTAATAGGAATTGTATGAAAAATAAAGTAGTAGTACTTTGGATTATTGGAGAGGGGGCCTAATTAATGGGACATGGAAATAACTAATGGTGGAATTGGTCTAAAGGTTGAAGTAATTTGTGTGGGTTGATCTATGTATTGGGTACTATGTCTGAAGTACAAGAGAGGTAAGTCTCAGTACATATAAGTGATGCGTTTCATGGTTGTAGTCTAATGCATATAAACATAGAAAGAAAGTTTTAGAGTGAATACTTAAAGATTTAAATCTGTAGAGAGTTAAGGACAAGTCTCAATGGGGTTGAATTAATCTTGTGGGCTTGCGCACTGGGTGATGCATTAGGGAACTAGGATTACTTGGTAAAATCGAATGTAGTGGAAAAATAGTATGTCTCGCAGTACTGGTGCATCGCCTGGCGGTGGCTTAGAGTCATCAAATGATAGTTGTGGGTTTAGAGGGCTACTGGTACGCATGCGCCTGGCGACGAGGGAAGTCCCGCCAGGCGATGACTGCAACAGTGGTGTGTTTATAGGCACTATGTGCCTGGCGGTATGTGTCTCCTACCCGGCGGTCTGGAGGTAGGCAACGCTTGGCGCCTCATGAGTAGCGCCAAGCGGTTTTGCTGCAGCAGATTGGTATTATGCTTGCTATGATGTGCGTGATCTACATGGCTTCTAGGATATCTTAAAGGTCAGCTTGCTGGTGTTCCTTGAGTTGTGGCTCAGAACGTATCCCTTGACTTAACCTCGGGATAGGGGTTAAGCACGTAATACAGTGAACCAAATAAGGCTAAAGTATTCATGAGACACATTTTCTAAGCTCATCACCAAATATATTAAGCTTGAGTAAAAGATAATTACTGCTCTCCATTTGCGAACATGATATCAAAAACAAAGATGCATATATCCACCTGCACGAACAAAGAGAAGATATCAGAATTAAATCCAGAGAACTAACTGCAAATAGAGTTGAAGAAGAGAACTAGAGAAGTACAAAGACAAGAAATACTACTGCAAGAACTAGAGCAAAACCAAACCACGTCAAATTCAAAGGAACCAAAGCAAAGCAAAATGACCTGACTAGAAAAATCGAAAGAAAAAGAAGAAAAGAGCATAATTTCAACAGAGCTCTCCAATCCCTCTAAAATTTCCATGTTCTTGACAATTAAACAAATGTTTTAATACTTCATCCTACTAAACCCTTCTAAAAGTTACCGAGTCAGGTAACATTCCTAAGATTGTTAAATAATTGGTTTTTATCTAAGTTAACTACAACCTGAAATTAAATAACTATGCTGTCCATAGAACAAACCAGTATCAACTAAGGTCAAGTCTTTTATTTTGAACTGTAGTACTGAATAGAATTAATAAAAATAAAGTGTTTTATAGGCCAAATGCAAATGTCCAACCTTGATGCTCTCTGCAGTAACTAATGCATCTTTTCCACCTCTCCCACGTGATGATAGCTCCTGGAAAGACATAATCCTGCATCCATTTTTCCTGTCAATACCAACAACCTGAAAGGTACAGGAACCATAAAATTATGAGTAAATACTAGGAGCTAAGTTAATAAGAACAAATATAAAGAATATCACGGCAAGAATCTTTTTTGTACTTCCGCATCCATTACGAAAGTTGATGCAACAGGCTTGCTGGATTCCTTGATTATGTCAATCAGATCAGGAAATCTTGAAGTTGTTTCATCCCCATTTCTTGAAAAAACACAAATTGATCCATCAACTAATTTATGAATTTGAGCCCGCTGACCATCATACCTGGGATTCAATTAAACTCAATTTAACAAGTGATGTGAAATAAAAGGCAATTCATCTTGAACAAGAGACAAGTAATGCCGAAGTGGATGTTTACCCTGAATAATATCACCGTTTTGAAAGGTATTAATAAACAGGCAAGATCACTATCTATCCAAGAAATTTTTCAAGTTTCACATAAAACTGATTATACATGAAGCAATCTGACATTTTTGCACCTACTACTACCTCTCTTTTGTACAATAGTGCAAGTAATCTCTGCACTACTACAGATATTTTAGAAAACTTTGTAAAAGATAGAAATAAGATTAGAATTTCAAATTTTGAAACTTAGAATATTAAAAATTTAGTTTTTTCTTTTCACCAGCAACCTGATGACTCTGCCTTGTACCAGCTTTCCTGCCATCAAAACGACCATTTTTAAAAGATTAAATGTTCAATTTTGATACTAAAAGATATTTTCTTTTTCTTTTTAATAGTCAACTTGGAAAAAACTTTAGAATTCACAGTCAAGGAAACTTAACAGCACATTGTCCCATAAGTTTTATAGCATTGACATACAAATTTGACAAATTAAGTGATGTAGAATTGCAGATAAAATTACTATTTTAATATGCACATGCTCTAACAAGCAATCTGTTGTGATTGAAACTTCATATGACCCAGCTAATATATCCACCCAAAATATTAAATGACAACTTGCTTCTTCATGTTCATCGTTGAATGCAATGAGATGTCAAAAGAGAAGTGAACACAAAAGGAAACAACTAACTAATTAAGGAATAGCGCATACTTATATTCACATGTAAATGCTTTATTTTCAAATAGCTTCAGTGCTTGAGGAATACCATTGGTGATCCTATGAAGAAATGGAAAATAAAAGAATCAATTGGGAGTTAATAAAATACGTGAGGACTTGTGAAGACTACTGAAGTTGACAAAAGGTTCTAGAAACTTGAAATCAAATCATCAAGGTTTCAGGAAAGGGCCAATATATGGAATAGTGTATACTTTGCTAGCATAGGCTTAATAGGGATGCCTGGAACCATTGATAAACTTGAAACCAAAAAATCAATGCCTTTGTTCATGAGAGATGGAACTATTAGATCCTGCATAAGTAGATGACAACGAAATTTTTTATCCTTCATGAATTAACCTTAAAACAAACAAATATGAATTACAGACAATCAAGAAAAAATCAGAACAACTTCGACAAAGTTATTGGAACCTAAAGACGAAGTCCTGATAAAATTGTATATCAAGCTTTATCAGTATTTGATCATATTAATCAATGCAGTAGATACAAACTTATAAAGCCTATACTTTCTCACTTTCAACAACAGCTGCTCAGAAACAAGAAAATATTTAGTGCCAACCTTCCTATCTCCTACCTACCATATGAGAGTAGAGTACCATAGAGTCTTAACAACAGCCTAATGAATGCAATAATGCTGTGGTCTCAATCAGAAAATCTACCTCAACGCAAGACTCACAATTCAAATAAACAATACTTACCAGATTTGGCAGTATGTTATATGCTTCAACAACTTCCATAGAAAGAACCTGGGGAGTGAGGAAAACTATTTAGTGACAGATATAAATTGTCACTTCTACTATTAAACTGTAACAAAAAAAGCCCCATGAACCTTATTGACCTGTAACAAATTGTTAGTGTTAAATCCAATTAAGAATTGCAGCCCAAATAAATACACAACCTTGCATGTATCATTATCTTTTCACACAGTTTCACAAAACTTGTTATGGAAAATAGTTATTCTCAGTAAGTTGGTTTTTTCTAACTCAATCATACAAAGCCAGCTAGTAAGTCAGGTTTACATTCTACTTATATATTATGATTTAGCCATATTCCTTTTTAATATGGGATCTTCAACACACCAACTCACGCTGAGAAATGAACATCTCAAACATAGAATTAGATATTTGTGGATAGTCTGACAATAACTCGACAATGGATGATACAATAGGTCCAATAAATCTCATAGGATAAGCTTGAAATAGCTATGATACCATTTTATTAGGTATGTTCATGTCTAACTCAACCACAAAATCCAGTTTGCAAAGTGAGGTTTGTACCACCTTATATATTATGATTTGATCATATTCTTAGTCGATATGAGACCTCCAACCGTTATAACTTATATGTGACAGATTTAAAGAAAAATTAAAGGGGTAAAAGATTGAAGGGTAAGACTTCCAAGTTTGAGCCAAGAGAAATGATAGATAAAAGAAAAGGAATCATGAATGCTAGAATTGAAAGCAAGCCTATAATCACTAAATCATTAAAGTTACATTGAAATTTGAAAATTACTATACTACCATTTTTGCATAATTTACAAGCTAATTACATGACACAGACCTCTTGGCTCTCACAAATCTAGGTTCACTATGATTTGATGAAAATCACTACAAGTTTTACAGGATTTAGCTGGAATGTAAAAGACAAAGGTCTTGTGAAGATGCACTATTTATGCTTTTACTTTGTCAGAGCATAATGCTCGAACATTTAAGAAGTTTCTGTTCTCGAATTTCCCATCAGACTGAAATGCTGGGGTTTAAATTTAGTGTCTAAGAATGTCATTTTGTCTAGCTAACGGTTCCAGCATTTACCTTCGAAATAACATTCTCTTCAGCTTCAACTACTTCAGAACAAGTAAAGAACTAAATAGAAAGAATGTGAGGCATTGGCGAGCTTTACACAACTGATGTGCTTTCAGTTTGTTCATTGGGTATTTTCTTTTCTCTTCCCTATGGAGAATTTATCCTAGTGCAGCAGTAAAGTTGCACCTTGATGACCAATTGATCATGATTCAAATATGAAAAACCCTCTATGCATATATGAGGATAAGAGTATGTATGGTGACCCTCCCTAATATCATTACTTAGTGAGTAGCCTGCACGTTAGTTAATTTTCTGTGGAGGATATATTATCCTCGGCCACTGCACTTTTTTCTCTCCCTCTTATCCGAGAATATTTTTTCTATTGTATTAATACTGAGTAATGTAAATGAAATTTTTGCTAGACATTCAGGGGTTTAAAGCAACAATCATATTGATGATGTCTGTTGAATTTGGAAGGAGGGCATTTAGAAAGATAGGGAAGCTAATCTGATAGAAGGGAAAGCTTTTATTCTTGTAGAATGTAATGTATAGATCTTGCATATAGTCCATGTACATAGACTCTTCAGGAATTACTGGAGATTATTCCCTAGGATTATAACACGTGAGGCAAGGTAACTTAGCATTGGATGGTTGAACTACTTCTAACAAGTCCTTGTATTGTATGTTACTCATGTTTTTTACTGAATGTATTTTTGGATAAGGTTATCTTGTATACTAACATAATCTTATCTCCTATTATCGTATTAAACGGAAGTTCCTCTACATATAAAATGGCTGATGAAAACTAATTATTATGAAAAAATAATATCAACCATTAAAAAGCAAATTGGGAAACAAAATAGCACATAAATACATTAACTTGGACATAGGTAAAAGAAGATGACTGCAGAATGCACCTGAAGTTTCTCCTTCAAATTTTCTGCAGTTCCTCCTTGGTGAAAAGTAGGGCTAGAATTCATAGCAACAGCATGAGCCAATGCAGGCAAAACAGTTCTAAGCATGGCCCCTATCCTTAAGTTCCTGACCTACACATGAAGCAGAGTTCAAACTTGGACTGAAGCAAACACGGATACAGAATAGGGTAAGCTTCCCTCCCACCAAACTTCTATTCAGCAAAAAAAAAATGAATACTTTGAAGTCAACAATTTATACCTCTATATAAAATGAATCTGAAAAACCAGACATCACACGACATACGCTTTGATACTCCTCTGTTTCAGGATTGAAACACGCCACAAGAAATGGACTATAC
>Ga0214542_1012349_pt1 | contig 11082 bp, 5 predicted proteins | sample CNSS1metaG_FD_160096 | JGI IMG/M metagenome (GOLD analysis project Ga0214542, IMG submission 160096) | Root nodule microbial communities from cowpea collected in UCLA plant growth center, Los Angeles, California, USA - CNSS1 | ecosystem: Host-associated > Plants > Roots > Nodule | place: USA...
TGCCAAGGAAATGTGGGAGGTTCTTGAAGTGACTCATGAAGGAACCAATGATGTTAAGAGAGCTAGAAAGCATGCCTTGATTCAAGAATATGAGCTATTCAAGATGAAACAAGGAGAATCCATAGCGAATGTGCAAAAGAGATTCACTCACATAGTCAACCATCTCATAGGCTTGGGTAAGGAATTTGACAAGGAAGAGTTAAACATCAAGGTGCTAAAGTGTCTTGATAGATCTTGGCAATCAAAGGTCACGGCTATCTCAGAAACAAGAGATCTATCAACCCCCCCTTCTTGGCTTTTCAACCATTTCAAAACTAACAGGCCTGAGCTGAAGGTCAATTTTAACTTTATTAATTAAAAAAAAAGCTTAAATACTAATTTAGCCCCTATTTTTCTTAAGTTTGTTTAATTTGGTCATTCTTTTGTTCAATCAAGTCTTAATTTTTGTTAATGTTTGTCAATTCAGTCCTTTTTGGTAACGTCGTTTAAATAATTAACAGCACAATGACCATGGTGCCCCAATTTGTGTTACATAACATGTGTTTCTCTTATATGTGTGTTCCTCTTCTATTTGTTTACTCTTTTTCACAAACGCTAGGGTTTCCTTCTTCACCCCATCCACTACAGCTTCTTCATCCATGACCCACAAAGCACGATAAGCACCAGCCACCGCATTGTTGCGATGCAACTGAGGACGCCGATGGCGCCAGTGACATTGATCTCTCATCGTGTGAGGGTTTCATTCTTCTCCACCATGGGTGCATTCTTTTCATTCTTCTTCATCTAAAAAAACTTCAAGCACCGTCAACAACCATTGCACCTCTTTGAGATTCTTGCTTTCCATTGTAGCTTTTACTTGCAAAACTTCGAACTTTGTCATTGCCAATACCGACCATCTCATTGCCACCTTTTGTCAGAGACTGGAGCCATCACCAGAGTCATGCTTACTACTCGCATTTAAAACGTCTAAAGTATGAATCAATGTTGGTTGTGAATTGTGAGGCACGTGCGAAAAAATTATGTTATCTCCATGTTGGTGACTCACTCACTCACTCAACAGATGTTTTCATATGGAAGAACGAAGGGATTCACACATTGAGAAAACATACCATGTTAGACAGATTGCGTCATCTGTTCACTGTATTGTTAATTATTTAAACAAGGTTATTAGAATTGAGAAATATTAACGAAATTTGGGAGTTGATTGAAGAAAAAAATAAGATTAAGTTGAACAACTCAACAAAAATAAAGACTAAATTAGTATTTAAGCATTAAAAAAATTAGTTTTATTAATTTAAATTTTTTATTAAATTTTAATTTAATTTAATTTAATTATGTTGTTGCATGGATTTAGTGTTTTTAATATGCATATAAAATTTGCATTGTGTTATTTGTATGTTTATTTATTCGTCCAAAAAAGTAGTATGTGTTCATTTATGCATATTTTTTTTTGGTAAGGTATTGTAGACATTGATTAAAAAACGAAAAAAAGATTAGATAGTTGATTAGGAGTGACAAAATAGGCTAGGTCCAACAGGCCAACCTGTCAGCCCGTAGAGAAAAAGGTGGGTTGGGTCAAGAATTTTGGCCCGTTAGCCCGTTTGGCCCGTCAGCCCATTAGGCTACATGACAGGTTGGTTGTCGCCTAGCCCGTGGCCCATATCAATATTTTTTTTATTCCTCACTTTTATTAATAGTTAACGTGAATAATGAAATCCAAGTTCTTAGGAGTTTATTTTCATGAATGAATATGTGATTTTTATCTCCATATATCACTTTAGTGTTCTCCTCTTTATCTTTTCACTTCGAATCAATAATTTTAGAGGTAATCAAGTTTAAAAAAACAATTTTTTTCTTTAAGAAAAAGGACGAGCCAAATGGACTAGCCCGTTAGTCCATCAACCTGTCACAGGACGGAAGAGTTCCATTTTCTAACCCGTATTGTGTAAACGGACTAGTGCCAATGGCTGGCCGTGCCAAAGCCTAAGGGCTGACCCATAGAGTGCCAAGGCCCCTAAAGCAGCCAAGGTCCCTCATTCTGCAGTCATTACTCCTCTCCTTTTTCTCCCCACAGAGGCTCTGCTAGGGTTTGAATCCCATTCGTCATCAAGCTAGCTCAGTCACGTTTTCTAAGTCACGTAAGTGGTGTTTGTCCTTACTCTTTTTCTCTAGTTTGGTTCTTCGTGATTACTGTTAGGGTTCCTTGTAATAATCTTATGCCCCATCTGTATTAAGGTTTTCAGCTTTTAAATCTGTTGCGGGAGTTGTCGTGCTCATTCGCTTAAGTGTCAGAGTCGTTTTGCTAGCTCTTTCCAGGTAAGGGAAGCTAAGGTTTCGAGTTTGGTTGTGTTTTGCTTGTTTTTCAGTTCTGTTTCATGCTTATGGTGTGTGTATGATGCTTAACATGATATGGATGTATATGCCACATTGTTATGGGTTAATCTATGTCCTGGCCTACGTGAACAAAGGAGGAGATCTGATAATCTCGCCCAAGCTAGTGGAGCTCGCTTAAGTGAGAATATCAGAAAACCCTCCTAGGTGTTGCACGAGCTATCGCTCAAGCGACGAGCTATAGTCTTGAGCAAGGGGCCATCTCGCTCAGGCGAGGAGATATCGCCTAAGCGAGTGAACACGATAACACCACTATTCCTCTTTTCGAGCTCTCGCCTAGGCGATAGGGGCTCGCCTGAGTGAGAGAACCCTCTCGCCTGAGCGAGACCTGTCAGACTGAGTGAGAAGTTGTGCGAGAGAGCGTTTAGGTTCTGTTTCCTTCTTTGTTTTGGGTGTTTGCCACCTGTTTGGTTGAATCGTTATGATAAAGCATGAAATTAGTGAATATGCATGAGTAAGATGAATTATGGGATTGTGATTGATGAGTTTGACATGATCTGGGCATATGACATGTATGGTTTGGTTGGTTATAAAAGTGACATGGAATTGGTATGAGCAATGAATGTTATATTGTTTAATGGAACATGTTGTTGGTATGGTTAGGACGTAATTCCACGATAGTTTTGTGGTAGTGCCTCATTGATTAGGGCGTAATTCCATGAATCTCTAGGTGAGATCTCATGGTGGTGCCTCAGTTGGTCAGGACGTAATTTCATGACCCCTGTTAGTGGGAGTTCATGGTGGTGCCTCATTTATATGATTTAGTAAGGATTCAAGGTAAGTATTGCATCCTAACACTCTAAAGAGTTAGTTATTCTCATATAGAGCGTACATACTCAAGTGGTGAGAGTAGTAGGAGGCTTGGAACACTTTAAGAGCTAACCTTGTGTGTGGGGGATGAAACACTATAACAATTAGCTCGGTAGAGCAGTAAAGGCCACCACAAGTGCAAGCATCCGCTGAATCCGACTAATTATATGTATCCGGATGAGTCGAGTCTTGAGTCTTAGTGTATTGTTTGCAAGTCATAACATGATTAGTTGACATATGCATCTTGGACTATGAAATTGTATGTAACTGTATGATAAATCATTTTCTGCTCTAGCTTACCCTTTGCTTGTTTGATTGTTAGTGTGTGGTTTCCTCTCTTTGTAATTATCATCAATGTATTGATGTGAGCAAGTGCGAGAACTCCTTATGGTCAATAGGAAAATGGTGATTCCGCTGCATAGACTATCTGGGTTGGAGTCTGCTTGTTTATGCCTTACTTTAGGGTTGTGGCCCATGTACCACCTTGTCTTAGAACTTTATTTTTAATACTTTAGATCTCTTGTTCTCTTTTGTGACTACCATCGTGGTGTGTCTTAATCCTTTCCTAGTTCTTTTGGGATAATTGTAAGGAGTAATGTTTATACTCCAGGACCTTGTTTACTATATTATTCTGTGTGACATTTCCTTTAATTAGGATTATTAATTAAATGGGGTGTTAAAAAAAGTTTAAAAAAATTTAAAAAAATTAAAAAAAATTGAAAAAAATTGAAAAAAAAAGAAAAAAAAAGAAAAAAAAAGTGGACGGTCAGCCCAGTGCAGCCCATCCAATACGGGACGAGTTGTGATTATCGGTCCGTTTCTGTTTGATGGGCCAGCCCGTTTTTTACGGACCACAGACGAGTTGGGCCAAAACGAGTTGGGCCAAAACGAGCTGGATTGACACGTTTTGCCATCCTCTTGCTGAGCCCAGTTGTTAACGGTTTGTGGAAAGCACTTTTTTTTTCCATTACTCAAAACAAGGGCATTATATGTAAGTGGAGCATTAAGTGCCAAAATAGGATAGTGTCTTTATGCTTGCTCAACTAAGCACGTTCAGAGAAAACGAAAATAAAAAGAAATATTAGAGCGAAAATGAAAACCCTAATTGAAAAAGGGAATGGATTACCTGTGTGGGTGCTCATTGTTTAAAACAAAGGCCTAGAAGCAGTGAAGCCATGATTGATGAACAGTGACGAGGAGGCTTGCAAATATTGACCTAAAGGCCTTTAATAGTGAGGCGAAGACTGCGGTCGGACGCAGTGACATGTGAGCAAGCAAATGACGGCTTGCATTAGTTTTGGGCAGACCTCAATTTTGAGGAAGAAGAAGAAGAGTCGGGAGGAAAAATAGGAGTGGTAAGGGAAAGGGAAAGTGGTAAGGTCCGAGGCAACATTATGTGTGAGGTTATCTACCGATTCATAGATACGGATTATTTTATTATAAATTAAAAATAATATTTTTTAAAATCCGTATGTAATATCCATAGGTAATATTTAATTTACTTAAGGATTACAATCAGTAGGTAATATCCGTATGTAATATTAAATTTACCTATGGATGTAAATCCGTATGTAATAATCGGTAGATAAATTGAGATTTTCTTGTAGTGTATATATATATATATATATATATATATATATATATATATATATATATATATATATATATATAACATTAGTTTTATCCATATGTGACATTTGACACCACTTTTATATTCAAAACTTTAAGATAATTGTGTTATGAACCTTTGATCTTATATAATATTTAACTTTATCTATTCTATTCAATACGAAACTTTTAACTCACACTTAAACTATTTCTAACACTTCAGAAATTCATTACCGATTTATTCATCCTTTCTTTTTCTTCCATCCTTCTTTCGTTACGACTTTCTTCGATGCAGCCCTCCATTTCTGCAATGAACGAATCACGGGTCAGAACAATGCAATCAATTCCCAAGATTATAAAAAAATAATATTTCAAATTAAGTGTTCCTATATATCCATCTTTTCTTCTTTCAACCCCGTAAATATAATGAAATGACCACATTCCTCTTAATTATAAAATTAATAAAATTTAAATTATTTGATTCAAATTGTTTAAATAAAATATATTTTGAAAAATATACATTTCAAAATATAATATATTTCAGTTATAATTTATAATATACCTTTTGAAATTAAAAAATATAAATGGAGGAAGCTACCTCATCCTCTATTGTCAAAACCGCCACCACATCCACAACGAGAATATAATTTATATTTTAAAAAATATGGGTGCAGAGAGTAAATTGTGGAACTGCAATTAGTAATGCCCAGGTTTGAAATGATGTATGAGCTTAGGGCTTAAATTCAGAATTTACTTTAAATTAACCGGTGAAAATATATATGCTCGTGTTTGCATGTTCATGTTTTTTAATTTTTATATAAATTTAAGTTAAGATTAATAAGAAAAATAGAATTAATTTTTAAAATAATTATTTAATATAAAATTTTAAAAAGTAAAATATGAGAAATTTTTAAAATTAAAAATAAAAGAAATTTTTAAAATAATAATTAAAGATAAATTATTTATAAAATAATTAATTTTTAAAATAAAATAAAATGTAAAACTTAAGTAATGAAATATGGATAGAAAGATATCACTTTATATATTATTATAGATAATATCCCATTAAAATGGATTTTTATTTGTTATAACTCCATAAATTCTTTCCGTACGTCCAAATTGTAGATAAAATTTATTTCAAAATTTATATAACAAATACTATCCGAAATGTAATAAAAGGCTTTTGAATTACTTATTCAGAAAACACTATGAAATGAAAATTCGTGTGGAATAAAAAATCTATAGGGCATCTTAAAATAATCTATGACTAAATTATTATTATTATTATTATTATTATTATTATTATTATTATTATTATTATTATATATATATGTATATAATAATTTATGTATATAAATAGATGTACATGGTAACATGGTATTTAAGTGAAATAAGAAAAGTTTATTTTAACATGATTCATTGAGTTATGGTGTTACATTCTATCGGACTTCGAAAAGATTGTCCAATTGAAAGTTAAGGGACCAAAACATATTTAACTATTTTTTAAAACATAATTTTATAATTAACTTAATAGAAAAATATTAGTAGTAAAAAAAATTTGAAGTCTTTTTTATTTGAAGGTTTAAAGCAAATGTTTTACTTGCTTTATCTTTGAATTGGTTTGTTTTTACCTCTGTATAATGTGATAATAAAACTAACATTTACATTGCTTCCCACCCTTCTTTTTCATAAAGAAAAGAAATATCTTGAAATTAACTTTCATTGCATCATAGATAAATTTAATAAAAGTATTCTCAAACTGCTCCGATTATCATCAACTTGTGGATGTTTTGATAAAGCTTTACCTAAAAATATTTTTCTCAACATTATTTCCAAGATAGCCATCGGCAATATTTTTCTGTCACTTTAACCGGAATATTAGATTTCTAATAAATTTACATGTAATTTGTTTTTACTTGGTTTTTCTTTCCTCCTATTAGGTTCATGATATGATGTTCTTGTATTTAAAGTATAACTTTTGTGTTTTCTTAATCAATTTAGCAATAATATAATTTGATATGTTTCTTTACATGTTTTTAATCATCACTGTGATTGTATCAATATTTTCAATAAAAACTTACATGCCAAGATTTTGACATTCAAAGATAATGAAAAAAAAAAAAACTATGAAAAGAAGAGGATTAGCTGATAGATTATATTTATAATAAAAGAAATTTATTGCAAAATGTGAAATCAAACAAAATCATATTTACTATCCATCATTATAATTCATATTTATCGTTTCATTTTCCGTCACCCAAATAAAAAGTTGCCAACTCAAAGAGGGTGTGTGACGTTTTCTTCAACACCAGTTAAAGTTCAACCAAAACATGATCGCTGTTCACTTATTGTCATTTATTGTTTCCTTCCATATCCAGTTTCCACATGCAGTAATTGGATTTAGCTAGATAAAGCAATCGTCTCAATTTACTGCATAAAATCAAAACATGAAAAAGATAAATGTTATGGTTACGCAACTTTTAGGATTAGCATGCCACCATCTTCTCTTTTTCCAATGTAATTACGCAACTTCACTACACTTCATTGTCAAATACCAATCTTGAAGATGCTTCAGTTAATAACAGAACATGAAAAACAATATACACAAATCAAATTTAGTCGACACAAGATGATGATGATGACTAATATTTATCCATCTTTATTTCATTTTATGTGCAGTTTAAGTTTTTCCTATTATAATTTTTCAAATTAACTGTATTTACCTCTTTCAAGAAACTAATTATAATTTTATTTTAATGCAACCTTTATTAAATAGTCACACTAATTTAAATTATTTTATTATTAGTAAAAGAAATTTAGACATTATTTAACAACAATTCGTGCATGACAAAATTTAATATTTCTCTATGAAAGCAAAATTTCAGTGGTTAGATATGTTTATAAAAAAGATATAACTATTGTCTTTTGATTATACATTTGATTATATACATTTGATTATATATATGTTGAGGCATTGAGGAGTGAATCAAATCGAGGGAAAAATAAGCATATCAGTATGTTAAAGGCAGAGAAAAGATGTGTCAAAGTAAATAAATTTCAAGAGAAAGAATTGAGAAAAAGACTCGATTAATACATTGAAAAGAAACTCGATGGAGATAAAGGACATCAAAGGGGATGATCGAGATAAAGAGACATGGAGAGAAGGGCAAACAAGACAGAGAAACATCGAGAGAAGAGCAATCGAAACAGAGGATGAAGCTAAATCAAGAGGAGCAATTGTATGCAATAACTATTATAAAAATGTGAATCATTTGGAACATCTAAGGCTACATGGATAATTTAGGACAATTATTTTAATTTATATTTTTTTTTTGTTTTAGTTACCAAGTAATTCCTAGAAAAAGGAGAAAAATTTCTTCTATTACACCACTACCATCTTGTTTACTTACTATACAAATCATTGATTGTTCTAGGAATACTTTTTCTATGTAGATTTAGGTTCATTCCCGAATCACTAGAACCTAAGGATTTCAAACCTAGTGCAATTCCTCAACTCCTTTGTTGACTAAATCCTTGCTTTAATATGCAAGACTCATTAAATGAATCATTGCTTTCATATTCAAGATTCTTTCATTCAACATTCCCCTCTAGGTACCACGAAAGCACTAGTAAATATATGATGATTACATTGGACCACAATTTGAGACTAGTTTCCCAACACAATCCAAACCAGTTAAATAGATGAGTGATCATTAAGTTGTAATCAAACCATAAACAATTGAATGAAAGTAAAGATAAATACCGAAGAAGTAAAGTGTATAGAATCATAATTGAGTACATCAAACCTAGACACGAGGGAGTTCAACTACTCATAGAATATTACAATGCAATTCTAGTAGCATGTATACATAAGTTTTACACTAAAAGCATCTCCATCGAGCCTCATAGACCCTATTCTCTCTTACTGCTACATTTCTAACACTCCACTCAATGCCCAGAATGAAGACATAAGGTCTTTATTTATAGGAATTTATGGTCGGTGCTTGACCCAACTTTTGCTTCTCAACCACAAGAGTTTCTTCACAAGTTGGTTTCCTTCTCAACTCAGGCCTTTGTCCTGGTGCTTGGCACTTGACCTTTCCCTCTTGGGAGGGTTTTCTTCGCTACTCAACCTCATGGATTTGTGCTCCAAAATTCCTTGCAAAGAAGGTTTCCTCATATGGCCCATTTCCCATTAGTTGTGCTTAGCCAAAAAGTCAAAATATGTTGTCCTGTCTTTTCCACTTCCATAACTCAGCACCAATGACTGGCTTGGATGTATACTTCTTATTTTCCCTTATATTCATTGCGAAATATAAAACCTATTATTACTTAAGTCCAACATGGAAGGCAATGTAAAACAGAGAGATGCTCTTAAAAGTATCATATTGTGGGAATATATCTCACTTATTGGGTAAGATATCCAAAGAGTTACCAAACTCATCATTGTCGTAATCAGAAGAACCTAAGTCAAACTATGATTAGTTTACAGTTTTAGTTTTACCTTAGTATAGGGTGCATTTCTATGGTTTGATAGACTTTTTTGACACTTAATATACAACTTATAATGTCTCAACCTACTTCCTTAGCATTTCCAAAGTTGTTTGTATAGAACTGCATTTAAAATTTCATGTATTATTTAATACATTTTGGACTTCATGGCTTTCATGAAACTTGAATTTGGAGGGTTGATGGTGATATGGTAGATTTGAGCTAGGATTCAGCCAGCTCAATTATGTGGATTTGGTAGATTTGTCGTTGCTTGTTGGGATGTTTGTTTGTATTAGTTAATAGTATTTTCCTTAGGATTTACTTTAGTTAAGTAGCTCATAATTGATTACATACAGATATCTTGCTAATTTGTCTTATAGTTTACAATTAGAGTTAATAGAATAGTTTTGTTTAGTGGCAACATTACTTCCTCTCTAGTTTTGGTTACTAAGAATAGGTAATCTAATAGTATTAGGTGTCTGAGTTTTAGTCTTGTTATATTTCTATAGTGGCATAACATTAGTATAATACATTGAAGTTCTACTTAGCTTTATGTGTAGTTACTAAATAAGTGTAGTTTAGACTAAATAGAATATACTAGGTGTAATTTTGTCTAGGTTTTTATTCAATGTAGTTTAGTAGCTACATTAGTTTAGTTTAGGGTTTTTCTTTGGTTTTTAATCGCTTTCCTATACAACTTCAAATGGTATAGGAAAATCAAGTAAAGGAAAGGCAAGGAAGGTTGATTGAAGTGTAACCAAGAGAAAACCAACATAATAAAACAACAACAAAGCAGCACCTGTAAGACCCGAGAGATTTTAATAATTAATTAAATAATTATTTAATAAATGCGGGTAGTAGAAGCCATTAAGGCATTTAATGTGGAAAAGTATTAGCTTAAATGGTTGGGAGTGCTTACTTATGTGAGAGGACTTGGGTTCAAGTCCTTTGTATGCCTTTTTGTGATATTTAATCTATTATTAATTTAATAAGATGATATGGTCATGAAGAGTGATGATATAATCTCAAGATTCAATGAATTATCATGAAGCATGACTTGGTTGAATTGGTTGTGAAATTGCTTTGTGATTGAATGGTTATGGGTTCAAACCTTGGTGAACCTAAACTCATTCTTTTTTTGCTAATTTTAGTTTTGGCATGAATGTGAAGGGGCAAGGGAAACCCTAACTAAAGAAGCAGCCAAGGGTGTTGGAAAATCAAATAGAATAGGCAATTAAATGACAATTAAAACTAAGTTTAAGGCCATTTCGTTTTTGCTAATAAACCACCATTAAAGGGGAGAATTGAGGGAGAAGGAGAGCACTTTTGAGTCTGTCATTTTGAAAAATAGTGAGGAGGGTTTTTACAGAGGAGAAACGTGAGGTTGGATGTGGAAAAGGTACTGGTTTGGAGGAGAGTCAAAGGGAGTCCATTGGTGATCCAAGGAAATTCTCAAGTGTCACTCTTAAGTAAGGGAAATTCAGGTTAGGGGAGTTCCACTTTGTGTTTTTATTATGAATTAGATGACTGCGTGGTATACTTGATGATCATGATACAATGCCTATTATTTTCTCCTGAGTTTTCTTCGTAATTCTGGAAATACCTAGAAATTGCCTGGCGGCGTCGAATGAACCGCCAGGCGACACATGTAAGACCCGTAGAATTTAATTAATTAAATAAATAATTAATTAATAAATACGGGAGGGGTAATAATTATGACATTAAATTATGATTGGTATGACGTGGAAAAGTGCTAGCTCATGTGGTTGAGAGCACTTTAAT
>Ga0214542_1012352_pt1 | contig 11076 bp, 10 predicted proteins | sample CNSS1metaG_FD_160096 | JGI IMG/M metagenome (GOLD analysis project Ga0214542, IMG submission 160096) | Root nodule microbial communities from cowpea collected in UCLA plant growth center, Los Angeles, California, USA - CNSS1 | ecosystem: Host-associated > Plants > Roots > Nodule | place: USA...
CGGCATCAAGCCGCATTATTATTGCCTGCCCGTCGCCAAGCGCGAGAGTCACCGCCTGGCTCTGCGCGCGGCGGCGACCTCCGGCGATGTGCGCTTCTTCCTCGGCACCGATTCCGCCCCGCATGTGGACCCGCTCAAGGAATGCGCCTGCGGCTGCGCCGGCATCTATACCTCAATCAACACCTTGAGCTGCCTCGCCCATGTCTTCGAGGAGGAGGGCGCGCTCGACCGGCTCGAGGCTTTCGCGTCGCTGAACGGCCCCGCCTGGTACGGCCTGCCGGTGAACGCGGAGACAATCACGCTGCGCAAGCATGCGGAGCCGGTCCGCTATCCTGCTAAGGTCGAGACCGAAGCGGGTCCGGTCACCGTTTTCGATCCGATGTTCCCGCTCTATTGGGCCGTCGTCCAATCCTGAGGTTGTTTTGTCGCGTGACGGACCCGAAAACCGGTTCCCACTTTCGGGTCACGCTAAGGAAGGAGAATTCATGTTTTCGAACGCGTTCACCGACAAGGCGGTAATGGCCGAACTGGTCGCGAAGATGCTGTGGGAAATCAAGGCCGTGCATTTCCGCGCCGACGAGCCCTATAAGCTCTCCTCCGGCATGGCGAGCCCGGTCTACATCGATTGCCGCAAGCTGATCTCCTATCCGCGCATCCGCTCGGCGGTGATGGATTTCGCCGCCGCGACGATTCTTCGCGAGGCGGGTTTCGAGCAGTTCGACGTCGTCGCCGGCGGCGAGACGGCCGGGATCCCCTTCGCGGCGATGCTCGCCGAGCGCCTCGGCCTGCCGATGATCTATGTGCGCAAGCAGCCGAAGGGCCACGGCCGCAACGCCCAGATCGAAGGCAACATGCCGGAGGGCGCGCGCGTGTTGGTGATCGAGGACTTGACGACAGCCGGCGGCTCGATGTTCAAGTTCATCGACGCGATCCGCGCGGCCAGCGGTACCGTCCAGCACGGCATCGCGCTCTTCTATTACGACATCTTCCCCGAAGCGCGGGCGAACATGAAGGCGAAGGGCGTCGACCTGCACTACATCGCCACCTGGCGCAACGTGCTCGCCGTCGCGCGTGAGCAGGCGCTGTTCGATGAAAAGACGCTGAATGAGGTCGAGGCCTTCCTCAATGCGCCGCTCGCCTGGTCGGCCAAGAACGGCGGCGTCGGCGAACTTGCCGCCCAGTAGAGCGGATGCGGAAAAGTCTGTGCGGTTTTCCGCCCGCATCCGCTTTGGCTTAGAAGCCGTGGCCGCTGAATTGATCGATGGAATAGTCTGCAAGGGAGGAATGCGATGATCGTTTGCTGCGGAGAAGCCCTGATCGACATGCTGCCGCGGGAGACGGCGGCGGGCGAAAGCGCCTTTGCGCCCTATGCCGGCGGCGCGATCTTCAATACCGCGATCGCACTCGGGCGGCTCGGCATCCCGACCGGCTTCTTCACGGGCCTTTCGGACGACATGTTCGGCGACATACTGCGTGCGACGCTAAAGGCCGCGAATGTCGATTTCGGGCCCTGCGCCACGCTGCCGCTGCACACGACGCTCGCCTTCGTCAAGCTCGTAAACGGGCACGCGAGCTATGCCTTTTTCGACGAGAACACGGCGGGCCGGATGATCACCACGGAACACCTGCCGGCGCTCGGAGATTTCTGCGAGGCGCTGCACTTCGGCGCGATCAGCCTGATCCCCGAGCCCTGCGGCTCGACCTACGAGGCGCTGATGGCCCGGGAACACGAAAAGCGGGTGATCTCCTTCGATCCGAACATCCGTCCGGGCTTCATCAAGGATCGCGAGGCGCATCTCGCCCGCATGAACCGGATGGCGGCAATGTCGGACATCGTCAAATTCTCGGACGAGGACCTCGCCTGGTTCGGCATGGAGGGCAGCCACGACGCGCTCGCCGCCGAATGGCTGAAGCGCGGGCCGAAGCTGGTGCTGATCACCCGGGGCGCGGACGGGGCCGTCGGCTATACAAGGAACCACAAGGTCGAGGTCGCGAGCGAGCGTGTCACGGTCGTCGATACGGTCGGCGCCGGAGACACTTTCGATGCGGGCGTCCTGGCCTCGCTGAAGCTCAACAATCTGCTGACCAAAGAACAGGTCGCCAGCTTGAGCGATGAAGCGGTCCGGCAGGCGCTTGCCCTTGGCGCGAAGGCGGCCGCCGTGACCGTGTCGCGCGCCGGCGCCAATCCGCCTTGGAAATACGAGATCGGGCTCTGATCCCGACAGATCTGGGGCAGAAAGGGCGCCGGCATCGCTGGCGCCCTTTTTGTTATCAGCGTGCCGCCTTTAAGAGCGCGGCAACGAGACCGGCGGTCGAGGAATCGTGACCCTCCGCACTCTCCTTCCCTTCGACGACCGGCAGGAGCCCCGTCGCGAGCTCCTTGCCGAGCTCGACGCCCCACTGGTCGAAGGAGTTGATGTTGAAGAGCGCGCCCTCGACGAAGACGCGGTGCTCGTAAAGCGCGATCAGTCGACCGAGCGCGAAGGGGTCGAGCTGGTCGTAGACCAAGGTCAGCGACGGCCGGTTGCCGGTGAAGACGCGATGCGGCGCGATTTTGTCCGCCTTGGCCTCATCCATGCCCTTGGAGGTAAGCTGTGCCTTGGCTTCGGCCAGAGTGCGGCCCTTCATCAGCGCTTCCGACTGCGCCAGGCAGTTCGCAATCAGCAGTTGGTGCTGGTGGCGCAATTCCTTTTCGTGGCCGTTTGCCGCGATCATGAATTCGGCGGGGATGACGTCGGTGCCCTGGTGGATGAGCTGGTAGAAGGCGTGCTGGCCGTTGGTGCCTGGCTCGCCCCAGACGACGGGGCCGGTCGCAAATTCGACCGGCGTGCTGTCGAGCGTGACGCCCTTGCCGTTCGATTCCATGTCGAGCTGCTGCAGATAGGCCGGGAAGCGTGACAAGCGCTGGTCATAGGGCAGGATCGCCCGCGAGGGGTAGCCAAGCACGTTGCGGTGATAGAAGCCGATGAGGCCGAGCAGCATCGGGATGTTCTGGCGGATCGGCGCGGTGCGGAAATGCTCGTCGATGGCATGGCCGCCGTCGAGGAAGCGGCCGAAATTCTGAGCTCCGACGGCGATCATCAGCGGCAGGCCGATGGCCGACCAGATCGAGTAGCGCCCGCCGACCCAATCCCAGAAGCCGAAGACGCGGGCGGCGTCGATGCCGAAGGCGGCGACCTTGTCGAGCGCGGTCGAGACCGCCGCGAAGTGATTGCCGACCGCCGCCTCGCCGAGCTTGCCGGCGATGAAAGCGCGTGCCGTCGCCGCATTCGTCATCGTCTCGATGGTCGTGAAGGTCTTGGAAGCGACGATGAACAGCGAGGCCTCCGGATCGAGGAGCTTCAGCGTATCGGCGATATGGGCGCCGTCGACATTGGAAACGAAATGCAGCCGCGGGCCGTCATGGAAGGGAGCGAGCGCCAGCGTTGCCATCACCGGACCGAGGTCGGAGCCGCCGATGCCGATATTGATGACGTCGGTGATCTTCTTGCCGGTGGCACCCTTCAAGGCACCGGAACGGACGTCGTCGGCAAAGGCGCCCATCGTCTCGAGCACGGCGTTGACGTCGGGCATGACGTCCTTGCCGGCGACGAGGACCGGCCGGTTCGACCCGTTCCTGAGCGCCGTATGCAGGACGGCGCGTTCTTCGGTGATGTTGATGATGTCGCCACGGAACATGGCGTCGCGCTTCTCTTCGACCTTTGCGGCCTTCGCCAGTGCCTCGAGACCATTGAGGACCTTGTCGTTGACTGCGCATTTCGAATAGTCGAGCAGAAGATCGCCGAGCCTCGTGCTGAAGCGCGAAAAACGGTTCGGATCGGCCGCGAAGGCGGCGCGGATGTCGGTTGCATTCGTGGCCGAAACGGCGGACTTGAGCTGTTCGACGAGGGTCTTCATGGGGATTCCTGCGATCCAAGGCGTGAGGTAAGACGCTGTCATTTCCGCCAGGGAAGGTTCAATCGCGCTTGCCGAATTTGGCCAGCGCCTGTTTGAGCTCGGGATGGTTCTGCGCGTACGAATCTAGGTCAACACCCTCGCGCGCGGCTTCCCATGCTTGTCGAACGGCTTTGACGCCCGCACCTGGACCGTCTGGATGACTGACGACGCCTCCGCCGCAGAGGTACAGGAGATCGAGCGTCCTTCCGGTTCGACGATATGTCTCAGGCGCCTGTCCACCCCATTGCCCCGAGCAAACGACCGGCATGGGCTTTTCCCCTGCGGACGTGAAAGGGGCTGCGAGGTCGTGGAAAGACTGGACGAACGAATCGTCCGGCTCCCAATACTTGGATCCAATACCGTTGATCTGGAACTGGTCGACGCCCAACAGCCGCCAGTACTGCTGGTAAACAGAAAAATTCATCCCAAGGCCGGGGTGGCGGGTGAGGATGTCCCATCCGTTACGGTGGGCATGCAGCGCCAGTCTTGAACGCCTCCTCAAAAACAGGAAAGCGCCTTGCCCGATAGAGTTTATGTTGATCACGGCCGCGCTTCCGCCGGCATCGGCGACGACGTCATGGTTTCTCATCATGACGTCGGGATCGACATGGGAGATGTTGAAGGCATACATTACCTTCTTGCCGGTCCGTTGCTCATGGTCCTTGATAAGAGGCATGATCGCTCTCACCCGCTCCTCGAGTGGCGAATAGGGCGGACCGCAGAGCTTCTCGTCATCCTTGATGAAATCAACGCCCGAGGCGATAAGCTCACTCACCATCTCGGCCGTTTCGTTGGGACGCAGCCCTAGCGCTGGCTTGATGATCGTGCCGATCAGAGGACGGTCGAAGACGCCTGTCAGGCGCCGCGTCCCCGCTATGCCGAACTGAGGCCCCGGGTAGGAAGCCCCGAACGCATGCGGCAATTGCATGCGCAAGACACGTATGCCGGTGAAGCCTCGGATCGAGAAGACTCCGCCGATCGTGATCGTCATCAAAGCGGAAAGATCGTCACCGACCGCTTCAATCGGAAAGGCGATGTCCGCTTCCGCTCGCCGATACGAAGGTCCCGACGCGTTTTGGGGGATCGAGGGCACGGAGATCGGGGGAAGCTCGCGGACGTCAAGCACGCGGGCGGCGACCCGCGCCTTCAGCTCCGGCGTCTCCCCCGGGAGGTCGACGAACGTGCCCGTCGACTGATCGCTGGCGATCTTGCTTGCAAACGATTGAGGATCCCCGTCGCATTCGATCAGATACGTCATGATGACGCAGTCGTTTCTATTCATGTCGTGCACACCGTTCGTAATCAAAACAGAAGGATCAAACCCTCGATTGCTCTCCGTCCGCGACGCAGATCTCGACTATCCGCAGCCCGTGATCGCTCAGGCGGGAGGGATAGAATTGGGCCAATTTTTCCTCATGCACCGGTATGATCCGACGCTCGTCATTTCCCACAATGCCCAGCATCTCTTCCGCTGCCTGGATCAGCTTCGTCTGGCTGCCATTCGCAAGGCCTGGGGGGACGAAACAAGGATCGAGTTGATCGTCGCCAGTCAGGTTCCGGTAGGTGTAGACGACGTCTCCGGACAACACCAGCCTGTCATCGCTGCCTCTGTTCTGCACCACTACATACTGGGAGCCCGCGGTATGAGTGTCGTGGGCGGGATACAGGTGAATGCCCGGAAGCACATCTTCTCTCGGTCCTTCGAGAAGTTCCAGTCTGCCCTCGATGTTCGCCTGGGTAAGATAAAGTATATCGGCGGGGTTCAGCCCAGCCAACAGCGATCGATACCGGCGTCCCTTGGCGAGGATCCACATCCAGGATTCGAGCTCCTTCTTCTGGATGAAGATCTTTGCATTGGGAAAGAACTTCAGGCCGCCGATATGATCGAAGTGGGCGTGCGTTATGAAGATGTGAGTCACTTCCTCAGGCCGGACGCCACATTCACCCAGCACTATCTCCGGCGGCGTCCACCCGGTTACTCCGATCGAGTTCGCTATCTCTCCCCCGAAATCGTTCGCATCGTGGCCGACGTCCACTAACGCGACGGCATCGGCCGTCCTGATCAGAATGTATGCGAATGGTAGATTCATCGTTCCCTGGTTATGGGCGCCGTAAAAGACACCGCTCGCCGGGTGAACAGGGCTTCGGGCATACTCAAGCACCCAAACGGAATGCGCTCCCATGTGTTTCCTCCGCGTTTGCGAACAACGGCCCTGCGCAACATCCGCTCGCGTCGAATGTCGTGGTGCCCAATAGCGCAGATGCCCGTTTCAATTCCAACGAAGCTCTCGTCAGCAACCTCAAGAGCTCGGTACTCTGCCTTCCCAGCAGTCCTTCGAATGCCCTCTGGGCCTGTAAAAGGTCAGAGCGGACTCGGCCGAGATGCCGAGCTGCATGTTCGAGTGCCGCCAAGCGCCTCCTTTTGTCGCCCCCCTGTCCGACCGACTCCAGTATATCGGCGGCACGGCACGACAGCTGGGCGAAGAGCAGATTCATGCCGGGCTCTTTCAAGCCGAGGTGCATGAATGAGAACAGTGCGAGCACCTCACCGTAAGCCCGGACCAGGGTCTCCAGTCCAGACCGCTGCTCCTGCAACTCAACGGCGTTTGCGACTTCGTTGCAGGAGAACGGAATAGGGGCCCGCTGATACCCCATAACCGTCACGCCTCCGCAGGGAGTGGCGCAGTTGCTGGCAGCAGATCAGCCGATTGCAGGGCGTTCCAAAATGCGGGCGGAATGCGCTCGTTGATCGCCGCCACGTTCTGATCGACTTCAGCACTGCTTTTCGCGCCCATGACTAGTGTGGCCACGGCCGGGTGGGCATATACGAACTGCATTGCGGCAGCCGGCAAGCTGACCCGGTATTCCTCGCATACCGCCTCGATCGATTTAACGCGGTCGAGGACGGCGGCCGGGACTTTCCCGTAGTCGTATGTCGCCGTTGCGCCGGAGGTTCCGCTGGCCAAAATACCCGAATTGAAGATGCCGCCTGCGATGATTGAGACACTTCTCGACAAAAGCTCGTCGAAGGCGGAGTGCAGGGGTTCGTGGTTGAGCAATGTGTAGCGTCCGGCCACCAGCGCGCACTCGATAGGGAACTCCCGGGAGACGCCTACGACGGAATCCGTTTCATTGACTCCGAGGCCAATCGCCGAGACGCAGCCGGTGGACCGCAGCTCGTCCAATGCCTTGTACCCGGAGGCTCTCAACTGATCCCAGTAGAACTCGCTTCGATCGCCGTGCCAGGCGCGCCCGACATCATGTACGAGCAGGACATCGATGTAATCGAGACCAAGACGCTGCTGGCTGTCCTCGAACGACCTCATGATACCGTCGTAGGTGTAGTCGTAGGTGTCCAGGAAGGGCAGGGGATCGATCCACTCGATTCCATAGACGCTGTCGAGCTTTTTCGTGCGGCTGGCTGGCTTGAGGACACGGCCGACCTTAGTGCTCACGACGACGTCGTCTCGCAGCTTATTCACTCTCAGGGCATGGCCCAGGAAATGCTCGGACTTCCCGAAACCGTACATGGGGGCGCAGTCGAAGTATCGAATGCCCGCAGCGTAACCCGACAGAATCGTCTGCTCGAACTCGTCGTATGATACGTCCGCGTTGAAGCCCGAAATGGGAACCGTTCCAAGCCCCAGTGACGTTACCCGCACATTCGATTTGCCGAGCGGGCGCCTTGCCAGATCCGACATCACAATATTCCTTTTCTTGACTACGAAGCTTCAGGCGGCCGGTGCCATGATCGGAGCCGCCTCCGGGATGAGGCCCTTTGCCTTGAGCACGGACCAGAACCCTGGCGGGATCTTCTCGGAAATCGCCTTGACGTTCGCCTCGACGTGGGCAGTGCTAAGGGCGCCTTGGACCACCGCAGTGACGGCCGGGTGCGAGTAGACGAACTGCGTCGCCGCCGTCGCAAGCGAAATGCCAAATTCTCCGCAAACTGCCTCGAGAGCTTCAACGCGCTTCAGGATTTCGGGGCTGGCTGTCTGATAGTCGTACGTCCGGACCGCAGCCGCACCTTTGCTTCCCTCTGCCAGGACGCCAGAATTGTAGACGCCGCCTGCGATGATTGCGATCCCGCGGCGCTGAGCCTCGGGGAAGAAGTCTTCAAGAGGCTGATGGTTAAGCAGAGTGTAGCGGCCGGCGACCAACGAGCAATCAAGATTAAATTCGGCAGCGACTTGTAGAACGGACGCGGTCTCGTTGACGCCGAGCCCTATTGCCTTGACTGCTCCGCTGCTCCGAAGCTCATCGCAGGCCCGATAGCCGCTCTGGCGGAGCTGCGAGAGGTAGAGGTCGTAGCTGTCGCGGTGCCAGACGCCGCTGACGTCGTGGAGATAGAGAATGTCGACGCCATCAACGCCCATGCGCTGCTGGCTGTCCTCGAATGAACGCATTATCCCGTCGTACGTGTAGTCGTATTCGTCGACGTAAGGCAGCGGGTCGATCCAGTTGATGCCGTAGAGGCTCTCCGCCCGCTTCGAGCGGCTCGCGGGCTTGAGGATACGTCCCGCTTTAGTGCTGATGACCACGTCCTCGATGATACCGTTCACGCGCAGCACATGACCCAGGCTGTGCTCGGACTTGCCGAGGCCATAGAGCGGTGCCGTATCAAAATACCGCACGCCCAGCTCGTAGGCCTTCATGACCACGGCTTCGAAATCGGTGAACGGGACCCTCACGCCGCAACCGCCCAATGGCGAGGTACCAAGACCCAGTGAAGTCAGTTCGACTCCGGTGTTACCGATCTTTCTCTTCTCTAGCACAGTCATATTTCACCTTGATCTGACAGTGGCGAGCCCGTTGAATGCGGGCTCGCCAACAATAATCACATGTACTTTTTGACGTTATCTTTGTCCAAGATCAGCCATGGAACGACGTAGTCCTTCTGTGTGCCGTCCTTCCACTCCATCAGGCCGTTCCATACCTCCGACTGCGGCTTGTATTCCGCGCCGATTACCTGACGCAAAGCAAGATCTACTGCACCTTGCCCTTCCGCCCTGGCATACTTGTACAGGGTGACCGCCATTTCGCCGTTCTCCACGGCGCGCTTTGCGTCCGGGATGCCGTCGATCGCAATGACCGGCACCTTGCTGAGATCAACGTTGGCTGCCTTCATGGCTTCAATGGCGCCGAGCGCCATCTCGTCGTTCTCAGCGAGCACGCCATTGATCTGGTCGGGGTAGGCAGAGAGCCAGTTCTCCATAAGAGCCTGCCCCTCGGCGCGGCTCCAGTTGCCGCTCTTGTCGGCGAGCAGCTTGAGGTTCGAATGCGCTTCGAGCCCGGCGTCGACGCCGGCGCGACGTTCAATCTGGGCCGACTGTCCGATAGGCCCTTCCATGAGGACCAGATTGCCGCCGCTCGGGAGGCGCTTCGCCATTTCCTCAGCGATGATCCTGCCGCCTTCGCGATCGTCGACGATAATCGACGCGGTATAGTTTTTCGACGAGGTTTTGAGCGCGGAGACGATCACCGGGACCTTTGCCTCGGCCGCCTTGTCAATGGCCGGCGCGGAAGCCTCGAGATCGAACGGGGCCATGATGATCGCATTGAACTGCTGGGTCAGCGCGGTATCGATCTGGTTGGCCTGGATAAGCGGATCGTATTTTCCATCAAAAACCGTGATCTCGACCTTGCCCTCCTTTACGGCAGGGTGGTTCTGGATCTCTGTGGACCAGGCCTTCATGTATTCGCCTGCCTCGCCGAAAGAAAGTGCAGCAATACGGATCTTCTCTTGGGCTGCGGCGAGGTCCGCACCAAGCAGCATCGTCGAGGCTGCGATCGCGGCAATGAACGTACGTCTGTTAATCATATTCTCCTCCGATTTTTTTTGTTGCTATTGGCAACGGTTACTTGCGTATCTGGTCTGCGATCACGGCTAAGACTATGATGGCTCCTTTCAATAGTTGCTGGTAATATGACGACACGCCCATCAGATCCATCCCGTTGTTGATGGTGCCGATGATCAATGCGCCGAAGAGGGTTCCGACGAGCGAGCCGCGTCCGCCGGAGAGGCTCGTGCCGCCGATCACGACTGCCGCGATGGCGTCGAGTTCGTAGCCGATGCCCGCCTGCGGCAGTGCCGCTGTCGTGCGGGCCGTCAGCACAAGTCCGGCAAGCCCGGCGAGTAGACCGCAGATCACGTACGTGGCAGCGATGATGGTACGGGTCGAGATGCCGCTGGTCCTGGCCGCTTTTTCATTGCCGCCAACGGCGTAGACGTAGCGTCCAAAAGTGGTCCTCGAGAGCGTGAGCCAGCCGATCAGGAACACGGCGAAGAAAATGAGGACGGGGACAGGGAGGCCGAGGACGTTTCCGCTGCCGATCCACCGCAGGGAAGCGGTAAGGTTAGCGATCGGCCTGCCGTCGGAATAGATTAGAGTGAGGCCCCTGGCCATGCTCAGCATCCCGAGCGTCGCAACAAAGGGCGGCACGTTGATCCGGGCGATGAGAACCCCGTTCGCGAGGCCGACGACGGCTCCGGTACCGAGCGCCGCAAGAATACTCCAGATCACAAGGTGCTCGTTCCCGGTTGTCACCAGGTTGGCCGCCATCATTCCGGCGAGTGCCATGACCGATCCGACCGACAGGTCGATGCCCTTTGTCAGGATGACGAACGTGACCCCGATGGCGAGAATGCCGTTGATACTCGACTGGCGAAGAAGGTTGAGCCAGTTGTTCCAGGTGAGGAAGTACTGGTTCAGCGAGGTGAAAAGCACGCAGATTGCAAGAAACACCAGGATGATGCTGAAGGACTTTATGAAGTCCTTGGTGATCTCGGCTTTCCTGCGCTCCGACGGAGTGCCGGTGGCGATCTTGGTGATGTTAGCGTTCATTTGACTCGTCCTAAATCCTGCCGCGACACCGGCAGCAGTAGCTTGCCGAACCTGAGGGGAGCGCAGGCTCCTTAACTTGCGAGCTCCATGATCATTTGCTGGGTGGCGCCATGGCCGTCGATGACGTCGACCAACGTTCCTGCCTTGAAAATCGCGATCCTGTCGCTCACCTGGAGGATCTCCGGAGCCTCGGACGACACGACGAGAACACCGTGACCCTTGGCGGCGAAGTCCCGCAGGAAGGCGTAGATCTCCTGTTTGGAGCCTTCGTCGATGCCGCGGGTGGGCTCATCGC
>Ga0214542_1012354_pt1 | contig 11071 bp, 4 predicted proteins | sample CNSS1metaG_FD_160096 | JGI IMG/M metagenome (GOLD analysis project Ga0214542, IMG submission 160096) | Root nodule microbial communities from cowpea collected in UCLA plant growth center, Los Angeles, California, USA - CNSS1 | ecosystem: Host-associated > Plants > Roots > Nodule | place: USA...
TGTTAACTTAAATACTATCATGAAATGTGCTTGAAACGTCAGATAAACTTAACAAAATTTGGTTAAAAGGACTAAATTCACGCATTTTGAAAGATGAAGGACTAAATTGGTATAAAGTTTTGATGAGGGACTAATTCCAAAATTCACTGAAACTTGAGGGACCAAAAATATATTTAACCCAATTAAGTCCAATAGGTGAGGCACCACCAGGGACTCCCATTAGGAAGGTCCATGGGATTACGTCCAACAAATGAGGCACCACCATGAGCTCTCACTACAAGAGTCATGGGATTACGCCCTACTCACACTTTGTACATGTCCCACCAACCAATCAGGAAGTTCCCATAATACTAATATCATGTATAAACAACCAATCATACAACTCATGCTTTCCAATTCATACACAATAAAGTAACATACCATCTCCATCTCAACCTCATATATTAATCATGGCATCATCCCGCAAACCCTTATAGTAAAGCATTTAGATCAGACAAGCAAGCCACACATCAGTGAACCATTCAACAATAGCACCAAAACCTGCCATCAGTCTCGCTCAAGCTAACAAGTCTCACTTAGGCAAGAAAGACCCTCTCGCTCAGGCGAGACCCTTCTCGCCTAGGCGAGGGCTCAAACAGGAGAACAGTGGATTATGCGATGTCTCGCTCAGGCGAGCCCCTTCTCGCCTAAGTGAGATTGCACTTCGCTCAAAATGAAACCAGGTCGCCTGAGCGACCGTACGCGCAGAAAAGCTTGGGCGAGCCTCTGTTAGTCTCGCCTAGGCGAGGCATGCTCGCTTGGACGAGAAAACCAGTGCCCACCATTGTTCATTCACACAACAGTCACGCAAATACTAAACCCAAAGGCTACAACGACATTTTCATCAATTCACAGTAGCATTCAGTCCACAGAATCATACAATAATATTAGAGCAAGCTAAAAACAACTAGACACACGGACCCTAGCTCCCCTTACCTGGAAATAGCTAGAGGAAGGGTTCAATTCCAACAGCGAGGACGCAACAGTTCCCGGGACAGACGAACAAGCTGGAACAGAAAAGCGGAGCGAGTTTTTTAGAATGCTTCACCACGAAACCCTAGCTAGGAAACACGAGCATACGAACGGAAAATGAATGAGGAAGTCGTAGAATACTTACACGAATCAAGAAGACGAAGCTGGCTCACTGGATCAAGATTGGGGTTAAACCCTAGCAGAGCTCTTGGAGAGAATAGGGAACATGACGACTGTGTTTTCTGTAGAGTGAAGGGAATGGGTGAGACTAGGGCAGATTAGGTCTGAATCCTCTTTTTGGGCCAGGCCTTAGGCCCAATCAATTGGGGCAGCCCTTAAAATAAAAGGCAGAAAATAAACGGGCCTTACAAAGTATGTTAAGAGATTATCCTTTAATCCTCAATTATATTTGATTGTTGTTATTAGATATATTTAATTTGTTCAGATATTAAAAATATTTAATTATGATTACATTTTCAAATATCCCAAAGATGGACGCAAGTTTAAAATACCACAAATTACCAAGGTATAAATTGGATTTCAATGATATCAAATCGGATTAATATCATGAATCACAAAATCTGAGCTATCAAATCAACTCATGAAATAGTATAACATAGGAAGATCTTTTATCCATACTAAATAAAACAAAAAAACATTTATTCTTGATGAAAGTCCAAAATCCCTTTCCTTCCTTTTTCGGCGAAACAAATGAAAAAGCAGGGGGGAGCCCTAAATAAAATTTTGTTTATCAATTTGATTCCCTACAAATACACAAAAAAGGAATTTATTTTTTATTTTTTTGGATTTATATCCAATGGGATTGACGGGGCTCGAACCCGTAGCTTCCGCCTTGACAAGGCGGTGCTCTGACCAATTGAACTACAATCCCAGGGAAAGGGGTGTACTGTATAAATATTATACCAAAATTTACTATTCCTCTCAAAATTACAAATCAAATAAGTCGTATTTTACTAAGACCAATAAATAGAGACGAGGTTATAATTAAAACTGATAGTAAGAAACCGAAATAACTAGTGATAGTGGGCATATAGAAACTAAATGAAATATGTTCGTTCTTTTTATACATATGTTTATAAAGCACTTCCCTAAATTTCCATTTTTGAGAGAAAAAAGAAAATAAAAAATCCTACTTGAAAGGTACAATTCAAAATTGGCAATTCCTCAATAAATTAAATTATTAGAGACGAAAAAAAAAAGAAATAGAAGAAAAAAATACAACACAAAATTGAAAAGAGCAAATAAAACCAAACCCTTTTTTAGTAACTCCAATCTCTAGCTATATATGTAAATTGCAATGTTAACTATACTGAATAGCAAAAATTTACTTGAATTTTTAACATTTTATAAATGCTATTAAATAATATAATTTATTAACACTTCTAAAAGAAATAAATTTGTAAATAATTGTCATATCTTAGATGAAGTTCATCTTTTGGATGGCAAAGTCATAAGTGTGGTGCAAAAATCTAAAATAAGCATGTCTACATCTTCCGTTGAAGAAAATGGTGCCAACAACACCCCAGAATCCTACTGCAAATCCAATTCCCAAGCCCATGTACAACATACACAAAAAAGATTAAATGAAAGTTTTGTAGTTGTTCAAGTTGTCCTAACCAATTTGGAAGGGACTTAATACTTCTAAGATTTGGCATTGTTTCATGTAGTCCACCTATCTGATTTCGACAATAAGATCAATTGCAATATAGTATATGTGACCACAAAAATTGAATAACCAACTATAGGCAATTCAGATACAAGATCATTTTCCGCAAGATTTAGAACTTGTTGTGAAGTAAAATTAGTATATCGAAGAAACGAATATATCACTATAAAAAAAATAGATTAAATATGTTTTCTTAATTTAGAGCTCCAAAACCTTTTCTGCATCCAAAACCTAATTTAGAGCTCTAAACATCTCTTATTTTAATTGGTATTAAAGTGTTTTCTTATCTTTCGTATTTAGAGTTGTGTATTCAAGTTCTCTTTCCGCGGTTATTAATTCAATATGAATGTAAGAATGACATTTAATTAGCACACAAAAGAGAAAATAAAAAGGTTCGCACAGAAAAAAGAAGGTAGGGGATGGAGAAAGAAAGAGAAGACATGATTCTTTCTAGTGTTTGGCTATTTGCACTTTATGCTTTTGGGAACGGTCTCTAATAACTCCAATCTCTAACTATATATATGTAAGTTGCAATGTTGAGTCCATCCATGGAAGATGAGCTCTCCATTACAAATTCATTTCAATCAAGCAAGCAAGTGCTGTCTTAGCAATTGATGTCACCTTAACACAAAGTTTTGTTGGAGTAGGAAGACGTTGGTCCAACTTATCCGTCAATGTCATATGATCAAGTGGATGAAGATGATATAAAATCACCGGGGTGCTTTCCAAGAAGTATTTCCCATGCCAACGCTCTAAAACTATACACGTCACATTTCTCATTCACCTTCATTGTGTATGCAAGTTCTGCAACAAACTAAAAGTGATATTATATGCAAAAAAAGATTGTATTGACAAAGATAAAATATAGATAATTGTGACCAACAAAGAGAAACAGAAAAATTATGAGATCCTAATTAACACTTTGAAAAGTTTATTTACTGAAGTAGACCTATAACTGTATAAATTATATAAATTTTTGACATTTCTCCCATTGGATAACGATTTTTAGCCGATTCGAATACAGTTTTTTTAGTTTATATATTTAATAAATTAATTAAATAATTTAAGTAAAATTATAAATTTACTATTTAATTAATAAAATATTTATATAGAAATAAACTTTTCAAAGCTTTAGTTAGGTAATTATTCTTTTTATTTGGATTTATTTTAGAAAAAAAATCACTTTCTTTTTTAAAATTTGGGTTTATTTTAATAAAAAAATCATTGATATAAATAGAGTCAACATGCATAAACTGTATGTTGGCGTGTTCCGTTGGGTTTAAAATAACTCGTTTCCACAATTTAAGTGGTAAGACATATTCTAACATATATTTGCCTTATTTTTCAATGAAAAATTGACTTACCAAGTCAGTCCAAATGACCGGTAACATAACTTTGAAAATTTCATTATATATATATATATATATATATATATATATATATATATATATATATATATATATATATATATATTATTGAATGATGTAAGAGAAAGCAGGGAAAATAATACTACGAACATAATTATAGAATTTTAAGAAAATGTTGTTTTAAGAATTTTAAGAAATATTAATAAAGATTTTTTTAGATTTGTTTTGAACATGTAAATATTTCGGTAACGTAGGATAAGATGAAATTTTTTAATATAAATTAGTGGGGATGACAAAAATATCTATATCCATGGATATTTGTAAATAAAATTTGTGACAAATAATTGATATCCGTAAGTATATGTTACCCGTAATTAGCAAGTATTTTAATATCCATTTTGTAAGTCAAATGTGGATATCATAAAGCGATTCGATTGATGGGATTTACTATAATATTTATGAGATCGATGAGATTCCAATATTTGTTCTTAGAACGTATGGATTTGACCTCATAAGCGGGACCACCACCCCATAGCATGTTGTTACCAAAAGCAAAACTCTGTATTTCTTCTAGAGAATCTCCTAATTGTTCCAGAGCAACTAGAAAAATATTCTTTAACTAGAAAGAATTCAGTTCAGATGTAGGATACCTATCCAGGAGTTTTCGCAACTCAATCATGTATGATGGAATCATCAAAAAGAAATATTAATAAATTTTTGTTTACTTATATTTGCAAACATTAATGAAACCTAGTTGATAAAAATATATTTTAAATGTCTGTTTACTTCAATATTTTAAATTTTAATAAATCTTTCTTTTTGTACACTAATAAAAGTTATAATACATAACTTGATTAAAATCATACAAAGAACAAATAACAAATATTAAATTAATAATAATAAAAGTTTAACGTCGATCTTTTATTTTTTGAACTTCAATATATGTTGGATGGTGATAAAAAAATTCATGACAAATTAGATAAATAAATTTTATTTAAAATTTATATTATAGTAAATAAAATTTATTTATATAATTATAATGACAAAATTATACATGATAAAAATAAACAAAAACTAAAAATATTAAAAAATTATCAACGTTTGTCTTATAAACAATTTGAGAGATTATTGAATGAAATCGCAGAAAGAAAAATAAATATATATAATTAAGGGTATGATAAGATGAAAAATACCTTAAAGATCTAGGAAAAATTTTCAAATATCAATATAGTCAATGGTTGAGAAATAACAAAAATTGTTTTAACGAAACAAAATCAAATGAAACAAAAATTAATAATAATATAATAAAGAAGATAATTTTTTTATATTACCTAGTAAATGAAAGGTTTATGCTATTAAACACTTAATTTGATAGTATTAAACATTCTCATGTGAAATGAAAATATACAATAAATAAAAATATTAAAAAATATATAAATATTCAAATGTGAGACATTAAAAATATTTAATTGACATACATCATTTGAACATAATTACATAAAGTTATGACAAGATGAAAAGTATATTGAAAATGTGAATGAATTTCATAACAAATCAAACAATTAGAAGAAATAAAGAATAGAAAGTCAACAATAATTAGGGATGTAAAAAAAGTTTGTACCTGTGGGTATATGTGGATAAAATTGACAACAGGTAGAAAATGAATATTGTAAATAGATACATGTGGGTAATGAGTACGAGTATTTTACGAGTATTTTTTATACCAGCATGTTAACTATGCAGGTACGGGTATCATAATATCTGTACTCGTGGATATCCTTACCGCTATATTATAATTTAAATTAAAAAAATTAAAAAAAACATGTTTAAAATATTAACTTATTGATTTTGAATGAGTTATGTTTTTATTAATTAGTTTTTAAAAAAATTATTTCTTTTATAATTTGTCATTCAACACTAATTAAATAGGTTATTTGAATTCTGTTTGAAATTTATAAATGTTATGTATTGTATTTTATTTAAATTTAAGATTAAAATATGTTGTTAAATAATTTTTTTTTAAATACCTGTGGATACCCATTGATACCCATAAATATTAAAAAAATATCCAATCACATGTATAACAAATACCTATATATATATATAAATATAATACAAGACAATATTTATCATACAGGTAAAATACGAAAAAATTGTTACATTTATCCTACACATCCTCTTGACATGTCTTATCACAATAACATTAGCATGCACTCACACGAGGCAGCGTTCCTCTCCCACGCAGCCGCATGACAATTAAAAGCCAAGCCACTTCGAGAAAAAACCACAGTCCAGTCCTCCTCACCCACCCGTCCAAGATTGGAAGGTTTAATTACACTAAAGCCAAAATGTTTACATTTTGTTCGCTTATAAGAATGAATTTGAGAAAGAGAGAAATGAATTTGAGAACGAGAGAAATGAATTTGATAAACTTTGAGGTAAAATTTGTGTACTATGTTTAAAATAATTTAGAGATGAAAAAAAAAATTAAGTAAACTTTCCGAAAGATTAGAGGGATATAATAAATAAAAAATTATTTAAATAGATTAAAATAAAAAATTATTATTTTACTTTACAGTTAAAATTAATATATTATTATTATTTGTTATTATTATTATTATTATAATTAATTATAATAGTAATAATAATCTATAATTATATATAAAGATAATTTTTTTCTTTTCATATTCACTAACACAAAAAAGTCTTTTAAAGTCCTATATTTTCGGTTTTTGACGTTTGTCCAAACACTGACGTGGTACTGGGTGACGTCAAAATAACGTCGAAAAACATAGCAGACGTCACTTAACGTCAGGACAATAGGAGTCCAATGTTATCCAACGTCGGGGCCAAAAGCAGCAAACGTCAATTTTCGCACTAAATGGAAAAAAAAAAAACAGAGTAGTTTGACGTCTGGTGGGCTCTGACTGCTATGTCAAACTGCTATGTTTTTTTTTTTTTTAATTTGGCTGTTTTTACAACATTTCCACACTTGAAAAATCATAAAATTTTCTAGAACAATTTCATAATAATTTCAGCACAATTTTGGAGTTACAATTATATCTAATAATACTTAAGTTTCATCATATATTCTAATTTTAACTTTACTCTTTATACAATAATTATTTGTTAAATTTTAAAAAATTAACTATTATTTTAACATGTTTTTGTAAGACTGTTTATCTTCTCTCTTTTTCTATTCATCTTATTTTTTTTTATTTATTTCACTTTGTTTATAATAAATATAAATTTATTTTGTATATTAACTTAATAATATTACAATATCATCAACCATCATCTACTAATATAATATAATGCATATTTAAAAGATAGTACACAAAGGCACTGTTGTGCCAATATTTACACATGTAATAATAATAATAATAATATAACAAAGCCTCCTTTGATTCACAGCCTTCTCAACAAAGCTTTCACGTTTGAAAAAAAAAAAGGGTCATTTCAGTAAAATAACACTACGTGAATAATAGGGTGTTAAAGTAAATCAACTCGACTTATAAGGATTGGCTCATCACATGTTAAGCTAAGAAAGGGTCAGCTCAATCTGGCTTACATTTTGGTGAGCCAAAAATTTTGCAACCTAGCCTAACCCACCACGGGTTGGTGGGTTAATGGGTTGACTCACTTACAAATTTTTTTTTTTCTGCAATTTATTTTATATATTTATTACATTACAATGAGAGTGAATTGACTTAATTAACTTTTAATAGTAAATAGTAAAATCAAATTGTTCACTTAATTCTTAAAATATTATTATAATAGTTAAAGATTATATTACCAATGTATATAACATTACAAACCAATTGATTAAACATTCAAACTATTCAAATATTATGGAGTAACACTCTAGCATTTAAAAATATGAAATTGTGAACCTATATAATTAGAAGTACTAAATAATTATAGCAAAAAAAAATTAAAAATTGTAAAAATATGTTGGTGGGTTTAATAGGTCAACTTACCTTCAACCCGACTTGAATCCGTTTAACCCGTGAATTAAGTATCAAACTCAATTGAATCTACTTTTGAAAAAATTGAATTTTTCTATATTCAACCTAATTCAAACTCATGATAAGTCAGATTAACTCAGGAGTTGAAACCTATTTTCACATAGAATAATTCATCTCAAATCTCATCTCTTATACGACTATAGAAATGGACTGATCCCACACATCTTCTTCCTCAAATACTCTCAAATACACTGATGTGAACATATGCATAATTATCAATCTGTCTGCACATATATTAATTCAGCTGAAGTGATCAAGGCAAGAATGGAATTAGGGTTCCCACTCCTCCCCAAATGTCTCCCCATCTATCTTTATTTCATTTCCTCTTAAATTTATCATTGTTATTTCATTTTCTTTAACAAACAAATAATTGTAGAAACTACTTCTTCATTTTAGGGAAATATAATTACATAATATCTATTGACTTTTTTGGTATTATCTTACTATATTTTTTATATAAATTCAATAATAATATGGTCTGATATAAATTTTGTTCACGAGACAAAATTTGTAGATTGTTGAAAATTTTAAACTAATTCTTTTTCAAATTATAATAAATGAAAAAAAGTACAATTATGAATACAATATACAAATTTTATTTATTTAGGTAGTTACTTTTCCTAAAATTAAAAGTATTAAGTGTAAATATGAAAATATCATTTAAATAATTTATTTAAAGCATATTTGAATGAAAGTGTTAAATTTTAACATTTTAATTGGTAATATATTTGAAATGTACATATCAGGATTTATATTTATATATAAATATAAGTATAAATATGAGTTAATAAATATGATGCATTTGTCATGAAGTTTTCAATCTATATCAGAGGTCATACAAAAAGACTTGGTAAGTCAATCTTTCATTGAGAAATAATGCAAGCTTACCTTAGAATATGTGTCACCACACCTACACGAATTAATGAATTGTGGAAACAGGACTCCAGAAATCAAATATAAACATAGATTCGAATTTCAAGGTTAAATAAATTTTTAATCCTTAAATTTATACATTTTTTCTTTTTTTTTTCTTTTCGTGTTATTTTGTTTGTTAACATAATTAATATAGCGAACAATATCCTCTCACCGAAAAACACTTTATATCCATATATTATATTGGTTTTAATCTATTAGGTATAAAAAATAACGCGATGAGAATTTTGTAAGTCATGCGTTATTTTCTATATCAGTTGGACGTAGAATATATAAAAAATGAACACGATGATATTTTTGTAGTATAGAAGAAGATAATTTTTATTCAAAATCTAATTATAGAAAGTATTTTTTTATTTTTCCTTGGAGTAATAATATAGATTTGACCTAACAGACCGGTCTGTAAGTGTGCAGACCGATCCGCAAGTCCGCCAAAAAGTGAAACGAAGTGAGATATTGATTTCTCTAACTCGCAAAGGCCCATTCTGCATGACCCGCAGCTTGTATGGGCTGCCCGTGACTCGTACGGGTTGGTCCCAAAAATAAAAATAAATATTTTTAATTATTTAATAGTATTTTTTTATTTTTGAAAAAAATTAAATATTTTGAAAATCACGTAATTTTTGCACATTTAAATAAATGTATCGTCTTAAGACGCGCATGATAGGATGTCAACACATAACTGATTCTCAGACCCAAAATCTTATTTTTACAAACTTATCTTTTCGATTTTTCTGTAATTTTACAAAATAAATTATGATACTAACTTCAATTCTATTTGTAAGTTTTATTTCTGGTTTGTCATTCGTCTCTATTTCGATTTGAAAAAGATGTAATTTTAATATTTGAGTTTGATTATATATTATATATATATATATATATATATATATATATATATATATATATATATATATATATTGTGAATTTGGCCAGGTCAAACTATGCAAGTACGAGTGCCTATAAACTTGTAATGTAAATACTTGGTATGTTTGCAATTGTTGATTTTTTGGTTGCATAGGTAATTTGTGTTTGAATGGTTAATTTAGTTTCTTAGTTGTGAAATTTGGGATGAGGCTGGGGAGCGACACATTTGGTTTCTAAGAAGTCATTTTAATTAATTTTATAAAATTAAATATATATTGTACTGTATGTTCTATCGGTCACTCGGCCAAAACCAATCCTCAGGCCCATCAAACAAGGTTGGAAAAACTCGTGTATAAAACATCATCGGTCAAACGGCCGGGTAAATAAATTGTGGACCATCGGTCAATCGATTCTACGAACAAACCACATAACCTCGTTAAGAGACAAGCGGTCGAACGGCCCGGTGAATAAATTGTAGGACCATCGGTCAAACGGTTATACAAATAAGTCACGGTACTGCCAGAAGCAATCGGTTGATCGGTCTCACAAGTCAACCATGTCCAGGCCCATCGGTCAATCGGTAACACATAAACGAGTGACATTCTGATCCCCAACGGGACATCGATCGATCGGCATCGCACGAACAACACATTAACCTAATAAAGGACAATCAGTTGATCAACCATCGGGTCGGTCGGTCGATCAGTATCTAGATTCGCGTAGTCCTTTACATGCGTCTGTCGGTTGATCAGCCATACGCGAATCGTTCACTTGTTAAAAACAAAGTATAACTAACCCAGTCAAGCGGTCATCGGTCGCACGGTCAAACAACCAGTCAATCGGTTTAATTAACGTTAAACGAGTCAGTAATCTTGATTAAAGGATCATTGGGCCGTGATTAAGGAACCCTAATCACAGGCCCACACCGAAAACTATAAATAGGGCCCAAAGGTAGGTTGGTGAGCATCTTAAATTCGCATTTATTACAGCAGTTACACTGATACACCGATCAGTCCTTTACTGACTTAAGCATCGGAGCCCTTTAGACAGGTACCCCGATCGTCATCCCCAACCGATGGAGCTAAGGAGTTGATCTTCTTGGAGAAGTTATCCTTGCAGTGGGAAGTGGAGTAAGCTTGAAGAGGTTCTTTAGTAGGCTCTTGGTCCCTACACCCGAAATA
>Ga0214542_1012356_pt1 | contig 11070 bp, 5 predicted proteins | sample CNSS1metaG_FD_160096 | JGI IMG/M metagenome (GOLD analysis project Ga0214542, IMG submission 160096) | Root nodule microbial communities from cowpea collected in UCLA plant growth center, Los Angeles, California, USA - CNSS1 | ecosystem: Host-associated > Plants > Roots > Nodule | place: USA...
TCATGGGTTCAAACCTTGGAAATTCTAAATGGAACTTATGCTTATTTTATTTTTGCTAATGGTGACTTTAGAGGGAAATGGGAAAGGTTAACAGAAACCATGGGAAGCAGTACGGCCAAGGGGGGGGGGCTGCATTCACCATTCATGATGAGAGATGGAGGGTTATTAAAAAGTAAATGAACTTAAATTCGTTTTAATATTTTGGGTAACCTAAAGTACTAGTTTAAAAGGAAAAGGTTGGAGTTTAGGCAAGGTTTTCGCAAGGCTGAACTTAGACTCAGAAAAACAGAGACAAGGGGAGTGAGAGGGGTTTGACATGAGGGAGTTGAAGGCAGAATTGAGAGAAACCAAGATTGGCCATTGGTGATCAAGGGAGAGCTTCATCAATTGTTCAAATTTAAGCTAAGGAACCAGGTTAGGGGAGCTGAACCACGTCTTATATTGTTTATTGCATAATTATATGATCAATTGTATGTGTGTTTTGTTGAATCTATGTTATTGGATTGAAAATGCTGAGTTCTGGAAATTTCTCAGAAACCGCCTGGCGGGCTGTTCATAACCGCCAGGCGGCGCATGCAGCGAACGTTTATTCTGGGTTCCTGGGAAGGAACCGCCTGGCGGTACATACCCGACCGCCAAGCGACACATGCTGATTTCACTAATTTCTAGAATTTTATTATGAATTGCCTGACGGTGATGATCAACCGCTAGGCGACGCGAGTTAGTGTTAGCGACGTTGGTATATTCTGGGTTCTAGGGTGAGTATGACTGGATAAAAAGTTAGAGGTAAACGTTAGGGGGTGATCTGGCATGTGTTTTATTGAATTGTAACGTAATTGAAGTCGTAAATTGATGGAACAGTGTACAAGAACTCTAGGGTTGAATATTGGGATTCCATTAGTTATGATTCGAAATTGGATACTGGTGGAGTATAGTGGGATTAATCGATCATTGTATTTGAGTCTGAATTATCTTGATTGTGTTGGAATATGAGCGGGGACTGATGAGGAGTCGCGTAGAAGGAAGAATGGTGAAGTCAGAGACGTTGGGAAGAATCTGGAAATACCCAGATGGTATGCACCGCCTGGCGGTACGAGGTTTGCCGCCAAGCGTCGACGCAGACTTTGTAACCAGGTTTGATGAAACCAATGTTGAAGAGTTGGGGGTTTGTTCTGGAAGGAATTGGTTCAGTATGGTGGAGTAAGTGTTGGGAAATCCATGGGTCACGAATTGTTTTTCTACCTTGATTGTGGTCACGTACGTTGGGTATGTTTTATGAATTGACGAGCTCAAGAAAGGCCTGAGATGTTGAACTAATTTTTCTGATATGGGTATTAGTAATTTGGTTGCTTGGGTTCATGGTACTGCTTGAAATAAAGTCTTAAAATAGGGACAGTTGGAATTGGGAACATATTTGGTTGGAGTACATTGTGATTGGCATATGTCTTAGGAAATAATGTGTTATGGGTATACGTTGTATATTTGGTACCAGAAATGTAGTAGTGTTGAGGAAGAAACTTGAGATAGAGAACAAAAACCAGAGGATGTTGTACTGTCATGGCGCCTGGCGGTGGGATCTGGACCACCAGGCAGTAGCGGGATCACAGAGGGGTCTTAGGAATTGGTGCGCCTGGCGGCAGAGGCAGTTCCGCCAGGCGGTCGCTGTTGCGTGAACAATTAAAAAGGCACTGTGCGCCTGGCGGTACGCGACACCCGCCAGGCGATCGGGAAGCTGGCAGCGCCTGGCGGCACGTGTCCCCCGCCAGGCGATTCGCACCGCTGCAGCTTTGAATTTGGATTGTGTATGCGTGATCTATGTGGCGTCTAATTGTGCTTTAGAGGTGGGATTGCTGGAGTTCCTTGAGTTGTGGCTCGGAACGTATCCCTTGAGTTGTGGCTCGGGATAGGGGTAAGCACGTGGTATTCCTTGAGTTGTGGCTCGGAATAGCATCTCTTGAGTTGTGGCTCGGGATGGCGGATGAACACGAGAAACCCTTAAGTTATGGCTCGGGTTGGCGGTTGTTGCCGGTATGAGTGTGCTGGTTGTGGCCAGTACGGATGGGTCCAGATAGATTGCCCTCCTCAGTTGTTGGCTGACGAGTTTGGTAGTCTTGGGACGATACGGGCTTTGTTCGTATATGGGAACTCTACCTGGCGTTGCGGTGTATGATCCGTAGCATGTTTTCCCGCACGTGCTCTATCTGTTGTGGCCGATAGGTATGGCAGCAAGTCACCTTGAAGTAATCAGTAGACGATGTAGAACACGAACGAACGTATTGGGGATCGGATTGTGGGAATAAAAATATAGGGCAATATGGAAAGTTAAGTTAAGTGCTGTGATATGTATGCATGTTGATATATATATATATATATATATATATATATATATATATATATATATATATATATATATATATATGTTTATAGCTTTGTATACATGTGATTTTATCTGCTAAGCTCACCCTATCTGCGTGTGTGTGGCAATGATCGTGTACGCGGAACACGGGAGCAGATGTTGGTGATGTAGGTGGCTCTGGTGCAGCTTAGTCGCGGAGAGGGGATTGACTTGGGAAACTTTTATCTGTATTTATTTGTTTTTGAAAACAATTGTAAACCCTGATGGGTGACTTGATGTCATTATGGTTTTAGTTTTGTAATGGACGCTCTAAAATTATCCGCTCAATTAATAAAGCTTTAAATTTTCCCACGTTTTGGGAAAGTGAGGTATTATTAAACGCGCTGTTTTATTTATTCCATTTATTTATTTATAAACTAGTAATATCCTGACGGGATGTTACAGTCTGCCTATCTTTTTTTTTCGAATATCCCTGAAGCTTTGGACCAAGGCAATCCAGAGACCAGTACGGACAACCCAAGCCCAGAGTTCAGTAGTCAAGTTTATACCAACTCCAAATCTAGTTGCATAACCTCGAAGCCACACGCCCTATCTTCCTAGATCCCACTCAAGTTGCAATTCACTAACCATTCCCTTTCTCTTTTTGAATGTATGATTTCTTGATCGGTCGCGTAGCATTGGCTATGGTGTCATTTGCGAAGAAATGAGTTTGCTTTCTTTATACGCTTTTTCTCCCATCTTAGACGTGATTTGTATTGGATGCTCGATTCCTTAGCAGAGCTATTGATTTGAGATGCGAAACCAGAGCAGAGCCAATGGCTCACTTCACTACCTTAAGCCCAAGCTGGGACATTCTCTTAAGCTTAAAGTCTTTCTTTCTTGGGATAAGTGGAACTGTTTACTTATATTTGAACTACTCCGAATTCTTTTCACTGTTTATGAAACTAATTCAATGGCATCTATCTTGCTCAGTTGTCTTACTTTGGTCTATTGATACTATCTTTATCCCTCGGAAAACCAGAACTTGTAAGCATATTTATCCCCCAACTAAGACTTGCGAGCGAGCTACTCTTGGTTGAAAGCCCTGGTTGAGAAAGACTTTTCTTTACTAGTTGTTCTCTCTACCTGTCCACCGAGCGTACTAGTTTTGTTCATTCCCTGCTGTAACTGTAAGAGCTCAATCGACTATCTAGCTAAACACCCTACGTCCAAGTATTCTTCCCATATCCTCTTGCTCGAGAATGGCTAGTTACATGGACTTTCATCTAACATAACGTGTTAAAGCCGAGCATGGGTAATCTCTAATAGTTGGGAGCGGAACCTTCCCCTGAAACTTGTTGGTCTCGAACCAGCACCTCTGCCTAAAAGACAAACTAGATGAACTACCTTTCTTTGACTCGTGGCTTGACCCGGTTCGTTGTGCGACCTACATCCGGGGGGATCCTTCACTTCAATATGGATGTGATTTTGACCCCGTTCCAACCTAGCTAAAAATCCAATGGGACGCCCCAATTGTTCCAGATGACTAAGCACATAAGGAACGTGTGATAAGTAGTATAGAGCATAAGGAGCACAAATAGATATTTACTAAGCACATGCAAAAATTCAAGGACGATGATGTATGATTTTGCACCTTCTAACATCTCGAATTAAGAAATTCTCGTCACGCTCTTTCATTCACGATTTTATGTTCTCGACACTTCTTCCCCTTATTCATTTTCTCTTGGACATATCACTTGAAATGCATTCATTCCTTTCGATCTTGTACTCAGGTACACTGAACACCAACCCAATCTCAATGAAGACAGGGAACATAAATAAACCTTTGAACTCGGGTAGCCTTTTAGCATACCTTTCATCAGAACTAGTAGGCAATTTTCTTTTCTTCTCTTATGAAATTCAAGATCTCCTCTTGAGAATGCACAAAATCATACCCTTTGGATGTTACGTTACATATCTGATACCCTTTGGTCCCTAACGGAACACTGGCTATATCAACTAGCCCCATGTCAACAAATCAAACTCCTCTTGCCGCTATCCATCCTATTGGGTCGCTTCGACTTTTTGTTTTGCCAAGGTCTAATCGTTCTATCGTAGTCTAAGTCTTCTAGGCGAATGCCGACTGCCGAAGTTGAAGCTGAAACCGATGATGTTAACCGGCGATGTTAATTCCGAAGTCGTGACAAAAAATCTTTCTCCTGTAGAAAGAAGTGTCTCCGAATAATCTCCGATGAGCTGACCCTATTTGAGGTTGTCGACTTAATTGCACCAATTTTGGAGGTTTACTTTGATCTCAGTCTTCCATGGCTTGATCGTGCTCATATTGATCAGGAGGAAAAAACCTGCCCCAAAGGCTATGCTCCGCAAAAGCGATGCCCCTTAAATGTGCTCTCATCAGATAGAATGAAAGTTGTTAGAGTATAGGTAAGCCCGGGGAGCTGTGGGGGTCGAAGTGGTCTCTTTAGTCATACCAAGTAGCTATATTAGGTTCATTTCCTTCTCGCTTCAATCTTTCATTTCGTTTGATTTTAGGTATAAAGTTATGTCATGTCAGTCAAATCTCTCTTTTTTAACAGAGCTTTAAGCCTTTAGCACATTAACAGATATTGCAGTAAAACCATCTAATTTGAGCCCACTTTCATACTGATTGGAATAGCCAAAAATGAACCTTTCCCCACTATCACTATCTAGAATTCTTTCTGATACATGCCCCGAGAGGGTTAAATGGTCACACCGCCACAAGGGAATTTTAAAGATCTCGGGATTGCTTCAATGGCAGATGCTAGAAGAGTGAATTCAACGATCACTTTTTCACATGGTAATTTTAATTTTCCCTAAAGCAAGGAGGGATGGGTAGACTCAACTCGATATAGCTAGAAAACCCTTACCTTAGGGCCACTTCTCAGTATACCTTTGGACACAAGGCTCGCCATCTAGGGAGCTTTTTTTGTAGTGCTAGTTCAGAGGCTTAGGGCCCAACCCCTGCGGCTGGATTGAATCCTTTTCAAACTACAAATGACTTGATCCTGTCCAAGCCATTAGGAAGGTACTGCAGACAAGCTTGATCGAATAGAGCCCCAGTCTCCATTTGTCTTTCATAGCAAACGAAGAGAAATCATAAAGCATACGAAAAAAGGCATCCACAAATCCCTATCATCCCATGCACCTTATGCCGCCCAACAATAGCCCATCTGATACCTAGGACGGGTTAGGAAACACATTCCATTACGAAGGAATGGTCCCGACTGGTACGTCCGAAGCGTCCAACTCCAAAAAGAATTTTGAGGAGACCATTTGGGACGCCTTAGAGCAAACCCTAAAATCTTACGAGCAGAGACTAATCGGGAAAACTTAATCAGTATTTTGACCTAAGGATTAGCTATACTACTAATAGAGCTGAGGCTAAGGAGAAAGCAGAAAGCATAGCTAGCTAAAGATAAGAGTGAATATCCCTGCTAGTGAAAAAGAGCCGATATCCATCTCTTTAGCGCGAGTTGTTGGTCGGATCATGGAACACCCCCAATTAGAAATTACCTTTGTCCTGATTGGGGAGGATGTTAAGTAAAGTGTCAGAGCAGCTATGCAAGCACACACTTGAGCACTAGCCAACGCCCTTGGTTTGGTAAAGCCCTAAAGGCGGGAGGAACGGGCCCTTGCTTTGTTTGGTTCTTAAATGGTGGGTCGATTAGTCTACTCACCCGTGAGATGGATGCTACTTTCATAGTATCCTGTGAGTCTCTAATTCAAAGCTAACAGAAGCGTGACTTTCAAGAGCATTCCTAAAACGAACCAGCCGCGAAGAAAAAGAAAAGAAAGGGTCGGAGGTCTTAGAAGCAAGGCTATTGGTTCAACTCTTGGGGTTTAAGCAAAAATCCCCAGCTTTATTAACCTTTTCCGGGCGGGGCTTTCATTAATAACTTTGGAGATGGCGTTGAAGGCTATACGTAAATGGCAGCACTGAATACCTATTCTAAGGTAAATGAGCCCATGATAAGCGGGATTGGATGGTAGCAATGAATATGAAAGATTTTTAAGGCTATGGAGCCGGGTTAAGCTACTAGGAGGTTTGTTTGCGGGAAACATGTTCAGAATCCGATCCGATGAGTAGTCGGGATTCAGTTGGTGTGAAGTTTTTGAAGGATAAGTATCCTAGATCTAATGATGAAGGGCTTTGATTTTACTATTCCGGTGGTCTTTTCTTTTTCTCTCTATGTGTCTCTGCCTTAGTGTCGCGCCCCTGTACTGTCTTTATAGTGAATCTTGTGCTTACTTTACTGGGAATCCTAGGATTTGAGTCTTGTATTTTCCCCGTAAAATTGGATGAAACCCAAAATCCCCTTGTGCTTTGATTTGAGTCTATAAGTCAATACAAATCTTGCCGTTGTTATTTTTCCTAGGATTTTTTGCACCAACCCAAGCGACCAAGGTACAATGTGCTCGACCCCCTTTACCTTTAGGGTAGTCTTAGTTTTTGCTACAAACGACTCTACAGGGATTTCATCCGCATGTAGCTTGCCCCTTCTTCACTCTACTTCAAATGCTTTTTGTGGTTTAGCTTGTCGATACGCGATGGCTTAGAATCATCTTCTTTTATCTTGTGCCAACCTTCTGCTAGAAGGAAAGAGTCGTAGTCTTAGGCACTTTTAAGCTCTAGCCTTTAGTCATATTCAACCATTTCTGGAAAGATGGCCAGGTCAGGGGAATCAACACCTAGTTCTTTCATACCCAGGCAACACAGGATGAGACTTTACAGACGACCTTATGCTCTTTAAGGTCCCAGTCTCAAATCGAATCTCAAAATTCTATTATATTAGTATAAAGATAAAAGTATTGATTAACTCTTATATACAAAAAAAAGAATCCACACACACAAGAGTCGACAAAAGATCTCAGAATGAGCTACTGGTGAGGAATTTCGCTATGCCCCCGACTGTAAGTACTGATGTAGCAAAACCAACGGGAAGATCAGTCCTAGGGTTCAAATAGACTCTTAGTTAGATAGGGAGCGAAGTTTACAAAATGATAGGGTTAGAGCATTTGAGTAGGGATGGTAAGACATCTAAGACGCATAATTGCTTGTAAGTAGCTCCTTCTATAAGTTAAGTTCAAGACTGTTAGCCTATTAGTGATAGTGAAATCACTTTGAATAAGGATAGATGCTTGACTAGTCTTACTTTCGGTCTTGTCTATAGCAGTTCAAGCCCTAGGGAAAAATGTAGCGTAACGAAGCACTTATTGTAGTACACCCTATTTTCTCATATGATAGTGAATATGTTGAGTCCTTATCCCACTTGAAGTTGAAGGACTGTTGACAGGGTTAGGCTTATGTCACTCAGATGGGAAGGCATCAAGTAAAGTAAAAAAGCGGTAAGTGGAGAGATTCACCAAGTCGGTGTGACAGTATGAGTAAGGTAGACTAGCGGGCAAAGTCTAGCTCCCTATTCGATAAATGGGGGAGTCATCTGTATAAGGAGAAAAAAAAATTTTCGGCTTTTAGAGAATCTTTCCTCTTCAATTATGCACGATTTGATGGGGTTGTCTTCATTTCTTGGGAGTTTAAAAAATGAATTGGGTAAGCTTCCTAAGGGTATGGTTTCTCTAGAGCGACTAAGGACACACCCAATCAAACGATCGGTAAAACAATTCTCCTTTCATTTAGTCTCCTCAACCGAGTATATCTCATACTATTGTTTTCAAAAAGTAGTGCAATCGCATTCTATGAATGAATTCCTTCACAGCCCTCATACATAGAGTAGAGAGAAATAGGAGAAAGCAGATTAGCTGTTGATGCAGGCGAGTTGGGCCTATTCTCGTCTCGAATAAAAGAGTACCTAAAGTACTAACATATAATCTTGACTATTTTATAAGATCTTTCTTTCCTGTACTAGGATACGATATACAAGACTCCTTTTCTTTTCCAGTAATATTTGAAGCCCCTATAACCAAGGAGTTTGACTAAAACCTAGATAGAATCTCCAGAATCAGAAGATGCTATCTCTCGCTATGCTTTTTTGACTGGAATTGAGAGTGCGACATAGCTAGAAACTCCTGAATTTTAGGAAGGTTCTAACCTTAATTAAAAGGTAAGTTTGAAGAGAGATTGGGAAAAGTTCCCGAGTGTGAGTATCCAACCCCCTTTTGAAAGGATCTTTCTACTTTTTAGTTTCCTAATATGTGTGCATATATTGATTGTATCAGTACTACCAACGAGTTAAGAGCTAACCCCTTTCTTTTCCTATGGCGTTTTAATACTCACCCCTAAAAGTGAAATAGAGATTGAGAGAATCAATTAAGTTGGAAGGCGGACATAAACACTAGCTAGGACTTTCATGGAGATGGGGCAAGTGTACTAGCATATGAGTTTCCAGCTTTTGAATTAAGGTTTATCAAACCCTAAGCTGCTACTTAAAAAGAGGGTGTAGTGAGTAAGGCAAAAGAAAAGGTGTCCGCCTAGACTATTGCCACTTTACTTTAGGATAAGGTTTTGCTTCGAGCAGCTCTCGGGTATTCATTGAGGAAGTAGTACAACCATTTTTCATCTACACAAAGACGGATTACTTCTTATTTTATAATACTGGAAATGGTGCATCTAGATCGATTCATAAGGCTGGTAATGTCAAATCACGGATAAGGCAATACAGTATGAAAGGAAAGTTATTCATCTTTTGTCTTTGAAGAGAAAGACAGATTGGATTGTACGAGCATCTATGCCAAGCTTAGGTAAGCCATCCAGAAAAGTTACAAAGAAATACCTCTCCAAAGCTGGTGCTTAGGCAGACCCAGGTAAGAGCAGCCTTTCTCTTATATAGGAAAACACTACTGCCACTTTCTTATGTGAATACCTCCTCAAGCTCACTCTTTAGTGAAAGTCTCTATTTCACTTTCAAAAGGCAATCTGCACAAAATATAGAGGTACTTTTTCCACTTCGCATATGGGCTTTATATTCTCTACGGTGTCAACCATAAGTTTGCGTTCAGTTTGAGCTGGGAAGTAAACTAGGTTTTGTTATTCCTTCTCGAGCTTCTATTTCATCCCTTAAAGGAGATTCAGGAATAGATAGAATAGGAATACATGTTTCAAGAACAAACAAGATATTGGTTGAAAGGGGGAAGTTACCAAAGTTAGACATTGGAATGGGCATAGGAACATGTATTGATGTACTAGATCGGCTAATGCTCTCAGGTACATGTAATGTAATACACTAGTTGACTAAAGACTTGATTATTAGTATATCGATCGGTCCAACACGGATTGAAATAGGAACCGATTCGACATGAAGCTTTTGAAAACGCAGTGCACCTAGGTAAATAAAAAATGAGATGAATACGAGGTTAAATGAGCATCCCATGTGGTGGTGTCCGTGGTGGTGGTGGTGGTGATTGTGCTGGTATTGAGGGTGGTCGTGGATGTGGTAGTTCTGGTTGTGGGTTGTGGTAGAAGTAGTGATGGTGGTGGTGGTGGTGGTGGTGGCACTAGTGGGGTAGTGGTGGTTAAGGTGATGGTTGTTGTAGTAGTGGTGATGCTAGCGGTGGTGGTGGTGATTGTGGCGGTGGGGGTGATTGTGGTGGTGATTGTGGTGGTGGGGGCTGTGGTGGTGATGGTTCTGACGGTGGCCGTGGTGGTGAAAGTGATTGTTGTTGGGGTAGTGGTGGTGGCCATGGTGGTGGTGCTGATGGTTGTGGTGGTGGTAGTGGTGATGATGGTGAGTGTGATGGTGGTGGTGGTGGTGGTGGTGGTTGTGGTGGTGGTGGTGGTGGTGGTTGTGACGGTGGCCTTTGTGGAAGTGGTGGTGGTGGTGGTGGTTTTTATTTTTGTGGTGGTGGTCTTGGTGGTAGTGGTGGTTATGGTAATGGTGGTGATAGTGGTGGTGGTGGTGATTGTGATGGTGGTGGTGATTCTGCTGGTATTGAGGGTGGTCGTGGATGTGGTGGTGGTGGTTGTGGGTTGTGGTAGTAGTGCTAATGGTAGTGGTAGTGATGGTGGTACTAGTGGGGTGGTGGGGGTGGAGTTAATGGTTGTTGTGATGGTGGTGGTGGTGGAAGTGGTGGTGGTGGTTGTGGTCGTCGCGGTTGTGATGATGGTCGTGGTGGCGGTGGTGGTGGTGGTTGAGGTGGTGATTGTGGTGGTGATTGTGGTGGTGGTGGTGGTGGTTGTGGTGGTTGTTCCACTTGTGGTGTGGTTGTGGTGGTTAGTGTGGTGGTGGTGTTGGTGGTGCTGGTGGTTATGGTGGTGGTGGTGGAAGTGGTGATGATAGTGGTTCTAGTGGTGGATGTGGTTGTGGTGATAATGGTGGTGATTGTTGTGGTGTTGGGGTTAGCTGTGGTGGTGGTAGTTGGGGTGGTGGTTGTTGTGGTTGTGGTGGTCGTGGTCATGATGGTTGTGGTGGTTGGGGCTGTGGTTGTGGTGGTTGTGACGGTGGCCTTGGTGGAAGTGGTGGTGGTGGCCGTGGTGGTGGTCGTGGTCATGGCCATGGTGGTGGTGCTGGTGGTTGTGGTGGTGGCGGTGGTGATTGTGGTGAGTGTGATGGTTGTGGTGGTGGTGGTGGTTGTGGTGGTGGTGTTGGTTGTGATATTGGTGGTGGTTGTGATGGTTTTGGTTGTGGTGATGGTGGCCTTGGTGGAAGTGGGGGTGGTGGCCATGGTGGTGGTGGTGGTGATTGTCGTTGTGGTGGTTGTGGTTTTTGCAGTTGTGGCTGTTAGTGTGGTGGTGGTCT
>Ga0214542_1012360_pt1 | contig 11064 bp, 8 predicted proteins | sample CNSS1metaG_FD_160096 | JGI IMG/M metagenome (GOLD analysis project Ga0214542, IMG submission 160096) | Root nodule microbial communities from cowpea collected in UCLA plant growth center, Los Angeles, California, USA - CNSS1 | ecosystem: Host-associated > Plants > Roots > Nodule | place: USA...
CCTCCCTCGTGACGGCGCGGTGGTTCATGGTGGTCCGACGGTGCGGCGCGGTGGTTGCAGGTGCAGTGGCGGCGCTGGTTCGCGTTGTTGCTGCAGATGCAGAGGCGAGAAGATGGAGGTGTGGTGGTTCTGCAGTGGTGGTGTGCTCGCGGTGGCGTTCTGCACGAGAAGATGGAGACGGCGCGGTGCTGCAGAACAGGTGGTGAACTGCGCGATCTGGTGGCGCCACGGAAAAGATGATCGCGAGTGGCACCGCTGGATGGTTCGTCTGTGGCTGTGGGAGAAGAACTCGCGGTGGCGCAAGGTGCAGAGATGGTGGTGCGAAGGAGCTGCTACAATGGTGGCGGCGACTGTGTGGAGATGGTGGCGCGAAGGAGCTGCTACGCGTGAATGGAAGAACGTGGTGGCCGCGCCGCTTCTGGTGCAGTGAAGGCGTTGACGGCGTAGTGCAGGGACGGTGGTGGCGGAACAGTGGCGGCACTGCTGCAGCTGCGTGGTTGTCGGCGAGGTTGGCGGCGGCGGCTGCCATGGAGGGTGGAAGGAGAGGAGAAAATTAGGGTTAGGGTTTTGGGAGATGAAGATGATGACGTGGCAGAGTCTAAGTGGTCAATTTGGTGAGTGGAGGATTATGACACGTGGCAGCTTATGGTTGGCTAATTTTAAAAGGTGAGGATTGCCACATGGCATGATCTGGTTGAGTGGAGTTTAAGTGGTAGGAGGGGTGCAACTTAGTGAAAACTGGGGGTGCAGAACAGGTTTTTGTGGTCCACTTGAGGGTAGCTTTAGTACCACTTGTTGGTAAGATGCTGCTTTGAAAGGGAGAGGGGATGAATGGGGCCTGTATACAAATTCAAAAAGAAAAAATTCATGGAAACAATTTAATCGAAGTAAATGCATAGGGAGAGAAAAGCACACAAAGGATTTATACTGGTTCACCTTACCATTCAGACTACGTCCAGTCTCTTAAGTAACATGCTTATGATATTTCACTAATCAATTCCCTTGACTAGAAATGAATATCACCTTCTCCATGTTATAACGAGTTTTAACCTTTCTAGGTATCATAGGTACAAACGTCACTAGGGTGCACCAAGTATAAACCTTTCAAAATATCACCTTATTAACGTCCCTTTGAGATCAAGAATCATCAAATCAAAATTACAAGAAAGACTCTCATAACATGAAAGTACGAGTTACAAATTCACTCTATGAAGGATATTACAATGTTTGTTCACTTAAGCCAATTTCTCACTAAACATTATACATACAAAAATTTCATAGCTTCAACACTTTTGTATTTCATAGACTCTTGGATTGTCTTCTAGTACAACTTTTCATCCTTTATATAGACGTTGAGGTGCTAGCTGTTGAGAATTAAAATTGCAATGCTTCATCAAATCTTCATGATTTCTCTTGATAAGGAATGACTTGATCAATTCTTTAATTTGATTCTTTAATTTAATTCTTGAATGTAATTCTTCAATACTTCCATTATCACTCGTTGATGCTCTTTCTAACGTCCTAGCTGAAAATTAATAAAATATATAATTGTAAATAAACTCAGTTCGTCATAAAATAATATTCCCAAAACATGAGAAAATTTAAAAACTCGTTCATCACGCTTAAATTAAATCGATAAATGCATAGTAATTAGTTCAAGTTCCAAATCAATTGAAAATTAAATAACTCAATCTTAAATGCTTCATAAAATAAACTCCCATGATATACCTTTCTCCGTCTCTACACATCTTCAGCATCACCTAGAATATCATATGCTCACGTGTGACATGTCACACGATCATCACCAAACACAAACAAAAAGGGTGAGCTCAAATCAACATGAACACATAATTTAGTAATATAAATACCCATCCAAAATACTCTAACACAAGTTAATGCTTATTCTTGAAACCTTGCTGCCCCAAGGTATTCTAAAACACTGTCTCATTATTTAAATGAAACTTCTACCGCATGCATACTAGACAATTACTTAACCATGGACCCATGATATATCATGCCTCCACGAACATGACCACTCGTGGTCCAACCTCTACGAACCTCCCCGCTCGTAGTCCAACTCTATGGACCTCCCCGCCCATAGTCCAACACGCATGATCAATCTAGCTATGAACCTCCCTGCTCGCAACAACTCTCAATTGTGAGCATGGAACATACAAACCTCCTCGCTCGTGTCCTAACACGAGATTATCACTAATATAGTAAGACCCGAGAAATTTAATTAATTAAATAATTAATTAATAAATGCGGGTAGTGGGAACTTTTATGGTAATTAATGCAAGCTTTTATCATGTGGAAGAGTACTAGCTCAAATAGTTGAGATTACTTGATTATGTTGAGAGGACTTGGGTTCAAGTCTTATGTATGCCATTTATGTGTTATTTTAATTGTTTATTATTTTAATAATAATATGCTTGAACATGATGAGTGATAATATAATTCTAGATTTATAAGACTTATCATGAAACATGAATTGGTTGAATGGTTATGCATTAAATTAACATTGGCATGGTTATGTGTTCCAACCTTTGCTAAAATTATTTTTTGGGATGGATGTGAAGGGGCAGAAACCCTAGCCGTTAGAGGGGAAAACAAGGGGGTTGGAAAACCACCTAGTAATGGCCCTTGAATGGTCATTACTCTCATCTTTAACTAATTTTCGTTTTTATAGATTTATTTAATTGAATCAAAGCCAAAATTTGAGAGCAGAAGGGTTTTCTAGAAAAATTGGCATAGAGGTTGAAAGAGAGGTTGAGATATTATTGTTAAGTGCTTTAAAAGTGAGAGAAGTGAGAGTGGAGAAGGAGTCTTGGAGGAGGAATCAAGAGCTAAGGCAAATCGAGGTCAAGGACTTGGAAATTTACACACTTGATCAAGGAAAACTAGGTTAAGGGAGCTGGGCTTTGTGAAACTAAATTTGTATTGCAATAATTGTATGATGTGTGTGTGAATTGATGCCTAGCGGGCCTCCAAAGCCGCCAAGCGACTCATACATTTTGCTTTAAATTTCTGGGTTTTCCCATAAACCGTCGGTGGTAAGAACAGACCGCAAGGCGACACAATCTGATTAATCAAGTTTTTGGGTTTCTACATGAACTGCTAGCGACGATGAACACCCGCTAGATGACAAAAGGCATGTTGCCTCATTTTTAGGGTTTTATGCATTCTAAAGGGATTGTGATCGAGAAAAAAGGGTCATTAGGATTTTATTAAAGGATAGACTATATGAGATTGTGATTCATGTTGTATGTTGGGATGAATGGGTGATTTGATAAGCATAAGGGTGATTAAGGGTGAGAAAGGATGGTTAAACCTGAGTTTAAATTATGAGGACTATTAATTGATAGTTTCTTAATGAAATTGAATTTTTACGTGGTCTAGAAAATGAACCATAATGGCTTATTGAATGAGTATTGGTAAAACTGTGGGAATTGAGGTATTAGGGTTGCGAACATGTGCTGAAAATTTGGGAAATTTCTAGGAAGGGATGCACCGCCTGGTGGTACTTAGTCTACCACCAGGCGATATCACATAGGAAACTAGAATATATGGTTTTGCACTGCGAGTGAGGCTGGATTGGAATATCATTGGTGGTTAATTGATTTTATGCAGAAAGAATTAGATAATAGGAAATTATGTAATAGTTTTGAGTTAATACAAAAAATGGTGAGAGGCATTGGTGTCAAACTTCATTTTGGTATAAATAATTAGATGGAAAGTACTGGTGGCAGTCCAGTTCAGAGGGGACTAGTGAGTAGGAAGTGGTGGTGTTGTCATAGAATGTATGGCTTTGAGTGGTTATTTGGTATTAGGCAATTGTTGAAAATCGATATGTTCATAAAGGTATGCTTAGAAGGGGGAAAGTGATAATTTGATTCCACTGGTGTTTAAAATCTAGTACTTAAGTGCACAAAGTGAGGTTGATTTATTAGGTGGTATGCATCAATTGAAGATGGATGCTAGCAGGAATGTGAATAAGGAGATAAATGTAGGAACATGCATATATATGGAGAAACTTGTAATGGTAAAGGTAGGAAAGTCTTACTAAGAGATTTATTAATGGTTGTGGTGTTCTTGATATATGCCATTGTGGGAATGAGGTATTCTAATCTTCTTGGAGTCTGTAAAACCAATACTACATGAGTTACTAGTGTAGCGTTTGGTGGTGAAAAAACATCATATGTGCGTGTGTTACACGAAAGCAGATGATGTTGCATGTTATATGTTAGCTCACCCTATCTGCTTGTGTTTGGTGATGATCATGTAATGTGTTACACGAGAGCAAATGATTTTGTAGGTGGTTCTGGTGAGGCATAACATCAAAGAGGGGATAGCTGGGAAAAAATTTTATAGAGTTTACTATCAGATGGATTTTCTTTTATGATTTTGTAAACAATGTATTTCTAGACATTCAGTTTTGTAATGGTTGTTGAAATTTATGGATTTTGAGTACTAGTGATGTAAATGGTTTTTAATTTTCCTGCATTTTGGGAAGAGAGATTATATTAAATCAAGTTTTAATTCTATTTTTTTCTATCTTATTTTATTAAAATTAGTAATATCCAATTGGGATGTTACAAATATAAACCTCTCCACTTATATTAATCACGCATTTCAACACAAGTCACGAACCTACCCGCTCGTGATAAAATCAAACATGTGCTAGTCCAGATCCAACATCTCAAAACATAGAACCACAACCAAACCAACACATTGTACCTTGTGCTATTGCCTAGCATTGCCTAAGCGCCGCCACACGAAGTTCCACCGCAGACTGCCTATCGCCTGGCGGCCTCTCTTGTCTCTCCAAGCATTATACTAGTAGTGTGACTTTACTAGTTTAGCTCCCAAAAACAGGTATAATCACTCCAAACACATCCAGAAACAATAACACATATCCCATACATCAATTATTCATACATATATGTATACATTCACAATTGAGACTATGCTGACACTTGAGTTTATCCAAGAGTTAATCATACTCATAGGAGCTCTAAATTAGCAATCAAGTAATGCATATTCTCATACAAAATCTAAGGATTAGGATTTCATAATTTCGTTTATTCCTTTCTCTAGAAAAATATTCTAGCCTATACATTCTATATCTACACATGTCGTTTATATTTCCAACGTACTTTCACACTTATCACCATAAATTAGTAAAGTTTTCCAAAAAAAAAAAACCATATACTAATTAAACTTCTAAAATCACATAAATATATCATATTATATTATTCTATATTTAATAGAATATCGAAATATGAAAATAACTATATCCTTACGTCAATACTTTATTATTTATTTATTTATATTATGTTTATATTTTTTTATTTTATAATATATTTTAATATAATATATACCCCTTTGCAACCAATTTTGAAAACCTTTCACATAATATCACCACCTTCCAATTTTAATCACTTTATAACCCAAAAATAACCCAACTATAATTATAAAACCAATAAATCAACTCTTGAAACCACCCCACAAAAAAAAAAAGAACTAAAGAAAAGAGTGGTTGCACTCTAAAATCACGTGAGGTGACTTGTCCAAAGGAAGGAAGATTACCTCTATAAAGGAGTGGGACTCGCGGCTAAAGAAACCACCTTGCATTTACACACTAGTGCGGTAAGGGCTTTTGGCCCCGATTTTTTTTAATATGCTACCCCAGTTCTAGAACCGGGGCATATTGGGACGAGTCAAAAAGGGGGTAGCTTTTGCCTCGAGTGTTAACCAAAGCCAAAACACCCATTTTCTACCTTGGTTCTTGTCAACCTGAAGTCATATGGGGAATTTTCTACCTCGATTTTTGTTGAACCAAAGCCATACATTAAAAAAATATTAATTAAATTAAAAATTCGAAGAGCTTTTGGCCTTGGTTGTGATCTGAACCGAGGCCATAAACCCATTTTTTGCTTCGGTTCTGGTCAAACTGAAGCCATACATTAAAAATATTTAATTAAATTAAAAATTTGAAGAGCTTCTGGCCTCGGTTGTGGTCTGAACAAAGGACATAGACCCCTTTTTTGCCTCGGTTATGGTAAGAACCGAGGCCTAATGTACTATTAATTTTTAAATACGTTTTCTGTTTTATGATTATTTGCACGTTTAAACCTGCATATTTTTTTTCAGAAACTACCACAGACCAGAACATAATATTTTATGAAACATCCACAATCCAAATACATTTACAAGACAATTGAAAATCATCCACAATACAAATACTATCCTAATCAATACTATTGAACATCTGAATTATAAATTTTGCACATGCTATCCTAAAAAACTTTATAGACTTCACAGGGAATGGGGCAGGACTCTCAAATGTCTGCAAAATAAGACATTTAACTTAAGTTAGTATTTAGAAAGACAATATTGCAAAGTATTCGTTTTAATTCAAATATATATTACCATTTCCTAATTAGTTGTAATACGAGCACGCACAATGGTTGTCATTCATTGCATTATATAGTAACCATAATCATATGAGCTGGTTTGTTTATTACACTACATTATATCAACAACATTACAATTAATTAAGGAAAAAAGAAAATCAAACAATTGTAAATATATGGATAAAAATATCAAACTTTGAAGGAACACCATGCAAGACATTTTGCCTTAGTTGTTGATCTCCCTAACAACATGTTATGTCCAACAATTGAGCTATGATAAAGGGAATAGATTAGGATACTTTTATATAAGATGTCATATTCATAAAATTAACATTAAGGTTCTTACCAATCCATCACTTTTCTACATGGTGAAACAGAAGTGGGGTCAAGTAGGGAAGTCTCCTCTACAACAGTATCCACCAAGGCAGGGTAACTTCAATGCCATTACTCGAAATTATGTGCCATAAAATTATGCCTTGTTCTACCATGAAATGGCATTTCTCAAAATTGAGAACAAGGTTAGATTAGAATCACCTATTCAAAACTTTGTCCAAACTATTTAAACATGCATCAAAGGAGGATCCATACACAGTAAAATCGTCCATAAACACCTCTATGCATTTTTCAAGAAAATCATTGAAAATGCTAAGCATACATCACTGGAATGTGTCAGGGGCATTGCATAGGCCAAAAGGCATCCTCTTATAGGCAAAAGTGCTAAAGGGGCAAGTGAATGTGGTTTTCTCTTGGTCCTCAAGAGCAATATGGATTTGAAAATAGCTAGAAAAGCCATCAAGAAAACAGTAATGAGATTTACTTGCCAAGTGCTCAAGCATCTGGTCAATAAAAGACAGGGGGAAATGGTTTTTCCTGGTTTCTTGATTTAGCCTTCTGTAGTCGATGCAAACTCTCCAACTGTTTTGCACCCTAGTTGGAATCAACTCCTCTTTTTCATTCTTAACTATAGTGAGGCCTATCTTTTTAGGAACAACATGGATAAGGCTGACCCACTAACTGTCTAAAATGGGGTAGATGATCCTTGCTTGTAGAATCTTGGTCACCTCCTTCTTTATGATATCCAAAATCACAAGGTTGAGTCGCCTCCATGGCTATCTCGCTAGCTTTGCCCCATCTTCCAACAATATCCTATGCATGCACGTGGATGGGCTAATTGTAGGAATGTTAGCCAATGTCCACCCAATGGCTTTCTTGTGCTTCTTAAGCACTCCCAACAACCTCTATTCTTGCTCAGTAAGGAGGGAGGTAGAGATGATCACAGGCAATCTTTGCTTATCGTTCAAATATATATATATATATATATATATATATATATATATATATATATATATATATATATATATATATACTTAAGGTTGTCTGGTAGGGGTTTTAACTCGGGAATGTTGGATGCTGGCTGAATGGTACAACACCCAAAGAGTCAAACTCAGAATCAACATCAAAATCAAAATAAAAATCATAAAATGAATCACAATCAACATTAATGCATGCAAATTTAGATAATTCAGACACAGATGCATATTTCATGCAATGCAAAGGATGGAAATCAGATATATGTCCATCAACAACATCATCAATGATATCAATATGAAAAACAGAGTGATCCTCATAAGGATGTTTCATGACATCCAGAATAAAACGAACCACAATGTCATCAAACTCCATGGATAAAGTGTCAGCATGGATATCAATCTTGGTTCGGACTATCTTTAAGAATGGTCTCCCTATAATGAGTGGTGCAAAAACACGGGAAAATCCCTCTTCCATATCAAGAATGTAAAATCAGCAGGAAAAATCAGTTCACCAACCTGAACTAAGACATCCTTAATGAAAGCGGCCGGGTGGGCAACACTTCTATTTTCCAATTGAATGAGCACACCTGTTAGTTGCAATGGTCCAAGAGACAGAGAATTGAAAATAGACAGAGGCATGAAATTAATTGAAGCACGCAAATCAAGCGTAGCATTCTCAAACTTATTATTACCAATAATGCATGGAACACAGAATGTACCTGGGTCTTTACACTTCTTAGGGATTTGAGGAACAGATTTACCTATCAGTGAAGATACGTTTCTCCCCATGTGGATCCTCTCATTGCCCTTCATCCTCCTTTAATAGGTGCACAAGTCCTTCAAGAACATGGCATATTTGGGAATCTGTTTGATGGCAACCAAAAGTGGCATGTTCACCTCTACCTTCCTGAATGTTTCTAAAATTCCTTGTCAATCTCTTCCATCTTCTTGCTTGGAATGACTTTTGGAGGGAATAGAAGAGGAATAGTAGGCCTAGTAGTGGTAGAAGGTATACTGCGGGAAGGTACAACAGATGTGGAAGATGGGCTACATGAGCATTATCATGCTTTCTCTGATGTGTAGCAACAGGGTCAACTTCCTTTTGAGGTGTAGGCTCAGGAGTGGGAACTTCAATCTTTTTCCCAGATCTCAATGTGATGACACTCACATTTCTCAGATTCTCCATCATCGATGATGGCAACTTATCAAAATTTTGAGCTTATGCTTGATTAAGTTGCATAGCCATCTTCCCCATTTGATTTCTCATAGTTTGGATTGATGCTCTAGTCTCCTGCTGGACTTGCATATTCTGAAGTATCATCATTCTGACCAACTCCTCCAATGAAGTAGAAGAAGAAGGTGTAGGTGCAGGTGCAGTAGGAGTTGGTGCGGGTACATGTGGAACAGGGGAAGCTTGTGGTGTAGGTGCAACTCTTTGTTGGGGCGACCTATTGTTGAAAATGTTAGCAGCACAATCTTGAGGAGTATCAAAACGTGCAGAAGTCATGGCCTGTTGCAAGGCGATACAAGAATTTGTGAAATGCTCAACTGACGTGCAAATGCCACAAACTCTTGGAGTAGAAGATACAACTCTTTGATTAGTAGCAAGTTGGTTGACTAAGGTGGTAAGAGGATCAATCTTGGTCTCCAACTTCTTAGTGTATTCAAAAACTCCTACATCATGAACTCCCCTAACAACAATGACATCATTTCTTGCGCTAAATTGCTAGGAGTTAGAGGCCATGTTCTCAACCAATTTCATCGCAGCTATTGGTGTTGAATTACTAAGAGCACCACCACTCACAGCATCAATCATGCTTCTATCCATAGAGTGCAAGCCTTCATAAAATATTGAAGAAGCAGATGCTCTAATATTTGGTGGTGTGGACAACTTGACCACAAATTCTTGAATCTCTCCCAATAGTCGTAGAGACTCTCCCTAAATTGTTGCTTGATTCTTGAAATCTCCTTTCTTATGGCTGTTGTTCTGGATGCAGGGAATAATTTGGCCAAGAATAATCTCTTCAAGTCATCCCAGCTCGTGATGGACCTGGGTGCAAGGTAATACAACCAATCTTTTGCATTGCCATCCAATGAATGAGGAAAAGCTTTCAAGTACATCGTATCCTCTTGGACGTCTGCAGGCTTCATGGTGGAGCACACAACATGGAACTGCTTTAGATGCTTACATGAGTCCTCACTTCCAAGTCCATGAAACTTTGGCAACAAATGGATTAATCCAGTTTTTAAAACATAAGGAACTTCCTCCTCAGGATATTGAATGCACAATGAGTCATAAGTGAACTCAGGTGCAGTCAGCTCACTCATTGTCCTCTCATGAGGTGGAGGTTGAGCCATGTGATCAGTTTCAAAATGAATATCAAAATTATCAGAATGCTCAATATGCACAATATGCTCAGAATGATCAGAATGCAAAGAAACAAGAGTATCAGGTGAATCATGAAAGGTCACAGAATATGCAGCAGGATGCACAGATGGATTCCTATTATGCCTAAGTCCTTTGTGGAAGGTCCTATCAATCTTAAGATCAATGGATCCTAAGTCACTTGGATTTCCCCTAGTCATGCACCAAAATACATTAATTTTAGTGTTATCGGCATAACAAAGGGTAAAACTACAAGTATACTCAAACGAATTTCAAATGACTTGAAAATTGGTAGGATTGTCCCTTGAGTGATCAAACAGTACCACAAAAAAATCAGCTCAAAACTCAAAGTGCAAGTATTTTTAAAAAAATTTCAAAACTAAAAAAATGAAGAAAAATCACAAAAAATTGATGAAACATAGAAAATGACATTTTATGGAGAATCTGAGTTTGATAACCGGCAGAGCAACTTTAGACAAGGTAGGAAATTGAATTCCATCCGAAATACATATAAAATAATACTGATTTTGATAACCAGATCTAAAGTTATAGTCTTCTGAAGTTTGACTAAAAATCAGTCCAAATTTTTTTTGAATCTCTCAACTCACACCATACCAACTGCTCCAACCATTTTCCCATCAAGTTCAAGGTCTTAGAAGTGGGGAGAAAACATTTCAAGTCAAAAGAAGCACCGTAGCTACCAGAACAAAATTCAAAAAATTAAATGCTAGAATTCGACATTATTCATACACTATTCACTACTATAGAAATGACACTATTCATGCGCCGCGACACTATTTACTCTACTTGATGAAGGATTGACCCCAACCAAGGATGAAGGCACATGCTTAAAAAGACTAAGCATGTTTAAAAAGGAAGTTCACTAATCCTTCATCCCTTTCATTTATGTTTGTTATTTTTGATTTCCTAAGTTGACTTAGTTGAATCAACT
>Ga0214542_1012365_pt1 | contig 11058 bp, 11 predicted proteins | sample CNSS1metaG_FD_160096 | JGI IMG/M metagenome (GOLD analysis project Ga0214542, IMG submission 160096) | Root nodule microbial communities from cowpea collected in UCLA plant growth center, Los Angeles, California, USA - CNSS1 | ecosystem: Host-associated > Plants > Roots > Nodule | place: USA...
TGACGTTCCTCATACCATTTGAGAAAGTCGTTGAAAATGGCAGGGTGCCCTGCGGTATCAGATGAAGCAGGATCCACAGTCGCTGATCGGGGAGGAGGATCAGAGTGAACTACTGCAGCAGACCGAGGAGGACGTCCATGTAGAGCATAACATTTGTCAATCTTGTGGCCTAATTTGCCACAATGGTCACACTTGGGTCGTCCCTTTCCCGGCTTGCGAGAACGATTGCGATCATCCCGCTGAGAGACCAAGACTGAGGAATCATCAGCACAAGTAGATGTATCAATGATTTGTTTTCTTGGCACACGTAAAAGGGCAGAACTAGTAGCAGTGAAGTTGGGCACAACAGGAGACCCCAAAATCTGGTCGCGAACATGGGAATATTCATCAGAAAGACCATGTAATGCCAACAACATAAAGAACTTTGACCGTTGCTCAAGTTCTTCAGCTGGAGTGGAGGCCGGAGGCAATAACTCATTAAACTCATGGAGAAGGGCATGAATTTTGCCCAAATATTCAGCCATGGGCTGAGTGTCAGTGGTGTATAACAACTTGGCCTGTGCCCAAACGTCTGAACATGTTTCATATGAACGAAACATTTGTTTCAGCGATGATTTAATGGTGGACTTAATCTGCAGCAACTGTAGTTACACTCTGGGTGAGATGATCTTCATATCCTTGACTCTTGAGCCAAAGTTTGATATCGGATGCCCATGTCGCGAAATTTGTGCCATCCAACTTGTCAATGGATAAATGCACATTGACGTAGTTGGTATAAACAGAGGGTTCAGATAGCGGAGTGCTTGAAGACGACACACCCGAATTGGTAGCGGAAGAAGCCATAGAGGGAGAAAACCTAAAAATTGAAGGTGCTCCGATTGAAACAACAACCACAAATCCAGAAAGAGCTCAAGAAGGCGATTCAGGCGAAGTTGATCGGTGCAGAAAACGACCGACGACGCGCCGTCACGTGCGGCGGAGAGGGGGCGGCGTCCGGAGCTTGCGGCGGTGGGTGGAGGCGCATGGGAACTCCGGCGATCTCTGCGGCGTTGGAGTCGCCTGGTCGTCGATCGAAACTGCAGCTCCGGCGACGACGGCTGCGGCAGCGACGGTGATGGCGGCAATGAGCGGCTGGACAGTGACTGTAGTAAACTAACCTAAGCTCTAGATACCATGTAAAATAAGATGAAATAGGGTTTTGGGATTAATCTCCCTTGTGTAAACCCTACACAAAGGATAGTTTATTTATATTGATAATGGGCATAACCCAGAAATACATAATGGGCTGAGCCCAACTACTAAACACAATATTATATCATCTAACAGTAGACAAGGCTTCAAGTTCCTCTTTCATAGCTTGAATCCAATGATGGTGTTTAGAAGCTTCAGTGTAGCTGCAAGGATCGTTAGCAGAGGATATAACAGAAATAAAATGTTTGAAAGAGAGGCATAAAATATTATAGTTAATGTAGTTGTGGATGAGGTATTTGGTGATACTATTGGTTTGAAAATTTTGAAGGTATTGGGGAGGTTTTCTAGAGCGGGTGGATCATCGAGGTTGAGTGACATTGGAATTTGTAATAAAAGGAGGTTGGGTGGGAGCAAGAGTGTTAGAGGGTGGATTGGGGTAAGGAGGGTTAGTGGGGAAAGGGGTTTGAAGGTCATCATAATTTTGAGTGTAGTTGGTTGGAAGTGGGAGAGAAAGATTATTTGTATCAATTGTTCCAGTAGTGTTATGATAGAGAAAATGATTTTCATGGAAAATAACATTGTGTGATACTTCAAGATTGTGGTTCTTTAAGTTTAAGAGACGATAACCTTTAACATTGGGTTCAAAACCAAGAAATATACCAGGCACAACTCTAGAATCAAGTTTCTTTCAATATGTAGTGATGGTGGAAGAATAACAAAGACAACCAAAAATATGAAGATTGGTTAGATCACAATTTTTTCCGAAAAGCTTTTCAAAAGGGGTGTCATTGTTTAAAAAGGGAGTAGGCATAGTATTGATAAGAAAAATAACATGGGTAGCAGCAAAACACCAGAATAGAGTTGGAAGATTAGCTTGGACAAGAAGGGCCTTGGTGACATTGAGAAGGTGTTGATGTTTTCTCTCGACAATGCCATTTTGCTGGGGAGTTTCAACGATAGTTAGAAAGTATTTATTTCCTTGCATAGAAATGAGAAGAACATGGGCCCCATATATCAATGTGTAGTAACTCAAAGGGTTGAATAGTTTTTTATACACTAGAAGGAAAAGTTAGTTTGCGTTGTTTAGCAAGATGACATGCATCACAAATATAAGAATGATCAAAATTGATATAGTTATACTTTGCAGACATAAGACGAAGTCTATCATTTAAGAGATGACATAGTCTAAAGTGTCATAGATTTATGTTCTTGGCATTACAATTGTTTAAAGAAAGCAAATAAATTGTTGTCATGAGTTTGGACATGTTTATAGAAATATAAGCCACCAGCGTGATTAGCTGAACCAATCGTGGCGTTGCTCTGTGAGTCTTGTATATCACAGCCAAGAGAAGAGAAAATGAGTTTGCAATTAAGAATTTTGATTAGCTGTGAAACAGAATTGAGATTGAAGGAAAAATGAGGAACATAAAGAACATTAGTTAAATAAAAGGTAAGGGAGAAGTGGATAGTTCCTGACTGTTCAACAGTCACAGTTTCACCATTAGGTAGAGTAATTTGGATAGGCTTGATTCTGGTGTGATAAGAAAAAAAATGTAGGGAAACACAAACATGAACTGTGGCACCAGAGTCAAGTATCCAAATACGTTTATGGTGTGAAGAAGCAATAATAGAGTTGATATTACCTGATGAAGAATTGCTTGAAGCAATGGAGCCAATTTGATTGATAGTTACTAATGTATGATTCTTGAACAGATTAGCCAAGAGTTGGTACTATAGGGGTGTTAGGTGAATGTCTCCCGTGGTGTCATCAGGTTCAGATTGGGCATATTTGTCTTCTTGTATGGATGCTTAATGAACGTGTGGTGTTTTATTGTGTAGTTTGTGACCAGGTGGATAGCCATGCTTCTTATAGCATATATCCACTGTATGACCATTTCTACCACAATGAGTACAAAGTTTCTTGGAAGAAGAAAGTTGAGGAGGGATGCTTTTATTGTTGGCTTGGTTGGGAAAGCCATGCTTGCGGTAGCAGACACTTTCGGTGTGACCAGTTTTGTTGCAATGAGTGCAAGAATAAGTGGAGACAACATTGACAGACCCGCTGTTAGGATTGTGATTGGAAGCAATGGAGTGTTGAGTGGTATTGTTGATGTTGTGGATGTTGATAGCAGGAGTGCCATGTGACAACTGTCTTTCTTATTGCATGACAACGGAAAAAAAAATTGTGATAGGTGGCATTAGATCCATGAGGAGAACATATGATTTCATATTTGTTAAATTGGTCATTGAGACCCCTTAAAAACTGTATAGCATGATCTTCTCTTCTTATTTGTGCAAGGATAGTAGGAATCAGACATGAGCATTTGACGGGGCAAAAACATGTAGGTGTTGGTCTGAAGTTTTCTAATTCATCCCAGATGATGCATAATTTTGTGAAGAAATCAAAGACATTGAGATCGCCTTGACTGAGGGTAACTGCCTCTAATTGTAGATTATTTATACGTGCAAGATCACCATGGGAGAATTTGTTCTTGAGATTTGTCCAGATGTCGAGGGCGTTATCCATCCATATGATGTTTTGTCTTATGGTGGGAGAAACTGAATGAATGATCCAAGAAGCAACTATGTTGCATCAATGCCAAGTGGAGAACAAAGAATTGTTGGTGTTAGGTGGATCAGTGGTGCCAAGAATGAATTTGACCTTGTTCTTGGCACTTAAAGCCGTGATCATGGATCGACTCCATGAGTGATAATTGGTCCCGTCAAACAAAGGTGCAACCAGAGGTGTAGTTGGGTTTTCACTTGGATGCAGATTAAGAAAATTGGGTGACTGAATTTCGTTTGATGTAGAGGGCACAATATTGGTGGTGGAGATATCTGTCATGGTTAAAGAAAGCAGGAAACAAAAACAAAAGAAAGAAAGAAACACAAGAAACAGGCAGGAAGCAAGCAAGAAAAAAGGAGAATGCATAGTGACAGAGGCAATATGGAATTGCATAACAATATGGAAACAAAAGCAAAAGGAGAAAGAGATAGAGAGAGTCATAAGGAAGAAAGACAAAATAGAATTATATTCCTTGATGTGTTACAAAAGGACAAGGACAAAGACAAAAGCCTTATATACAAAAGAAGTGAAAGAGGCAAATAACGAAAAAAATAGTCAAAACTTAAGAGGTAACATTGAGTACACAGTAGAGCATAACTTTATCAATAAGATAACACAATTTAAAAGTCTTTTTTAACATTTTTTTCTTTTAGACTATATAATAAAAAGTCATTTTTGATTTGTGAATCGTGCAACCAAAAGTCATTCTATCAAAAAAAAATTTCATATTACGTAATTTGAAAAGTCAAAACAACTTTTAGATTACGTAATTATGAATTTTTTCGAATAGTATAATCCGAAAATATTTTTTAACTTTTAGATTGCATAATTTAAGAACAATAAAATGAGAAATTTCTTTTATATGGGGTGCAGTAAGAATTCTGTGGGGGTGCAAGAAAAAACTGGCTAGACTTAATCGTATGCTAACCTTTAACAATGCAGCAACAGCTCTATATGTTTCATCTTTGAAACAATGTTGATCGCTAAGAAAAGGAGTTTTTATAAGGTAAAAAGTTCAAGCCTTTACTTCTTTATGTCATGTTTATTCTTATCATAACTTGTTTAACTACATTTTCCATCAATACTAATAATTTGAGTTTTGTAGCTTGATCTATATATTTTTATATTGTTAATATTCTCACCTTATATGTCAATTATCATTATAATTTTTTGTTAAATTACTTTGGCCTCGAGTTTTGATTTTATTGATTTCTTTTCTGTTTTATTTCCATTGTAGTTCGAAATTTAAATTTTCACTATACAATGAGTGAATTTTATTTTAATTACTATAAAATATGTATTTTTTTATTTTTATCCTTCAAAATTTGAAATTATTATTTTTATTCCATTATTCATTTCAAGATAGGTAACTAATGCTTACTTTAGGGATTAAAAACATTTCCAAAGATATCATTACTGACACAAATTATAAGGACCAACTTTTACAGTTTTTTGGAAAAATAACAACATAAAAAATATTGAACTTTTAGAACTCGTAAAAAAACATATTGAACTTTTAGAAAATCAAATGTAATTATACAAAAATAGTATTTTTTCCATTTAGACATAATTTATTCTATATTTTACCCTTTATCAAATATTTGATAAAATTAAAATTTATCATACTTTTATCCTATCTTTATCCTACTCTTCTAATACATCTGTACTAATTTCAAAAATATATTTAAACCTTAATCAAGAATTGAATCCTATTTAATATGTTCATGTTAAAATCCAATCCATATAACATGTTTTTGACAAACCAAAGAATGTAGTGTTAAATTACCAAATTTAACATAAGATATGGATGATTAAAAGGTTGAGCATATAAGGAATTTGGCTAACACCCTATTTGTCCTTTAGGTTAATTATTGTAGACCAAGTTGCAGTTGATGATTCCATGTGAGAACACATTAATTTACAAAGCAAGTTTCGAGCTGTCTCTGTCACTGGGAAGAACCTCTCTGATTAATCACTGTGACACAGCTCAACTAATAGCTAATTAAGCATTCATAGATATATCCATGTGAATGCTTTATTTAGATATGTATCTTTGACTTTTAATCACATTTATATAGATCCAAAGACCTATCATTAATACACACATCTATGTGTCTAGGAATCCTCACAAACACATAATACTTTATCTTCTTCTCACATTTAATACCAAATTAGAACTTGTCAACTCCATATAAATGCCATATCAGTTTGATAATATTTTTTAATCCATATTATTAGTTAAAATATTGCATGATTTACCACCAAGTCGCCCAACTAGCTTGAATTGCGTGCTATAAAACTATTTCTTGCTTTCACTTCTAAAAAACAAAAAACTGAATAAAGAAAACCAAAATTCTCGTGCCTTGTTGATGGGGTGTTTGACATGTAAGAAAAGATGAAGTTTCTGAAGTTTTGAATATTAAGTAATAGTAAATTGAGCAATAACTAATGGCCATGTTGAGCCAAAGATGCGAATATTTCAAGCAACGGTGACAAAACCAAGTTCGATCTGTGTCATAATCCATACGCATCTTTCGTCCAAACTATCACACAATATAAATAATAAAAATGGAGCATTCTATGCATGTCTATTACCTATCTTTTTTTATTTATTAACATTTTCTAAGCCTATTTTCACACTATTTCAGGTTGAGTTTCACACGTCAAAGGAATCGAATGCTTCCATAACTCACCAGATTTTGTTGGTGGAAAGATTGACTTAGATTGCATACCCTTTACTTGCATTGAACAACTTTAATTACACTGCAAAGCAAACGATTCCACTGTTCTTTTTCTTTCCTTTGATTCTTTGGTGTTCAACGTTAAAGTTGGTTCTCCTAGTTAAGCTTGGTTATGCATATCAAATGCTACTGATTCCAGCATCGGCTTAAATCAGTTTTCTGCTATTTTATATCATAGTTGAGTTATTAGATGCCATCATCATAACTCTAGCAGGATGCTTACAATGACCGCTTGACAATTACATCCATTGTGTTATGAATAGGTTACAATTGGAACTATAATCTATTATGTGTAATAGATTACGACTTTAATTTCAATCTATAACTATTATAGGTTACAGTTCATTAATCACATAAAAAATAACCGTAATCATATTTTTTTGCAGTGAAAAACTATTTTATTCTTGATTACACTACGTGCTAGCAACTAGTACTGCTGCTAACAGATAATAAATTTTTCTATTGTTCTATTATTCTACCTAACTTTTTTTTGTTGATCACATAAGATTCCAATACCACCATACCTAACTATCACACCTTTTGAAAGAAAAGGTTATGCATAGCCTTTGGTTATTACAATATGTCTCCTTTTTCTTATATCAGTGGAAGGAAATAACTGTATATACTTTGAGTGACTTGTTAGGCTACAAAACTAATTCTAATTAACTAATCTATGCAATCAGTGGTTATAATTTGGCTGCTTACATAAGAGTTTAGAGCATACAATTCAACAAAAGACACAGAAAAGCTTTACTTTTATTTTTCTATTATATGTCATATATAGAGAGAGATGTTTTCAAATATACTAAGACTGATAAAGTTTGAGAATCTAAGTAAAACGAGAAAAGGGTTTTAATATATGTTCTTAGATCTATATATCTATATCTATATATCTTCACATGGGAACAGGAACCATAACACAGGCACCGTACCTTGTCTCCCTTTTAAGAAGTGAAGTCTTTCACATCCTTTAAATCTGCAGCTGGCACAGACTCGTGAGTGAGTTATTTAAACTTGAGTCAAATGGAGATATATTCCCCCCACGTGCAGTGGCCAATTGTTCAAGGCTATACTTAATCTCTTCATGTGATCTTCAGCACCAATTCTATAATAAAATCATACTTCTCAGAGCATCAAGAGTTTCTCATTGTATTCTTTATACTTTTTGCTTTCTGCATTTACCTACATCTCTATTTATTCAGTTTTTCTCCATCTCATACCTTAATCTTTTACATCAGTTTGAAACATTGCAATCTAGTTAATTAATTACCTGGTAAAAGTAAATTTGATGCCTATATTCGAATGCAGTACTGTTACAAATGATGACAAATCAAGCATAAATAGAAGATGTATAAAATTAAAAATCATAATGATAATGTTTGTGAAAAAGAACATCAAAAGAGTAGAAAATACCACTAAAAGCACATGAATACGTGATGGGGCTTTCCTTCCCCATAACTAGCTCTAGATGGCGAAGTGATACATTCTACACTGTTGAGAAAAACATGATTATTCCTACAACAAATGAATACTAAACAAAGTATGGGACATTTTCAGTGCTGGAAATGGATCCAAGGCTCATTGAGCTTTTAGGAGGAGTGTACACAGAAGAAGTTGAAGATGAAGAGAAGGATGAAAGGATAACAGAAGGAGAAGGCAATGGTTTTAGTGGAGGAGTATGCAATGGTTTTGGTGGAGGAGGAGTGAGAGGTTGAGAAAGACCTAGTGGTTGTGAGTTTGTGGGAATTGCTGCTGAGATTGCATCAGCTGAAGAAACCAAAGCTGCATGATTAGAAGAAATGAGACTCGCAGCTTCTCTATATTTGTATTTTAGTATCTCTGCTCTTATTGCATTTAGTTCTGCTTGTAAAGATTGAACTTGTTGCTGCAAGGTTGATATTGCACCCATGCATCCATACACAGGATCTCTTAGCCTCAAGTTAGCTTCGTAAACAAGGCTATTTGCTGCATCAGCTCTTTGAGCCTCTGGTACCTCCTGCACATAAAAGTAAAATTTGAAAACAAATCAGTTTTTACTTCAATAAGAACTACTAATCCAATTGAAGAACAACAAAAGAGTAACTATTTTGGTGTTGTGGAGCTAGCTAGGCACCAACCAGAAGCATCTTGGAGACATTGCTTGCACCAAACACTTTGTGTACTGCTACAAACTTTTGAGGCTCGTGTGGTGAGAAATAAGGAGAAAAAGGGCATTCTTCAGCACACCTTCTTCTCAAAAGCTTGCATGCAGCACAAGGGGTTACTGTGTTTAAGGTTATCCCAGGAGTTGGACCATAGAAATGCTTTCTTCCCATTTGAGATGATGCTTCCACCTCTGCTCTCACCTTTGTTATCTCCTCTAATCTGTCTTTGGGAAAATACAAAAAACTGCATGTTAAAACCATGAATCTGTAAAGAAAAAATAATTCGTATTTTGGGTGGTGTAAGAGCATCATGCTCTCAGCACCATCACCAGAAACCAAAAACATGGTTGAAACTGTGATATGAATGGTATGCTACTAATTTCAACTCATGAGTAAATTGATTTTTAAGAGAGGAAGAAAATTTATGTGTGTTTATATAACATTTACCTATCTCTTGATGTCCAAACATGCCTCTTGATTTTCTTGATCTCAGTGGAGGGTTGGGAGGGAGAAAGATTTTTGTTTCATACACAGGCACTGAGAGAGAGAAGGCAGGGAAACAAGTCCTTAAAAGGCAAGGTGGTGATTAGGAAAAGTAGGTCAATGCTTTTTATGAGGAAAAAAGATATGGAATTATTAGAAGAAAAAAAGTTTGCAGATCATGAGTTTTTTTAACAGAAATATTTAATTAAGAAGAAGGAGAAAATAAAAACAAAATGATTAGGTTGCATTAAGCACTTAAAGAGAGAGAGGTAGCACTCTTTGTCAATAGCTTGCACACGTGTTAGTTCTATTGGAAACTGAGAATTGACTTTGGAAAAAAAATACAAGAAACATCAGTGTCAGACTACTCAGCAATTGAGTTTTCTGAAAAAAAATTATCGGAGAAATGGCTATGGGCTGCAAAGTGGTGTGCTTCTGTTTATTGGATTTGTTGTATTTGTGACAAACGTTTTCAAGTAGGAGCCATGTATGAGGGACCAATTAAATTAAAAGATTACAATTCTTAACTATCTTTGGTCATTTTCTCCCCTTTCAACCTGGAAACAGTTTAGATTGAAGGGGCAGATAATTTGAGTTCAGACAATGAATGATAGAGAACTTTAATCAAACAGATTGTGTATTGCACGGGCTCTCCCTCAACATCACCTCACCTCTCACATACAAACGTTTTTCATTGGGTAAATTAAGTTCTCCCAACAAACTTATTTTTGCTTCCATGACCCTACCTAAGCTATTCCAAATGTGTAGCTTCATGGCTCACCGAAACTTCTTTATGTCCTTTCAAAGAAAAGTTTAGGGCTCCAGTGTTGGAACACTGTAATCCCAATTAGGAATCACACTTAGGAATGAGAACTCGTTGGGTTTATCGGGTGCGGATAATGTCCACTCATTATTCATATTATCAAAATAAATCTATCATCGTCTCCGTTTCGTTATTAGTCGGATAACCATGAAAAATATTTACAAGTTTTTCTTTTTCTTACATCGAGGTATTCATAGATAGATGCGAATATTTATCTATATATTTTTTTTAATTTTAAATAAAATTATTTAAAAGTAAATTTTTAAAATATAAACTTAGACAAAAAAAAAGTAATTTTAGGCAAAATTCAAAATCAAATAGTCAATAAATTAATATAAATAAATTTTTTTAAATGTAAATTTAAATGAGTTGCAACAAAATATAATTTTTAAAAAGTTAACATTTTATAAAATAAATTCAATTTCATATGTCCAAATAAAAAATAAAAATATTTGAAGTCAAATTTTAAATGGTTATTCCATGATTAAAAATTCTTTTACTAATAATTTTATTTTGACCACTTAAATTTAAAAAAAAAAAATACTCATATAAAATTCATTGATAATTATTAACAGATAGCAACTATGCGAGTTTAAGTTTGCATTTTGATATGAAGAGTTTGGTGCAAAATTAAGTGAGACGTGGATTTATAGAATATAATTATAAAATATGAGGGGTCATATAATTATGAAATATGAGATTTCTGGTAATAAACCTTATATTTACTTAAAAACCAATTTACCTCATTATGAAAGCCGAGGAATCAGGGTGACAACAGAGGTCAAACTCTACTTTTGGAGATTATTGTTTGTTAGAGCAATTCAAACTGTAGTCTATGTGAAGTATTGCTCGACAATACAAAGTTGATGAGAAAATCATGCGAAACTTAAAACTAAACAAAGATGTGATTCGTGAGTATTCCTGGAGAGTCGATCAAGCCACTCATACAACATTTTGGGTATTGCAAGCCACATTTATGTGATTTTTCTGAAAATAATATCACAAAATTATTTATTCGAGATTTTTTTCTTTCTAACTGTGGATATTTAGACGAAATGCAGACTTGAATAAATACAAATTTAAATGAGAATATATATATATATATATATA
>Ga0214542_1012367_pt1 | contig 11058 bp, 7 predicted proteins | sample CNSS1metaG_FD_160096 | JGI IMG/M metagenome (GOLD analysis project Ga0214542, IMG submission 160096) | Root nodule microbial communities from cowpea collected in UCLA plant growth center, Los Angeles, California, USA - CNSS1 | ecosystem: Host-associated > Plants > Roots > Nodule | place: USA...
CAGATGGCAAGGATGCTCTGTGCATGGATCAGGCTTGGGTTGCCCAAGTAGTCAAGCCCACCCTCACTGAATATCTGAGACCCAGCCTTGAACCACACCGCCTCCCCGAACTTCACACCGTTCCGGGCCAACAGTTCAGGGAACACACACCCCAGTGACGGTGAAGAGAGAGCCATGGTGGAAGCGGCCATTGCTATATGTTGTAGAATGAAGAAGTGAAAAAGGTTAGTAAAGTGAATGGGTGTTGTTGATGGGAGAGGCGTATGATATATATAGGATAAAGAAGAAGAAAGGGTTTGTTATCTTTTGGAGATCTATTACTCAATTTCTATTGGTTTCCTGCATCCATTTTGTCCACATGCTGCTTTTCATATCACTTATGGATATGTAACGGTTTGTTTTGGAAACCCTACCAACAGATGAAGCATCTCATAAAATATGATTCAATATCTATTTTATCCAATGAGAAATTGCCATGTGTGATTTTGGATTGGCTGTGTATAATGAATAGATATTAAAGTTAGAGAATGGTAAAAGTGTAGAGAAGCCAAACCAAGATAACAATTCACGTAGCATTTTGTGAGCTGGTCTAGTTTTATGTGGTTGGAGTTGGACAATGAAATTCAAATGTATGTGAATTGGTTTCTCCGATGGCACTGTTGCAAAATAATTAGATAGGTAATAATATATTGGGACTTTTATTTACCAAATAACACGCTCCATCATGTATGGTCTAAATTCAATAGCCAGGGAGCCAACTTCTAGGGTTCATTGTTTGCTAATGAGATCAGAATTTGGTTGATTTTTGCTTTTTTTTTTTAAAAAAATCATAAAATGAAGAAAAGTATGTTTTTTTATAATTTATTTTTCGAAAAACTGTGTAAAGAATTAATATTAACATTAAAATTTTTGTTTAAATATGAGATTTAATATTAAAACGCGAATATTATTAATTAATGTAGGTGGGCAAATTAAAACTAAAATGTATAGAAAAATATTAAACATAATATTACTAATGTCGAAAAAATAAGGGTTAAATATGTCTTTGGTCTCTTAATCTGTAGTGAATTGTGGAATTTATCTATTTTGAGATTTTGAACCAATTTAGTCATTCATCTTCAAAATACGTGGTTTTGTCCTTTTAATCAAATTTTGTTAGATTAATCTAATTTTTCATACACATCTTAAAAACGTATTTGAATTGTTTATACTGTTTGACACATTTTTGCTTTAATGTTAAGTTAAATACTATTATGAAACACGCTTAAAATGTCAAATGAACTTAACAAAATTTGACTAAAAGAACTAAATCCACATATTTCGAACGATGAAGTACTAAATTGGTCCAAAATTTCGAAATGGACTAATTCCAAAATTCACTGAAAATTAAGGAACCAAAAACATATTTAACCCAAAAAATAATAATGAATTAGTATAAAAATTGATATAAAGTTACGTGTTATTATCTCCTAAAACCAAAGTATAACAATATCTAAAAAGAGAAGTAAAAAACTGCACATGAACCATAGCCTAAATCAACTTAAAATACAAACCAAATGATGAAAATCAAGCGAAAAATCCAATGAAAGATCATGCAGTTCCAAACTGTGTTACAAGTTAAATATCATACACATCTCGATATGACACGTTTCAACTAGTGCCATGTAACAATTTCAATGCCATGTTAGATAAAGGGCTACATGAAACACAATGTTTCTAAAAAAAACAAAGCTATTCAATTCAAGCATGAAAACACACACTTGACACAACAATTACCATAAAGTAGCATTGTCTTTTCGCATCATATATACTTTAAAACATGTTGGTCATCGAGAAAAATATGTAACCATCAAATTATTGAAACACTATCACTAAACTGCTAAAGAAATCAATATTGCAAGGGATATGAAGTTCAATTCTGTTGAAGATATTGTAAAGGTTTCCTCTTATTAGGAAATGCACTCCTTGATATGATCGTGCCAACTTGCTCCTTCTTGGAAATTTTAGTGTTCTCTTTCATGTCACTAGCTCCAAGAATATCCCTTGCACGTTTCACAGGCAAACTCGATATAATCTTCAACTCTTTCTTCATAAATGATTCACGGAGCTTAGGGATATTACACTTTGGTGGTGTTCCCATTTCATCTCCAGAGAAAGTGCCTACAAATAAAGGTTTATATAAATAGTTACTTCGTTTGTACAGGTAAACTCTTGAACAGATATTGCATTGCTTTAACCAAAACTCATACCTGATGCAGACATTTGCTGATGGTTAAAAGTGCATAACTTCATTTCACCATCGTGAGGCATAGTTGGAGCATTCTCATCTGAATTTTGATCACTTGCATCTTCAAAAGTGTGGAAATCATTGAGCAAATACTTTTCAATGCTTTCCAAGTCCCTCTTCATATTAAGCTGATTTTTGCCATCTTCTGGACCAGTCACACCAACATATTCATGATCATCAGAGTTATTAATCAACCTAGTAACTTCTTCCTGCACCGAATCATTTGTCATATGCAGAACCTCCTCACTGAATTCTTTCTCCATCTGATCACTTGGCATGCTTTCTTCCATTTTGAAAGTGTCCACAACATCTCCAAGTGCACTTCGATCAAAATATGTTTCATCCTCAAAGCCTTTTGTTGCTGAAGGCACAAGGTTATTGGGCAAAAATCCAATGCCTTCCTCTGAATCAGCATTCAGACCTGATTTCTCAACTTCTCCCTCCAACAACTGTTCTCCAACTTCCACATTGTTCAAGACCATTGCACTAGGTGTTGCACGTATAACTTGTTCACTTTCTTCAACTTGCATTTCATTGACAATAATTTGAATGTTCTCTTCCATATCACAAATTCCATTATCAACTTCCTCAGAATCACCAATCAGACCTGACTTGTCAATTTCTCCCTCCAATAAATACTCTCCAATTTCATCAACTAGCTCCTTGTTGAGATCCATCTGCATGTTCTCCTCCACATCACCAATTCCAACATCAACTCTTGCTGTTTCGGACTGCAACACTTTAGTCTCTGAATTATTTAGCTGCTTGGGAGAAAAACCAGTCATTGTATCTGAAGCTGGGCTTAAACTTATTTTTCTTGAAGATACAAACTTTCCTTCAGACATATCAACATTTTCAAACACAATGCCTAGAACATCACGATTAGAGAGATTATAAATTAATTACTTGAAAATCAAGGGAGAATTTTGATGAAGCATCATTATAAATAAACTTTAAAATAAAACAATTCACTGTACCTGAAACAACCATTTCATGAACATTAAAATCTGTCTTCACTTCACTTAATGCATCATTTGGTAGGAACTGAACTGGTGTCCCATCCGAATCTTCAAAAGTCGAAGATTGGAGCTCATCCGTAAATTGTTCAATGGTCACATTGGTCTTCCCATCATCATTAGTGATGGTACGTATAGAAATGTCAAGGCACCTGGTATCAACTTCAGATCTTCCATTTAGAATAGCATCATCATGAACATCAGAGTTGTAAAACAACCCAATAACTTTTCCTTCAGTTATGTGCATATTACCTTCCTCTATAGCTTTGCCTAAAAGATTCACATTGGCTGTTGTGTGCAAAGCTTCCTGAGTGTATTCAACTTTCTCCATGTTGGAACTTTGCATGCTTTCTTTCATGTTACAAGTTCCTATATCTCCAAGTGGACTCTGTTCAGAATATGTTTCAGACTGAAAGCTCTCAACTAAGGAGGCTTCTAGGTTACAGGGAGAAAATCTAGAGCATTCCCCTAGATTTGCAATGGAACCTGTATTTTGTGGTGATGTCAACTCCTCTTCACACGTTTCTGCATTTGCAGACAGATGATTCAGAAAGCCAGCTATAGAAGATTATGAACCAATCATACTTAAAGACATAACGAATAAATTTGAAAATAAAAACTGCACTATACCTTGGTGAATATTAACGTCACTAGACTTGACTTCATTTTCTGGATAAGTTCTCTGAAATTGATCTTTTGTACCAACTGAATGTTCTGCAGTTAAATTGGTCTTTCCATCAGTATCCTTGCCATCAACTTCTGATCCAGTGTTTGTGAGATCGTAGTTATTGCCTTCAGATTTCTGCACTTCTTCTACCGTAGGGTAACCAAAGTCCTCTTGGGAAACATGCATAACACTAACATCTTTTAGGTTTGATCCTTGAGGGCTATTGTGGTCGCCTTGTTCTACAACTTCCTCTTCTTCCACCATAGGGTAACCAGATTCCTCTAGACAAACATGTAAAACATTCACTTCTTTCATGTTTGGTCCTTGAGGGATATTTTGGTCACCTTGTTCTACAGCTACATCTTCTTCCACTTCAGGGTAAACATATTCTTCCTGATAAACATGTAAAATATTCACATCTTTTATGTTTGGTCCTTGAGGGCTATTGTGGTTGCCTTGTTCTACAGCTACATCTTCTTCCATCACAGGGTAAACAGATTCTTCCTGGTAAACATCTAAAATATTCACATCTTTGATGTTTGGTCCTTGAGGGCTATTGTGGTCACCTTGTTCTATAGCTACATCTTCCACCACAGGATAAAGAGATTCTTCCTGATAAAAAATATTCACATCTTTGATGTTTGGTCCTTGAGGACTATTGTTGTCACCTTGCTCTACAGCTACATCTTCCGCAATAGGACAATCAGATTCCTTCTGAGAAACTAGTAAAATATTCACATCTTTCATGCTAGGTCCTTGAGAGCTATTCTGGTCACCTTGTTTTAAAGCATCATCTTCTTCCACCATAGGGAAACCATATTCCTCTTCAGAAGCATGTAAAACATTTACATCTTTCGGGTTCGAGCCTGGAGGGCTATTGTGGTCTCCTTGTTCTACATCTTCATCCTTTTCCATCACAGGGTAACCAGATTCCTCTTGGTGTAAAACCTTCCCATCTTTCATGCTTGATCCTTGAGAGCTAATGCAGTCGCCTTCTTGATGTATAGCTTCATCTTCTTCCACCATAGGGAAGCCAGATTCTTCTATAGAAGCATATAAAGCATTCACATCTTTCATGTTTGATCCTGGTGGGCTACTCTGGTCGCCTTGTTCAACAGCTTCATCCTTTTCCACCACAGGGTAACCAAATTCCTCTTGAGAAACATGTGAAATCTTCACATCCTTCATGCTTGATCCTTGAGGGCTACTGTGATCGCCTTGTTCTACAGCTTCATCCTTTTCCACCACAGGGTAACCAGATTCCTCTTGAGAAACATGATAAATCTTCACATCTTTCATGCTTGATCCTTGAGGGCTACTGTGATCGCCTTGTTCTACAGCTTCATCCTTTTCCACCACAAGGTAACCAGATTCCTTCATATCTTTCATGCTTGATCTTTGAGGGCTAATGCAGTCTCCTTGTTCTGTAGCTTCATCTTCTTCCACCATAGGGGGAGCAGATTCCTCTTTAGAAGAATGTAAAGCATTCACATCTTTCATGTTTGATCCTTTAAGGCTATTATGAACACCTTGTTCGGCAGCTTCAGCTTTTCCCTTTTCATATTCACAAATATCTCCAATAAGATTATTGTTCTCACCCAACTTCTCAACTTCTCCCTCCGACAACTGGTCGTTGAATTCCACCAAAGCAACTGCTACAGGTGCTAAATGTAAACCTCCCTGACTGTTATGATGCTCTTCCTCGAGTCTACTTTGCATGTCTTCTCCAGCCCCACAAATTCCAAACTCTTCCCTTGTTATTTCCAGAGACAAATTTGTTTCAAATTCCAACCTTTCAATCTCTGAACCTTTCAAATTCTTGGCAGAAAAAACACTCCTTTCCTTTGAACCAGGGCTAGGAGTCACCAAATCAATCATTTCCACATTTTTGCTACTAACACAATGAAGGGTGGTGTCTTTCTCAGTTCTAGCATTACCAGAACCTACAGGATCTTCTATTTCTTTTTCCTGTGTCCGAAACAAAACCAAATTCCACAAACCAAGAATTCAATAACCAACCCAATAAGCAAATAAACAATTAAAAACCAGTCCCTAACACCATGTTCCTAAACAAAATAGAAAATGGATAAAACTTAGTCGTAATTTCCCTCAGTTTATTAGTGTTTGTAATTCAAAAAATTAAAGTTGGTAGAAAGGGGTATTAATATATTTGTATAACATAAAAGACACCTCTTAAGTTTGTATAGTACAGAGAGTACGTGGAATTTTTTCTAATACGATTTTGGATCAATAGTACAAAATATTTTCCTGTAACCTTCTTCAGTTCCTATGTGTGTGCTTTCTTCCTAACAAAACTAAGTATATTTGGGATTATTCTCCAATTAAATTATTTGAAGAAATTCTATTTGTAATTAAAAAAATTAAGAAAAGGGTAGAATGATATGAACCTTGAAAAGCAAGAAGAGTCTGTCTGCCATTTCGCTGTTCTTCAAATTTGCAGGAATGCCATGTTTCTTGCACAGAGCCTGCAGTCTCTTCCTCTTCATGCCATGAAAATCCATCTCCATTACTCTCAGTTTTGAACAAAAATTCCGAAACGAACTCCAATTTTTGCAAATTTAAACCAAATCGCGAGGAAAAGAAATGATTTAACAACTTGGGTTTGTTTCTGAAAGTCAAAATGATGAGCTTCCTGCTTCTTTGGTATTTGTTAACTCAGTGAATATGCTTCAGTGGTACAATTTTGGAGTGAGCAAAGTAACCGTTGGTAATCACCATAGAAGTATTTATGTAGTACGTACACGTTCGTTTTTGGTGCTCAAATTTGAATTCAAGTTTGAATTACAGTTATCGCAACCTTATCCAGTTTTGAATTTGAAGCGTTTGATACGAAAATATATCGATGGTCGGTGGCTTTACACGTGGACTACCAATGAACATGCTCATGCACGTGGTGATAAAAGTGGTTTTAGTAGGTGGTAACTTCTCTCTCTATTTTTTATTTTACTTATTCATTTATTTTCTTTGGCTTTTGCTTTTGCTTTCAGCAACATGTTATTAATGTTATTATATTTTTAAGAATCTTTATTAATTTATTTATTTAATTCATGTAGTGTTAGTCTATTCTAAAGTTAAATAAATTGTGACGTGGTACTGTTTAACTATCTCTCAGATTTGGTTTATTATATTTTTAGTTTTAAGGTGTTCTTTTAGTTGTTACACTAAACTGAATGTATTGAGTTTTAGCATAAATTAGTTTAAAAAGTTTTATATATATATATATATATATATATATATATATTGAGTTTTTAATATCACGGATATATTAAAATATTTATAAAAGAGAAATTTAATATTTAACTAAATATTTTAATCATAAATCCAAATAAAAATACAATGTATAATATTCATAGATTTCAAATAAAATACAAATAACTCATTTAAATAGTATTGAATGATAGTTTATAAGAAAATAGAGATTTTTTGAAATCAATTGATAAAATATAACTCATTCAAAATCATTGAGTAATGTTTTAATCATGTTTTTTATTTATTTTTAATTTAAATTAGAGTATATCGGGTACATATATCCACGGATATGGATATTATGATACACGTACATATCCTGTTAACAGACAGATATAAAAAAATATTTATACTCATTATCTATATATATATCTATTTATAATATCAATTTCTTATCCATTGTTGGTCTTTGCACCAATAACTAGGGTATGAAATTTTTTGATATCCTTAATTACACAAGTTAGAATAATGACACTAATTTAGAATATTTAAAGGAACTAGTTTTAGTCCATCAATTTTATGTTTTTTTCTCCTTATGTTCAAGTCTTCTATGATCATAAATTTTTCTTTCTAATCTTTGTATTTTTAAAACAAGTTTTGGAAAATTATTATTTTCAAGTATAGTTATATGCCTACAAAAAGGTTAGAAAAACAACAAACTGACACAGAACTAAAATAATTAGCACGATTTAAAAAGAATAACAAAAAAGACCTCGTCAACAAGTTAAAAGGTGACACTCTAAAACAAAAAAAAAAAAAAAAAAAATTAAAAGACAAATAAAAAAACACCAAATCAAGGAACATGCTAAACCAAATGAGAGTAGAACACGACACAAGTTAAACGATTAAAAAAATCAAATAGCAAAATATGAATCAAAATTAATTATAGGAATTAAACTAATTTGAATATCTAATATATAACTTAACTAAAAATAAATCTAAGTTTCAAAAGAAATATATATTTTTTCATCACAATTGAGATGGATAAAAATTATTTACCCATTTCCTCGTTCATAGTACTAATTGCACCACTAAAACAAAAGATGTTTTTGATAATGTTAGGTCTAACACAAAAATGTTGTATTTAAGCTTTGATGACCAAATGATGAACATATAACTAATGTTTAGGGGGATTTTGTATGATAATTTCTATTAAAACAATAAAAAGGTAAAAGAACGCAAAAGAAAATAAGAAGATGAAGGCACCACAATTATGAATAATTGATAATGGAGAAAGATTCATTTAAAAATTCACAGATAAAAATTCAAAGTTCTACTCTGTAATCTAGAGAAAATTTCTCTCACAAAACACAATTTCGTTCAAAATGAGTCTTAAACTACTTACAATAGTCAACATAAGTATATGTATACTATACACCAAGACTATAAGATTCATCCACTAGTTAAGCACATTTAATAAGCCATACCCTTTCTTTTTGTAGTAAAGTTAGAAATTGATCGATTGATTAAATTACGATCATGTTTGATTTTATAAGATTTTGTTTGGCAAAAGCAAATAAACTTTTAAGTTATAATTAATAGCTCCAAGCTGATAAACTAGCTTTTTACTTTAAAAGTGTTCGATAAACTAATTACTAAATGTAATTATAATTTTATACCTTTTGAAATAATTGAAATTTTTATTGTTTCTAATTGATTTTTATTAGTTTTAAATGTTTTTATGTTTGAAAAATTCATTTCATTTAAATGAGTTGATCTAATGAATATTAAATAAATTTAAACTTGATGTTAGAACGACTCATATAAGTTGTTGATCTTAGTTTATAGTACTTTTTAAACTATTTCCAAGTAGTTTATAAGTTTATAAGTTGTTGATCTTAGTTTATAGTACTTTCTAAATTTAAACTTGATCTTAGTTTATATATAAGAAAATGTTAGTATAATGAAGTTACTGAACTAGACATTTTCCTTCATTGACACGTGTGTTAGAGGAATGGTATTTTTATCATTTTGCTGTTGTACTGTTTTCGCAGTGCAGGTTGTTAAATGGTTTGATAGACATTTGCTGTCAAATTCAAAAATCCTTCTTCTCAAAGCCAAGTTAGTTGAGTCCTTCTTCTCCAGGTAACTTTTCTTTTTTGTTCATCCTTCTTCTTCGTTCCTGCTTATTCTCCATAAGTTCATTTTATTAACTTCTTAACTACTTTTTCTCCGTTGATCGTTGTTGTTGATACTTTTTTTTTTATTTTTGATTAAAAGTTAAATATTTTTTTATTTCCTATTTATTGTTCTTCATGCATCTTTCTTCTTTATCCATGATTTTTCTTCTTCCTCATTGTTTGTTATTGTTATGTTGAACCTTTTTGTATGTCGTCGATCATGAAAGGTTTTGTTTTTATACCTTCTTTTTTAGTTTAACCTGTTTTACCCGTGTTGTAGTATGTTTTAAAAGATTTTTATAGAAGTTTCCTTTTTTTTTCAGATATTTTTTGTTCAACGTTTTTAGAAGACGTTCAGATGTTGTTGAAAAGAAGTTTTTTTGTTTTTTGTAGTATTTTTTTTTGTTCATTATTGTGATCCTTTTGTTTAGTATTTATTGACAGTCTTTTTCAGGTATATGCACATTATTTGTTGATGAAAGTTTTTATTTATTTATTTTTTTGCGCTTTATTTTGTTGAAGATGATTTGTCCTTTGTTAGTTGGTTTCCGTAACTTGATTTTGTGTTTGTTGTTTTATTTTTCGTTTATTTATTTTGAAGTCGTTGGTTAAAACTTAATGTAAGATCCGTGAATATTAATTAAGTAAATAATTAATTAATAAATGCGGGTAGTGAGAGCCTTTATGACATTAAATATTGATTGATATGATGTGGAAAAGTACTAACTCAAGTGGTTGAAAGTACTTAATTATGTGAGAGAGTTTGAGTTCAAATCTTAGGTATGCCATTTGTGTTAATTATTTAATTATTATTGTTTTTTTTATAATATGCTAGACCATGTTGAGTGATAATATAATCATAGAATTATATTAATTGTCATGAAACATGATTGGTTGAATTGGTTATGCACTTGAATGATGATTGAGTAGTCATGGGTTCAAACCTTGGTAAATAATTAAATTAGGTTTTCTTTTTGTCAATTTTGCTTTTGAGAGAAGATCATTGGTGATTAAGGGGGAACTCACAACAATTCCAAATAAGTTAAGGAAACCAGGTTAGGGGAGCTGCCATTTCCTTTTAGAATGATATTGTATGCAATTGCATTATATATTGATGCATGAAAGTCTTCTCCTGAATCAAAATTTTATGTGATTTTAGAGAGGGTATATGTATGCTTGTGGTTTCCATTGTATTGAATACTCTATGTGACTCCATCACTATTATGATTATTATAATTCTTTTTTTTTTTTTTTTATGATTTGCCGAGATATTTAGAGTTTTTCTCCTAAATGTGGCACAATTATTATAATTATCATTATTATTATTATTTATATATTATTATTATTAGTTATTATTATTATTATTGTATTATTCTTATTAATTTTATTATTATAATTATTACTATTATTATTATAATTATTTTTATTATTATTATTATTATTATTATTTATATATTGTTATTACTAGTTATTATTATTATTATAATAATAATAATTATTATTATTATTTATATATTATTATTCGTTATTATTCTTATTTTTTTATTATTATTTTTATTATTATTACTATTATTATTATTATTTTATTTACTATTATTATTAATATTATTTTATTTTATTATTATTATTACTATTTTTACTATTATTATTATTATTATTTATATATTATTATTATTATAATTATTATTTTTTTACTATTAT
>Ga0214542_1012370_pt1 | contig 11056 bp, 7 predicted proteins | sample CNSS1metaG_FD_160096 | JGI IMG/M metagenome (GOLD analysis project Ga0214542, IMG submission 160096) | Root nodule microbial communities from cowpea collected in UCLA plant growth center, Los Angeles, California, USA - CNSS1 | ecosystem: Host-associated > Plants > Roots > Nodule | place: USA...
TTATTTTATATATTTATATATATATATATATATATATATATATATATATATATATATATATATATATATATATATATATATATATATATATATCTGATAACACTGTCAAAAGCCAAAACAGTGTCATACATCGCTAGTTTGGTCCCTCACACACTCGTGTGTTTTTTCTATCGTCCGTTTATCATTTGCCAGATTCAACTTCCCACAGAAAACATCTTTTTTTCTTACTCTCTTCTTATAATATTCAAATTATTATCACACATGGACCACAACCATTACATATGTATCTGGTTTTCTTTAATCTCTTCTGCATAATCATAATGCTGTGTTTATTAACTTTTATAATTAAAAGAGACTCGAATACGTCCAAGAATACTAATGTGTAAGCTCTGAATGATGACGTTGATCCACAGTTTTAACAAAAAACAAAAACCTGTCTTATGAGCTTGTCGAATAACAAGTTTCACTTAAATTAATAGTTCAGAAAGAAACAACGGTTGAATCCATTACAATGTTTGCACAAAAGGGTATCACATTATGAGTTCAAAATCCAATGAAATGGTAGAAAGAAACAGATTGTAATGAACTGCATTAAGGTGGTTTATAGAGACATGATGAGGGTATTAGAAGAAGTAGCATTTTTTAGAAAGATGATGGATGAATGATTGAAGATAGAGTTGAGAGTGAAAATGGTGCTGAAAAATAGTGAGACACAGAACATTTAAAGCTGCAGAAGAGTAAGGACGCGAAACCCGGGAAGCAACACAAGTGGTCAGACTGGAACACTGGGTGTGAGTAGTACAACACACACACCAAATCTGGCTACCTTACCCCTTCGTAAAAACCCCACATGCCCTTTTCCCATCACCTCTTTGGTCCACACCCTTAACCATGGTTAATCCTCTTATTACTTTTCTTCTCACATTTCACTCACCACACTTTCTTCTGGGTTAGTCAAGGACAAAGAAAAACCTTCTTCATTTCTCATCTCTGTTTACCCTTCTGCACACACTGTCTATTACTACTACTACTACTCTACTTTCTTCTAGTAGCATAAGCAATTAACATATCTACTTCCTTTTCTCTCTCTTTTTGCTACTTGTTTGTTTTTCTTTTTTTTCTGCTGTGTAGTGTAGATAAATTGGAATGACACTAGACGGAATGAATGGACAAAAAAGGAAAGTGAAAGATGATGCTATGAATGGTTTATTTAATTGCCACCCGAATGAAGACCTATAGTCCTTTGTTTTTTTATGCCACTATAGTTTACAAAGGCCTTGCCTTTATAGAGTTTCCAGAACCGGGATTCTGGTCAAAGATATTGGTCTTCTTGCTTTTAACATATTGCAAAATAGAGAGAGAGAAGGTATTTTGCATTACAAACAGAATCATCTTTTTTTCTTCCTATCATATCCACTTCAGTGATCTCTCTGAATTGAAAATTTGGAAATAAGAGATTGTGAGTATTGATGATGGGCAAGAAAAAGCCACAGAAAACTAAGGAACTTTCTGTGGCAATAGCTGAAGCATCATCAACCATAGATGATGAGAAAGAGCAACAAGAAGCAGAACCTCAACCTCAACCTCAACCTCAGGCTCCTAGAAAGAGAGGTAGACCTCGTAAGGCTATTGTAAAGATGGAAGAAAATGAAGAGGAGAAGGCACAAGTGATAGAGCAGAATAGAGGAGGTTCTTTGTCAGCACAAGGCACAGAGAGTTCAATGGAAAAAGTTACAACCAACGAGGAAGAGGGAACATCATCAGCAGCATGCATGAGGGTTGCAGAACAAGAAGAGATGCAACTCCCAAAAGTGGAGCCATCCAGAAGCAGAGCTAGGAGGAAAAGCAAACCCAGAAAGAGTAGCTAATATATATAATCATTGCTCTTTTTTCTCTTTCATAGTTTCTTTCTTTCACTCAACTTTTTCCATTAAGTGATTGATTCTTGGTTGGTTCCTTGGTCTTGCCATGTTTTTGTTATTTAGAGAATCGGTATCGAAACTGATATTGATGCTGCTGTTGTTGTTGGGGAACACAAGTGTCAATAGAAACACTTGAAGAGTTATTGGTTAACCTTCTGCTGCTTTTTCTCTTCGCTGTAAGTCGGTGGTTTTGATTTATCTTATCTTTGTTTGAAAGATATGTGCTGTACTATGGTTCCATGACTTCAGTTACTGGTTTCTTTGGTTCAACTTGAATATTACTATCCATTGCTTCACTCACGCAGAAAAGAAAGTTAAAATTATAAGATGTTCTTGTCTGAGTGTGTTGTTTATGTTGATTGCCTGCAACTATCAACCATAGTTGTGCTGAAAAAACATCCTTGTTGAGTGTTTTTTTTTATCTTCCAGAGGTCTCAGTTTAGCTTATAGTTGTACATAAACCATGGCTTTCTTTTACTGTGTTTTACCTCTTAATATGAAATATAACAACATGGTATTTGATGTTACTGCTTGATATTTGATGTTAGTTATTATGTGGTTTTATACAGTTTGATTGCTGTTATTGCTGTCTTATGATGATTCTGTCTGCAGCTGTAGAAATTGAAGGTACTGTTTTATTTATTGGAAAAGGGTGATTGAGTTGAGAAGAAAAAAGAGAGAGAAGCATAACATAGAATGTGAGTGTCACGTACCAATGAATAATGCAGTAGCCGCTTAAGCACACCAATGAATGATAAGGATGGTTGGAAGTTAACACCACTTTCGGCATTAACACAAACCAAACCAATCCTTTTTTATTCATACTTTTCTCAAACGTTTGAAAATCTATTTTGTTGGTTTTTGCTGTCATAGGAAATGTTTTGTGATCTTCCATGCATGTGGATGAATATAACAGAACAAGTTAAGTGATGTTTTCTGATAGTTTTTCTTAAAAATCTGTTGTTTAACCTTTGTCTATTAATTGTCCATTAAACTTTTGTCTGTTGAAGAATGATCGACATAGTTTATGTGATGTTTTGGACGATGATTATTATTACTAAGGTGGAATTTTGTGTTTGACAAGCTAGTTTTCACCTTTGTTGGTATTTGTGAAACCTATGGTTGGTCCAATGAACGAGAGAGATTCCATCATTGTCCTACAACTTGTTTTCATTACTTTCCATGCTAAACTTTTTAAGTGACGTGTGACGTTTTTCTCCTTTAATTTTACATGGCAAATGTGGAACAAATGGTGACTTAGTACAATGCTTTGACTGTGATAAAGAACAAGAAAATCTAACACATTTTGCATTTATTACCACTGAATGTGATGATTAAGTATACTTTGCGTTGCATTTAGCAATATTTAGTAATAAATAAAATAATTTAGCTGTCTAAACAGAGGTGTGGACCATGTTATGATAATTAGATTTTAGAAAACATTGTTCACAGCAAGGTCAACCATTCAGTGAGAATAGGAAAGGTAAGATAAGGTTATTGTAGTCTAATAATCTTTTTTTATTAATATTTATGTATATTAAAATTTATATTATGAACTTAGTGATATAAGAATAAATACTTGTCCAGAGCATACATAGATTAAAGTACTAGTTTTATTTTGTATATAGTTTTCAATAATAACTTTATTTTACTGTTTTCAACAATTTTGTTATTTTCCTCTAAAATAGTTCAGTCCAGTGTGTAAAGTTAGTACAAAAACCTATTATAAAGTTGTGGGACCGATTGGAAAAAATGGTTCTACGTGCAAGTAATGTTATCACGTGTTCCACTTGAATTGTTCTACAATCATGTATATTATTATACTATTAGAATTGCATTTGGAGTTGGGAGGACTTTGTAAAGTTTAGCTGAACAGAACAAAGTGCTAGATAAAAATATCATTTAATTAGGTTAAAATATTACTCCTTAATAGTTCCCATTATTTCAATAAAATTTCTGACACTTCCCTTTAATATACTTCTCCCTTTTATTGGTAAAATTTAGCATACTTTTTCTTTATTTAAGCTGCTACGCCCCGTTTATATATATATTTTTTCTAATAACTTACATGGAATTTCAATAAAAGAAAAATCAAAAAGTAACCAAAAGCTAAAGCTAAAGCTACATAAACAAATGATTAAAAATTTAAATAAAAATTATTATATATTTATTGAATAATTTATCAATTAATTTTTTTAAAGAGTTAGACAAGTTAATTTAACATCTTCAACTTTCACCTAATTTTTAAAAAAAAAATAGAACCACTTTTCAACTTTCAATCAATTATTGAACTTTTAGCTAAGTAGCAGTTTCTTTTGTCAGAAAGGACTTTATTTGAGTCGTAGTATGTTTTTGTTCAGTGCTCTTAGTCATGTCTTCTAGTCAAATTCAGTGGTGATCCTTGCATGGTTAGTCAAGTTTGTTATTTACCCTATTTGTATTTAACTTTTGTCCCAATTGGAGAAGAGATAAAGATTTTAAAATGTGTTAATTAGAATGACCAATACAGTGCTGTGCAAGAGAAATTATTGGTTTAAATAACTTATTGGGGGACAAGAATATTGTACTACATGTCCATTTTTTCTTCATGGAAGTTTTGACATAGTCCACATGCATCGCATAGGCAATCCTATTCAAGCTGGACAGCTTCCACTACATAACTAAATTCTCCTACAAAATTTTACTTTTCATTCTATAAACTTATTTAAGAACAAACAATCACGCACCAATTTTGATAAAAACATTTCTTAACTTCTAGGATTTTTTTAAAACGTGTTTCCAAGCAAGATGAGAATTTTATTCTTATTCAGAGGTTTGCTCTGACATTTTATCGTTCTCGTGTTTGAGAGAGCATACAGATTTAAAGCGGAAATCCACACTATCATTTCTCAGCTTATTCGAGTGCACGATTAATATTGAAAACTAAAAACAAAAGCAACTTATATTGATGAGAATTAAGCTTTAAATCAGAAGATTCTGTAGTGGTCCAAAGTTGTCTTCAGCTGAAAGATTGATGCAAATGGATTATAATTGAAATGGACGGTAATGGAAAATTGACAGAACATAGTACTTGCAGTGTGAAAGCATGTTTTGGGAGAAAAGGGAAATCTGAATTGTAATACTAGCAAAAAAAAAAATGAAAAATAATGTTTCTTGAAAGATCTCAGGTGAAAACACATACTGAGTTAAAATATGAAAAAGATCTCAGAATGAGACCAACAAAAATCACGGATGGTAAAAAGTATTAAAATGCTATATTGGTACAATGAAGTGGGGGTAGCACTAATAGATATGACTGACTCGTCCAACAATCCCACAAATGCACTGCATATGAATGAAGGGAGTGACGCAGCATCCGGGAAACTGCTTAGGATTTGGATATTTTGACTTCAAAGTCATAAATTAAGAGTGAGAACAATGGCTTCAATTTAACACCATTCGGCATTTATTCCCCAATTGTCGTTCGCAGGAAGTTGACATAGCTTGAGCTTTTTTAATAATATCATTAATTTGAATTTCCATTCTCACTATTTATAGAGAAACATGATTAAGAGACAAATGATCAATAGAATCTTTCAAGGACCAAAGAAGTTCAATTTTTTATACAATAGTGAAATTGTGGGTATTTGGGTAGAAGATGACATTTTAGTCAATAACTAACATCGTTGGTTATTCGACAATATTTGAACTACATTAACAGTACAATAATAATTTAAAACTTAAACTACCAATCGAAGATCGAGATTTGCACTATCAACATGTTTGCATTGCATTATAATATTACTTCGAGATTTGCACAATCTACATGTTTGCATTGCATTATAATATTTCCACCTAATCTTCCTCTCCTGGAAGGCTATATAACTAAAAGAGTTCCAAAAATATTACAACAGAGCAACACTAAGCAATGCTTTGTACAGCATAAACTCAAACATATTCTACAGATCTCAATATCAAAAACAAGTTGCTTCTGCGACTACAACATTGACATCCAAAATTTGAGGTAATTACGGAAAATATAATATTCTTTTAACGTGCAATTGGGAAAACTTGGGGGCTTAAAGGCTTAAATACACTGAAATTGTACTAGCCTATGTATGAAGCCATGTATTACAAAACTATCCCATTGAAGTATGCTGTATAACCTAATGAGTTATACACTGAAGAAGAAAGATCAACAGGAAAATGAATGTCAGTGGCCAAAAGCTCTTTCTCACATGTCTAACCTGATTGATTGCGGCTCGACTTGTGATGTCTCTCTTTCCTATATCTCACTTGCCCCGGATCAAATCCACCTTCCTCCGATCCATAGACAGCCCAGGATGGCGTGGCAGTCATGTAATCTCTGCTGTCAAAAGTTTTTCCAGATGCCACCTGAAAACAAATTGAGGGTAAATTTCATAAACAAATAATCCAGATTTGTGACAAAGAAAGTGGGACTCGGATACTTACCAAATCATGAAATTTTTCATAGTCTATCCATGTATACCACTGCCCATCGATTTTGAACTTGTTAGTTTTTGCTAAGAGGACACAGCACGAGTGAGCATGCTCACATGCAACTTCATAGTCTCCTTGGCTTTTCAAAGCTAGGGCCTCTGAAAAAGCTTTCACATCAGTATGCCAAGGGACATTTTCCATAGTCAGTTTTGATGTAGTGGACCTGTGAAGAGTACGTTGTCATTTAAAAGAGGGTCTCAAACTAAACCAAGTTGGAGTATAGGGGAGAAAGTGCAGTGACTTACGAGCCACAGTACGTAACTCCCTTGATTTCAACAAAGTCAGGATCTCCTATACTAAAGAGCTTAGAATAAGCATCAACATCTTCAGTATTCCAACCTTTCACCAGGGTCAGGCGGTATACAGTTCGCTGATGTTTTTCCCTCAAAGCAGTCAAGGAATCCTGGCAGATAGTTATGAACATACATAGATAAACTGATCAAGCGGGTAAAGTATACACCACGTGGTAAGATTAAATCCAACAAAAAAAGAAAAAGAAACTCAATTAGTTGTATTTTTTCTGTAATTAAATAGTGTCTATTACAACTAGTATTTATAGTGAAAGTAGAGGGGTTCTGACAAAATAAATACTCCTCTAGTCCTTATAAGAAACAAATCAGCGGTGTACTTCTTGTTTCAATTATAAGAATCATAACAGACTCTTTTTCAGATGTATTAATAGCTAAATTCCTTTTATACACTTAATTTATTATGAAGTCTACTTCCAGACTCTCGTTCATTTTCCATCCACGTAGATACATTCATCAGGCTTTTGCCAGTATGGTGATTAACTTGTCTGTGATTATCTCCAAAAGAACCATATACTCCTTTTCAGATGTATTAATAGCTGAATTCCTTTTATATCCTTAATTTATTATGAAGTCTACTTCAAGAAACTCGTTCATTTTCCATACTAGTAGATACACTCATCAGACTATTGCCAGTATGATGATTAACTTGTCTAAATCTCCAAAAGAAAGATTCCGTATCCAATTTTGACAATATGATTAGCTACTCGCAGACTACTAACACAAACAGTTTTCTTTTTTGGGATCCATTACTATATCCATGCTTTAAAGTTGGTAATCATGGTGGGAACTAAGGATCCTATAAAAAATCTCTTGGACAACAAAAAAAGACATCTCTGTAATTCTCTGCACCTTATTAATACACCTGTACAGGGAATACTTACAATGAATCGCTCCCAGAAATCGCCAAATAGTGGTCTATCAATTGCCTTCAAAGAGTCCTTTGTTGCAGCATCCACACTGACATATAACTGCAAGGCGGAACAAGAATAATTTGGTTTGACTAGCATTAACAAAACCAGCACGAGCATAATTTAATATCTCTAAATGATGCAATACCTGGGTAATCGGTTTCAGTGATTTAATTTTATCGGGAAATTGTGCATTTGTAACTAGAAAAGTGGAAATCCTCCTTTTGTGCAGCTCATCCACAAGTGCATTTATCTCTGGATACATTATTGGTTCACCAACAAGAGATAATGCACAATGACGAGGTGAGAGACCTTCATTTAATCGCTCCAAGGTGACTCCTAGAAAAAGTTAAATGAGGCACTTGAGAAATTAATCAATGAACACAGTGATGTTCAGAACGGTGGAGTTGCTCTGAAGCTAATATCTACAACATCATTCAGAATGCACACATTGCAAGGTACTTGTACAAAGCATAAATATGGGAATTAATACATCAAAATGGGCTTTGTCACCATACAAATGCCCAGGCATTTCGAGATGCTATGCTACCTAGATTCAATAATGTTCATATAAGAATACAACCACTGAATAAATGATCAAAATTGGAAGTTTTTCTCAAAGACATCATAATTTAGGTTTTGATTGAGGGCAGGGCTTAAATGGAGGGACAGATAAATTTCCATTTTTGAATTACGAGAGTCTTACCAAGGGATTGAAAGGTTACATGATGATCTCTCATTTAAAAGAGGTTTTCAAACAAGACAATATTTACTTGAAATGAAACCTTTACCACTACCCCCTCTTTCCATCTAAACTTCTTCACTATAACATATCTTTAGTGTGCCCGACGCTTTCAATTAGAGCATATTGACTGATAGTACACAGGATATGATCAAGGGCTACTTTATCTGCTCATTACTGACCAATCCCCTATGTAGGTCCATTATATAACAAATATCATTATAATTCAAACCGATTGCAGCATAGGTACATAAGTTTACCAGGAACTCCTTTCATTTGTTTAACCATATTTTTATGGAGGTCTATTGCAGAATTTACAATCTCCATCGGATCATCCATCTGCCATTGCCAACTTTTCCCTACTGGATTTGTGTGATGCCTCCAGCAGAAAACACATTTATTTGCACATGCCAAGCTAGGTGTTGCCTCCATACATCTGTATCAACTCAAAAAAATTGAAATAGTGAATTAGGCAGCTAAAATATGCCCAGCAATATGTAAAACAAATGACTAATCCACTTTTTTGACAAGAACATGAAAACTCCACAACTAATTTCAGATGTATGGACAGGATAAAGCATTCCACTGTATGGCCAAATTCCAGATGATGTGGAACGGTAATTACAAGTCCACCCCACTTTTCAAAAGCCAAACTATTATATTACAGCCCAAAGTTATCTTCAAATCAAGGTACATCCTCTTTCTTTCCTCTTCCGTGTCCATTCATTACCTTTCTTGTGTGTGAAATTTAAATTAGAGCATCCAACGATGCAGAAAATCTCATACCAACATAAATAATGAACTCCATCTTTAAATTCAGCGGGAATGAATAAGATAAAGAAATCAATCACCTACAGTTCCAGCTAAAATATAATGTTATGACATGAAACATACCTAGACATATAGCATAAAATGAATAGCATGTAAACTTGCCATTACCTGTGACTCTCGATTCCATAAAACGAGTGCTTATAGCAACCACCTCGACCACGAAGCTGCGCCTTGGTCCATCTACAAATCTTGACGCCACTATGCGACCCAATGATTTTATACCCCTGCAAATCGGTAACCCTCGAATAAAGCCATTTCAAAAATAGAACTTAGGCCTACGTCTCATCTACCAAAGTTCAGACAGAAAACTAAGCCATCACTCACTAATCAACACACAACACGCAATGTGACATTATGACATTATTCAGACTGTATACCTGCTTCTCTAAATTTGCTCGAATCACCGGGGTCACCATTTCCTTTCTGCCACTCAATTTCCCATTACTCTCTTCCCCATTAGCCACTGCCTTCCGCCGTGAAGGAGCTTTACCAGCAATATCCTCAAGATCAACAATCTCACTCTCCACATCAGACTCCTCTTCAGAACTCGAATACACGCCATATTCCAGAGCACCACCACCAACATCATCATCGCATTCCGCAACACCACCTCCTTTCAAAACGGCCACCACCTTCTCACACCACCGATCGAAAACCTTGTCCAGGTCACCACCGTCAACATCCCCCTCGCAAAGCGGAACCACCTCCTTGGCGCCGAGCTCCCTCAGGTGCGTCGCGAGGCCCTTCGCGACCGCGTTGAAGGATTCGCCGTAGGCTCGGCTACCGACGCCAAAGACTGCTACACGGCAGTTCGAGAGGAGGAGGGAGCCGGCGCGAAAATCGGCGGCAGCTTCCGCGAGCCACGTGGCGAAGAAACGGGAGGCAGATGGCGGTGCGCCGTCCTGCCACGTGGAGGCAACGAGGAGGAGAAGCGTCTCCTTGGGCAGGTCCTCGGGTTCGTAATGCCGCGAATCGACGACGTCGAATGCGACGCCGCTAGAGGCGAGGAGACGGTGGAGGCGGAGAGCGAGGGTTTTGCTGGTTCCGGTTTCTGAGAGGAATATGATCTTAGGTTTAGGTTTAGGGTTAGGGTTTAAGGATAGTTTGAGGTATCTTAAACGACGAGATTTGTAGAGACAATAGAAGGTGGTGGCGGAGAAGAGGGCGAGGAGTGTGAGACGCGCGGGAACTGAGGATAATGAATTTGATATCGACATTGATGAAGTAGAAAATGAAGATTTGGGAGAGAAAATTTGTTATTGAAAAATGGAGCGAAATGAAGGGTCCTTGAACACGGTTTAATTCATCGATCTGTTTCGGAAGCTGTTTGCAGCGGCCAATACCATCGGAGGAACCAGCGACACCAAAAAGGTTTATGGGCCGGGGTTTAGAGTTGCAGGCCCGGTTCTTTTGTTATCATTGTAAATTAAAATTAAAATTATATTATGTAATTTTAGTATAAAACTCTTTATGTAATAAAAATATATATTTTAGTACATTTTTGCTTCACTCAATTCTTTTTCAATAAAACTTACTATTTATAACTACTTTAGGGTAATTTTTAATAATACCACAATATTTTAGCCTAATTTATAACCATTTTACATGTCTTGTAATAATGTATTAAACGTATCTATAATAATATATAAAGATGATTATCTCTTTTGTGTCCACATTTCTTAATACCAAATATACAACAATATTATTATTTATTCATTTTTTAAAATTAATAATTATTTTTATCTATTTTTTATAAAACTGTTTATCTTTTTTTTTATTCATCAACAATTATTCTCTCTATTTATTTCATTTTATTTTTAATAAATATACATTTATTTTATA
>Ga0214542_1012376_pt1 | contig 11047 bp, 11 predicted proteins | sample CNSS1metaG_FD_160096 | JGI IMG/M metagenome (GOLD analysis project Ga0214542, IMG submission 160096) | Root nodule microbial communities from cowpea collected in UCLA plant growth center, Los Angeles, California, USA - CNSS1 | ecosystem: Host-associated > Plants > Roots > Nodule | place: USA...
GATTCCTTCCTTTGCTTTTATTTTCTTTAGTTTAAAATTCCATTAAGTTGGCTTGGTTGACTATTTTTAAGTTGACTTGTTGACCTTGACTTTGGGTTGACTTGTTGACTCAAAGAATTAGCTTAACTAAAACCAACATGCTAATTCAAAATTAACTTGTTTTGTAGGTTCATTAAGAGGTGGGACAAGGAAGGACAAGTGGAGCATTTAGATGGCTTTTGGAGAGCACATGTGGAGGAAAAAGAAGGAGCAAAGCTTGCTAGGATCATCTAGAAAGGATGACCACATCTAAATTAACTTTTTCTTCCTTTGTGTGTGTGACTTGGGTTTTACTTTTTTTTTATGTGTTCTCCACTCTTATTTGTTTTGAATCAATCGATTCTTCTATTCTCTAGAACCTTGGAAAGGAACCTTCACATCTAGATAGCTTGCTATCTTAATGTCCAATGGGGATTTTCTTGGTTTTCTTAATCAATCATCACCACATTCATTAATCTTCTAAAAGGAACAAGATAATCCTACATCATTTAGTATCTAGAGCTTTGGTTGTCCTTGAATATGGTGTTTTCATGTTCTAACATTGTCTTGTGTAGCTATCTTTGAAGGGTCCACATAAAAATAGTGCTGATAGCAACGTGTTCATTTTTGAAAAAAATACTGCAGCTAGCTCAGTGGTCCAAAAGTAACATTCTTTATATCAAAAGAAAGCCCTGTGAGTCTAGTTTCCAACAAAAACATAATGAGCGCATTTTGAGTTCTGTGGAAAGAGTTATGATCAAATGAGTGAGCAAATGTCAGAGTTGTCGAGAATACGAAAAACAACGTTTTAAGGTTATGTTGTGGCAATTTTGGCTTCAGTTTTATGACTCTTTTGCTTCTAAATGTGGTTGGATAACGTGACTTTGGATGCTTAGTCATTGAGCTTAAATTCCATGAGTTTAAATGCATGATAGCTACATGTGTGTGTGTCTTTGTGTATGCCATGTTGAGTCTTTAAATGTGCCCAACTTTTGCTTGAGTTATATGTCATATGTTAGCTTGAAGTTTTCTTGTTCTTGTTATTCCAAGTATTTGAATATGGCATTCACTTGATGTCTTGCTTGATGTATGCTCCTTGAAATTGATTTTGGCATAAAATTTAAGGAACTAAGTGTCCAAGCTACCCAAAAACATTGTCTTTCTATCTTATGAAACTTGTGAAAGAATAAAAATCTTAACACCTTTTTACTCATTTGCCAAGGGCAAACTTACTCTTTGGTGAACCAAAAGTGCAATTTTGATTAGGTGTTATGCTACTAGTTTTCATATTAAAATTGTGGGTGATATTGGCTAATTAGTTCCATTCTTAACTTGGCTATTATCTTTCTTAGTATATGCATGATTTAAGACTTGGTGTGGCATGTTCAAGTACTTTCCATAAAGTCTTTAAATGTGCTTTTCTTGTTTGTTTTGGTAAAAGTTGTCACATAATTTCCTTTTATTAGAGTTTAACTTCCTTGGCTTTGTGCTTTTCTTGCTTGTCCTTAAGTAATCTTTGTTTTGTCTTAGTGGTTTTCTTCCTTTGTTCTCTTTTAAGTTTGGTGGCCGATCCACTTGAGTTTGTGTTTGAGAAGGTTTCAAAAACTTTAAAAGTATTTCACTCCTTTTGGTGGATTTGAGTGTAGCCTTGCTTTGTTGTTTGGGGGAGAGTGATCTAAACACTTGGGTGAATTTCTTTGAACCATACTTGGTCTCAAGTTTGGTTACCAATTGTCACTAACACCTCCTTTTTCTCGGATTTTGAGTTTTATTGTAGGAAAGTGAGATGGTGACTCCCATGGCCAATCAAGGTGCATTGGTAGACATTGCTAAAATCTTACAAGAAATAGAGCTTAAGAGACAAGAAGATAGAGAACAACAAGAAAGAACCCTTCAAGTTTACATGCAACAAATGCAACAACAAATTCAACAGCAATTGCAACCATTCCAAAGAGAGGTTAGGAAAAGAGAGCATTCTCGGCGCCAACCATCACAAAAGAAGGAAACTCCAAAGATTCCTAAGTTCTATGGTGGATGTGATCCCAAAATCTACCTTGATTGGGAAGCTCAAGTGGAACAAATTTTCAATGAAAATCATGTAAAAGATCAAGCACAAGTTGTTCTAGTAGTGTTAGGATTTTTGGAGTATGCCAAAACTTAGTGGCATAAAGTTTGTAAAAATTATGACCAAGGTCCACTCGCGACTTCTTTGATGGACATTAAAACTCTTATGCGCACTAGATTTGTTCCTCCCTCCTATAGGAAGGAACTGCTTTTGAAGCTCCAAAGGCTTCACCAAGGTCCTATGTGTGTGAGTGAATACTTTAAAGAATTAGAGTCTCAAATGTTTAGGGTTGGAATAAAAGAAACTAACAAAGAAAAAATGAAAAGGTTTGTGAATGGTCTTAGGAGAGACATACAAGACCAAGTAGAGTTGTATGAGTACTCCACTCTTCAACATGTTTTCACACTTGCCCTTAGGATTGAAACTCAATTGAAAAGAAAGAAAAGGGCAAGGAAACGTTACTCACCCAACCACTACTATAGTCACTCATGGAAGGGAAAAACTAAAGAGAAACATGATAAATCTCCTTCTAAGTCTCACTAAGCACCATCAAGTAAAAATAAGTCACCAAGTGGTCACACTCATTATTCCACTTGTCAAAGATCAAGTTCCATTAAATGTTTTAAATGTTTGGGGTATAAACACATTGCTTGAAATTGCCCAATCAAGAGGAAAATGATCTTAAAGAAGAGTGATGATGAGAGTAAACATTTTTCTTCCCCTTTCCCTAAAAGTACTTCTTCCCACACTTCTTCTTCTTCTTCAATTAAAAGGACTAAACCCCTTGAAAGTGGATTGTTAATGGTAAGGCGCCAACTAGGGCAAGTTCCCAAAGAACTTGATCCTTCTCAAAGACAAAACCTTTTCCATGGGGGTGCCTTATCAATGACAAGATATGTCCCTTCGTCATAGATAGTGGAAGTTGTGTAAATATGGCTAGCCCAATGGTGGTGGACAAGTTTGGCTTGAAAACCATTCCTCATGCCAAACCCTACAAGCTATCATGGCTTAAGGAAGAAGAAACAAAAGTAACTAAACAAGTCCTCATTAATTTTTCAATTGGCAATTTTAAGGATGAGGTATTATGTGACATTGTGCCTATGGAAGCCAACCATAGTTTGCTAGGTAGACCATGGCAATTTGATAGAAAAGTTGTTTGTGATGGCCATGCAAACACCTATGTTTTCTCCTCCCTAGGAAAAAAGTTCACAATCCTACCTCTCCCACCTCTACAAGAAAATGACGACAAAAATAAAATAAAAGATGAAAAAGAAAAAGAAAAGGGGCAAGCTTTCACTAAGGAGTTACTTGCCTACAAAAAGAGTTTTTCAAAGCAAGATGTCAACACCAATCTTCATTCTCTTCCCAAACAAAGAGAGATGAACAAAAAACACAAGCAAGAAAGGGAGAGTGATATTAAAAAGAAATTGGGCATCTCCAAGACTAGGGATGAAATCATTAAAGATGAAGAAAGTTCTCATCAACTCAAGTCAAGCTCCATCAACAAAGACTTCAAGAATTTGAGGTCAAATTCTCTCCAACAAGGGGAGAATGATAAAGGATTGATCCTACCAAGGATGATGGCCCATGGCACATGCTTAGAAGAATGGGAGTTCCTTGATTCCTTCCTTTGCTTTTATTTTCTTTAGTTTAAAATTCCATTAAGTTGGCTTGGTTGACTATTTTTAAGTTGACTTGTTGACCTTGACTTTGGGTTGATTTGTTGACTCAAAGAATTAGCTTAACCTAAAGCCAACATTGTAAGATCCGCAGAATTTAATTAATTAAATAAATAATTAATTAATAAATGCGGGTAGGTAGTGCATTTATGACATTAAATTTTGTTGTGTATGACGTGGAAAAGTACTAGCTCAAGTGGTTGAGAGTACTTGATTTTGTGAGAGGACTTGGGTTTGAGTCCTAAGTATGCCAATTGTGTGTTATTTAGTTATTATTGTTTTAATAATATGTTGGGGCATGTTTGTATGACATAATACTCGAATTGTGTGAGTTAGCGAGAAACATGAGTTGGCCTAATGTTTTAGTATTGATTTGGCTTTGGCTTGGGTGAGGGTTCAAACCTTGGCGAACTCAAAATTGCTTTCTTTTTGCTAAAAAGTTAGTATGGCCTGAATATGAAAGGGTAGAGACAACCCTAGCAGAAAGGGGGTAGCCAAGGGGCTGAAAAATAACTAAATGATGGGCCTTGAATAGCAATTAAAATACCATTAAGGCTATTTTTCGTTTTTGCACTTAACACCACTATTAAGGCACCTATAAAAGGTCAGAATTTTGTGAAAAGAGGGTTTCTGCAGTTCTAGTTTTGAATCAATAGTGTGAGGAGCTAATTGGAAAGGATTGAGAGATTTCCTAGGGCAAATTGTGGAAGCACTAAGGGAGTTTCGTGTTGGGCAAGAAGAAGGGCTGTAACCTTCTACTTTTGCAAGGGGAAATTCCAGGTTAGGGGAGCTGAGCCGAATTTCTGTGTTGTCATATTGTCTTGCATGATCTTTGATGAAACCATGTCTGAATTTCATGCTACACATGAGGGGATTAGGGGTTATGGGTTTTGGGTACTGTATTATTGAATTATGGCCTAAAAGCATGAAAATAACGGGGTATGCACTACCTATTCTGTAATTGTGCAAAGTTGGGTTGCTAGGGGTCTATTTTAGTGTCCAATTATGCGCCTATGACTAATGAGATTGTGTTGAATGAAATGGTATGAAATTGGAGTATATTTTGGGTGTGATTGTTGTTGTTGTGTGCGTGAAACAGTGACAGGGTCTGCATGTCTCGCTCAGGCGAGCCAGGCTCGCCTAGGCGAAATACGCAGGGACTCATAAATCTCTCTCTGCTCGAGCAGTTCGCTCAGGCGAGGTGATTTGGTCTTGGGCGATAGGCCATCTCGCTTAGGCGAGTGTGACTCGCCCAAGCGAGAATCCGTGTGTGTCTCGAGTGTGTTGGTTGCGCATCTCGCGCAGGCGGGGTTTGTTGTTTAGGCGAAAGTGTGTCTCATTCAGGCGAGAGTTCGAAGAACATTCTGATGGTGGTTTCACTCGCAGCCCAAGCGAGAGATGAGAGTCTTGGGCAAAACGTGAGGTCACTCAGGCAAGTGTAACTCGCCTGAGCGAGGGTTCGTGGTTGGTTTTATGTATGATGCTTGCTCAGGCGAGGTAACCTAGCCTAAGCGAGATGAATTGGAATGCTTAGGCGAGAGATGGAAGTTTAAGTCCAGGGATGGATGGATGATAGGTTTAAAAGCAATAAATTTTGCAGTATTGGATTGATTGAAGTTTGAATGGTGATGCGTGATCTATGAGGCTTCTAAGATATCTCGATGGCGAGCTTGCTAGTGTTCCATGGGTTGTGGCTCGGAACGTATCCTTGAGTTGTGGCTCAGGATAGGGGTTAAGCACGTGGGATTCTATGGGTTGTGGCCCGGAATGACTTCCCTTGAGTTGTGGCTCGGGATAGCGGATGAACACGAGGAACCTTTGAGTTGTGGCTCGGGTTGGCGAGTGTGCTGGTTGTGGCCAGTACGGATGGGTCTGGATGGATTGCCCTCCTCAGTGATTCACTGATGAGTTTGGTTGTCTTGGGACGTTACGGACTATGTTCGTATTTGGGAACTCCACCTGGCGTTACGGTGTGTGATTCGTAGCATGTTTTTAGCACGTGCTCTATCGGTTGTGGCTGATAGGTGTGGCAGCAAGGCGCCTTGAGATACTTAATAGAAGATGTAGAACACTGCTAACATGGTTGTGGCCATGTGGAAGAACTGGGACGAGTTTCCCTGATGTACTTTAATATACGTGGTGGTGGCCATGTGGAGGGAAGGTAATGAGTCTTCCATGAAGTGCATCGGTGTACATGGTAGTGGCCATGTGATGGAAATGGAGTAAGTTCTGTGGGAAATGAAAGGATATTATATATGGTTGTGGCCATGCGGTATAAGGGAAGAGTTTGTGTTATTGATATATTATTTTTATCGATTATACATGTATATGTGTGTTTGGTATATTTTTATGTGTTTCATCTGTTAACTCACCCTATCTGCTTGTATTTGGCGATGATCGTGTACGCGATACACGTGAGCAGGTGATGATGCAGGTGGAGCTGGTGAGGCTTAGCTGCAGAGAGGGGATGATCATGGGATCTTTTTTCTTTATGTTTCCTTTATTTTATTTGAAATGGATTGTAAAGGCTCATGGAATATTTTGATTATACTTGCAGTTTTATATTTATGGACTTATTAGTAAATTAATAAAGTTTTAAATGTAATGTAATTAATTACTTTATTAAATGTAATGTAATTAATTACTTTATTTTATTTTATTAAATTCGTAATATCCTAACGGGATGTTACAAACATGCTAATTCAAAATTAACTTGTTTTGTAGGTTCATTAAGAGGTGGGACAAGGAAGGACAAGTGGCGTATTTAGATGGCTTTTGGAGAGCACATGTGGAGGAAAGAGAAGGAGCAAAGCTTTCTAGAAACATCTAGAAAGGATGACCACATGCCTTGGCCACCAAGAAGTCTAGAAACATCTAGAAGGAGCATCCACCTTGCCTTGGCCAAGAAGGCTTCTAGAATGTGTCCATGTGCTCCTTTGTTGACCTACTTTCTAGATTCTAAGTTTTGTTATTTGCATTGTAGTCCTTTTTAGCTTATTTTCTTTTGCTAAGATGCTCCTAGGCACTTCTATTTAAGGGGACCTCTAACATTTGTACAAAGATTGAACATTTTGGAGAAATTAAGCACCTTTGTGTATCAACCATTGTGAGAGTCTTCCTCCTTTGTGTATCAACTATTGTAAGATAATATTTTTAATGCATAAAATTAAGTCAAATATAAATCTTCATATAATTTTATACACCTATTATTATATTAAAACAATGATAAATTGTTATTTTTACATATAACAAAATATAATTAATCTCTTACAATTTACTTTTATTGTTTTCTCAATTTTATTACAAAAATAATCACAAATGTTACTCTCTAAATTTTTTATAAATACCTATAATTATATGAATGTCTTCTTCCCATTAAAAAAAGATAAAATAATGATTAAATGTACTAAAATAAAAAATGCAAATCTAAAATGTAACAATAACAAAAAATTAAATCAAATTAATAAAAATCAATTGACAAAATATGATTCTTCATATCTACCAAGTACACTTTTATCCAGTTTCTTGGAAACATATAGTCTCGAAAACATGTGAAAGAGAAATTCCTCAAAAGCATATAATTACTAAAGAATTAAAACAATTACAATATGATGTAGTATGCTAAGTAAAAGTCTACCCACTCTGTCTTCTAAAGATATAAAATGCTACATTTCCATATGATATAATATGCTAAATTCAGTGTGAATATTCAAAATTGCTCAAACATGGTAAAGGAAAAAGTCACACCCATGTCTGCTTGTTATGAAACCAGTATATTGATTCACCTAGTTTTGGCTCTTTTATATTTCAGGGTCCATTTGAACTAAAATTTGTAAAAATGGGTCCTTTAATTTTTTTTTTTTTTGCAAAATAAGGTTAAGTCGTTAGGGTGGAGGATGACATTACAGGTGAAGTCGTTCTCCACCCAGCCGGTTCCTGTTTTTTTTCAAAAAAGAATGTCGTTCTCATACATGACGATTTCTGTTATGTAAAAAGTGAAGTCGTCCTCGTACATGACGACTTCACTTTTTAGTTTTTTATTTTTATTTTTATTTATGACATAATGAATTAATTTTTATTATTTTTTTAATTTGAGTTGATTGGAAGAATAAATAGTAAAAATAAAAAAAATATTATTGGAATAAAAATAAACATTAATATATTTTAACATTGATTAAAAATTAAAATACAACAATTAAGTTAGTAAAAATTAAAAATTACAAAAATAATAAATATAATCTCTACGGAGAACAAAGTTTAAGAAACAAAAATATAAAACTGACATGTTAAAAAATCTGAAAAGTGAAGTCGTCATATATGAGGACAACTTCACTTTTTACATGAAACAAACATCATCCTGTATGAGGATGATTTTTTTTTTGAAAAATAAAAGAAACCCGCTGGGTGGAGGACGACTTCACCTGTAATGTCGTCCTCCACCCTAACGACTTGACCATATTTTACAAAAAAAAAAAATCAACAGAACCTATTTTACAAATGGGTTAATTATGTTTTGCGTCCCTCTACTATTATCAATTTTTGGAAATGGTCCCTCTTGGAAACCTCAAACCATTTTGGTCCTCATGATTTCAAAACTTATGGTTTCAGTCCCTATTTTGTGAATGATGTTAACTTTGTGACTTCATAACAAACAGTGTTACACCTAGGTTCGTAATCTAGTGACACGTGCACATTGGGATGCTAACACGTTTAATATTAATTTATTTTATTCTTTATTTATTTAATTCATTTCTTTATTATATTTAATGTTACTTTTAAGATGTGCTTTTTAGTAAAGAGGGTGCAGACGAAGGCTTTATGAATGCATCGAAGAGGAAGCGTGTGCAAGAGAGCTTCGTGTTCTAATTTCAGGAAATACAAATTGAAATCCAGTACCACGCAGTCATACAATATAAAAGTGGTAAGAATCAGTTCATCAATATAAGGTTGGTTCATTTGAGGATTAAGGTTTTTTTTTCTGTTTTAGGGTTTAATAATGAAGAGGAGTACTCGATCGAACTCTTGAGTGGTTTCATCGTTGTCTTCTGCGCAAATGGGATCTTCTCAAAATTAATTGCAGCCACGACATGTCTACATGGTATTCCAACTAAGTCCCAAAAGTAACATGTGCAAGTGTGGTTTGTGAGGTCCACTATGAATTTTTCCATTGTGAATCCTTGTGTGACTTCAAACATACCATCGCTAATCCAAACAGCAAAGCAATTTCCACTTTTCTCTATTTCCCTATATATACTTTTGTTTGGTTTATGCATCACAACACTAGTGTATGCACTTAATTTTTCTCGTAGATGTGGAAACCTACTCATCAAGTAAGTCCTAATCCACTCCATCATTGTTATAATTGGTTTATCCCTAGTTAACAATATCGTGCTATTAAATGACTCTGATAAGTTGTTCATGAGGACATCACGCCTAGATTATGCACTACAGGCATGCTTACACCAAGACTTACGTGGAATTTCAAGTAACCATTCAATAGCTTCTTAATTTACCTTTTTTAGTTCTTCCATATTTCCCTCCCAACCTTTATAGTATGTGGCTTTAGAAGCTGCCATAATCAGATTCCGAATCACTATCCCTCCACCAAAATCTCTCCTTATAATTGCTGTAAAAATGTCTTAGACAAAAATGTTGCTCAACTCCATGCAAAACTTCATCAAATACTTGCATGAGTAGCAGTCAAATGTACATGAAGACGTAGTCATTAACATATCATATTTAATTAGCCAAAATTAATTACACTGATTTTAATTTAACTTTTGTTGATCTGAAATAAATACCCAGCGATTGCTTTGAATATCTCCAATGTCCTCCAATAATAAAGTTAGAAACCACCTCCAAGTCTCGTTGCACTCATTCTCCACAATTGCAAATGCCAGTGGAAAATGCTGGACATTCAAATGACATCCATCTACACCTATAAATGGTCTACAACCATTGACGAATCCTTTCTTGCACCCATCCAGACACAAATAAAACGATTTAAATTGTGGCTACAATGTGGGCCGAGGTTGATTAATTTTAATCTTCACTGTTGTTTCAGTAGACACTCTCCTCAACCCTACATCATAATCATACAATAATGTGTATTGCTTTTGTCCACCCCCCTCAAGGATTTCCGTGCCTATTTCTTTTGCTCTACAAGCCCTCCAAGGTGTTATCCCAACACTATATGATTTTCTCACATCATCTATAATTTCATTCGCTGTCATTCTCCCAACATTTCTAAACTTATCAACTACAATTTTAGAAACTCATTCCTTGTTTGCATTTTTATTAACAAAAATTATGCCACAATTATGTGTATCAAACAAGGTCTTCACTCGAAAAGTCTGACTTCCTTCAACTTTGCTACATAATATTAGAAATCCACACTTCCTTTTGAAAATGGCCCTCACTCGGACATTATCATTCTTGATAAATTTAATTTCTCTGCCATTCAACACAAAATGCTCCATAAGAGCTTGCTTGAACTGTTTCAAGGAACAAAACTCCATCCCAAATCTAAATTTGAATTCTTTGGACATATCTTCACCCATAAATATTAAGTATCTCCTCACACCCTCCCCATCATCCATATCCACATCATTATCTAACTCATTAGTGCTATAGGTGGGATCGATTTCATGATTATCAGTACCCACACTTTCACTTTGTTGTGTGTTAAAAGGACCCACACCTTCACTTTAGGCTCAGCATTACCCAACCCTTCATTTCTTGATTTCTTCCTATTTTTCCAGGCCTTGTTTGAATGTTTTCTGTAAGACCCGTAGAATTTAATTAATTAATAAATACGGGAGGGGTAATAATTATGACATTAAATTATGGTTGGTATGACGTGGAAAAGTGCTAACTCATATGGTTGAAAGCACTTTGATTGTGCGAGAGGACTTGGGTTTGAGTCCTATGTATGCTAACTTTTGATGTTATGGTTTTGTTATTTAAATTTATGAAAACATGTTCTTGTATATTATGATAATTGAATTGTGATTCCTAGCTAGACATGTCAAAGTGAGCCAACCCGGCTCACACGGGTTGGCTCACCACGAGCCGGGTTCAAAATGAGTGAACCCAACCCGGCTCACTTTCTGATGAGCCAGAAATTTTGTAACCTGGCTCAACCCACCACGGGTTGGTGGGTTAAGTGGGTTGGCTCACCAACCCACCTAAAAAAATTATTTATTTATTTTTTTTATTATTCAAATATTTAAATAATTTTTTAAGTAACCCATGAGATGACAATCATAGTAAAATCAAGAATCAA
>Ga0214542_1012383_pt1 | contig 11041 bp, 8 predicted proteins | sample CNSS1metaG_FD_160096 | JGI IMG/M metagenome (GOLD analysis project Ga0214542, IMG submission 160096) | Root nodule microbial communities from cowpea collected in UCLA plant growth center, Los Angeles, California, USA - CNSS1 | ecosystem: Host-associated > Plants > Roots > Nodule | place: USA...
GGTCGGGTACGGTAGGCGTCGATGGGATTCCTTCTTCCTTCCGCCTCAGGATGGCGTTCTCCTCCCGCAAGATCTGCATCTGCACTTCATAGTTTCTCTGCATCTCATCCATCCTCTGCTGCATCGCCCTTATCATCTCCCTAGTATCTGCTTGATCATCTGCCATCCTACCTCCGTCTACGTTGCTGTTCCGGTTCCTTGTGGTCACCATAAGGGTGTTCTCTTAAAGAAGACTGCTCGGCCCCACGGTGGGCACCAAAATGTTTCGGGTGTAGGGACCGAGAACCTACTACAGAGTCTCTCCAAGCTGGCTCTACTTCCCACTGCTACGATAACTTCCAGAAAATCCACTCCTTAACTTGATCGGCTGGGATGACGATCGGGGTACCTGTCTAAAGTACTCCGATGCTTAAGTCAGTAAAGGACCGGTCGGTGTACCAATATATCTGCTGTAATAAATGCGAAAATTAAGATTCTCACCAACCTACCTCTGAGCCCTATTTATAGTTTTCTGTGTGGGCCTGTGATTAGGGTTCCTTAATCACGGCCCAATGATCCCTTAATCAAGATTACTGACTCGTTTAACGTTAATTAACTCGTTTGATTGATCCTTTGACCGCGTGATCGATGGCCGCTTGACTGGGTTAGTTATACTGTAACAAGTGTAACCTTCGTGTATTCTGGTCAACCGTCAGACGCATGCGAAGGACTACACAAGTCTAAAGAGATTGATCAACCGATGGTTGATTCGTTGATTGTCGCGTTATGGTTGGGTGCAACACGTACTTGTCCGATCGACCGATGTGCCATTAAGGGCCCGTGTCGCTCGACTAGGTGTTGCCGATGGACCGATGGATATGAACATGGTTAGGTCGTGACTTATATGTTCAACCGTTTGACCGATGGTCTTATAGTTTATTCGTGATCCGTTCGACCGATGGTCCTTTAACGATACTACGTGGCTGATCGACAAAGCCGATTCGCTGTTCGACCGTTCGACCGCTGGCCTTTCATTTATTACTTCTTCAACTTTGGCCGATTGACCGATGGGACGTACAGTACAATATACAAGAGAGTCTCGCGACTACATATAAACCAAGCAAAAGAATATTTGATTACTCATAAAGTTGAATAGCATGAAATCTATACAAAAGGAAAAGGAAGAATAAGAAAATGAGGAGGAAGTCATAAATGGTATTTTCTCTTATTTATGCTTCCTTTCCCTTTCTTTTTTGTGTTTTCCCCTCTTCATATATGATATTTTGAGCCATTAAAAGAGCATTCCAAAACTTAGGTTTGCTAGGTTAGGTTTGCAAGTAATGTTCTCATGCTCTTTGCCTACAAATATCGTTAGGCTAAGATTAGCCCTTGTTGGATGAGGCTTGATGCTTGTGATATGTTGCTCACTGATTTATGGATTAGTTGAGTAAAGAAAAGACTAGTTGAGCATGAAGCAAATATTGGCTAATCAAGAAATCACTCTAGCTAAGCAAGGGACCATGTAGTTTCCGTCTTCCTATTGTTGTCCTACCTTTCCCTTCATCACTATGTCCTACCAAAAGAGTTTTAAAATGTTACATATATCAATAAAAAATATAGTTAGTGTCTTTTTTCTTATAATTGCAAAAACTAAAGAGAAAACTATGAAAATCTTATTAAATTATTTAAAAGAAATAAAAATAAGTGAATATTATGTTAAATAAATTAAGCATAAAAACACTTATCAATCCACAAAGAATATAGTCAAATATTCTAATATGCAATATAGAGATAAAAAAGAAACACAAAAAAATATATTGATTCACTTGTGAAAGAAGGCCCAATCATATTGATTAAGTCGATCTACTAAGAAGTGCTACACTTTACTGTTGACTTGATTTTTATAAGATCCAACCACACTTGAGAAACCCTTCCAGAAGCAAACTTTGATAACCCTAAGAAAGAAAGAAATTACAAACCCAAAAATAGAATGGAACGTAATCACTTGGATAAAGAAGAACAAAAACAAAACTACCTATAAAGGCATCGTTGGGTGATTCATTATAAGAGTGAGATTCAATACTTGGAAGTTGATCTTTTTGAAGGATTATTCACAAATGAAAGCTCCAAGAAAATCTTTTAGCAAACACTCCTTGAAACAATTTGTTAAACTATGTAAATTAAAAATGTATTTTAGTTTTTGTAAAAATTGGTTTTGATTAGATAGTATAAACTTGTTAAAATCTAGTTTTAATTGATTGAAACAAAGCAAAATGAGATTTTAGAAACATTTCAATTGGTTAATTCACACTTCCATCCACTGAAATCACTTAAAATGACTTTTTAGTGATTTTAATAGATTGATTCACATTTTAATTCATTGAAACAAAACTAAATGATTTTTTTATGAAGGCTTCATGATTTTAATTAATTTGAATTTTGTTTTAATCAGTTGAAATGTTCATGCTTTATGCGCGAGCATCGACTAACATTTATGCAAGGTATGTGATGATTTTACACGGGCATTGGTTAACATTGATGTAGGATGCATGGAAATTCTTGGGATGACTTGATTCGGAATGAAAATTCTTGGGATGGTTTGATTCCAAGTGGAAATTCTTGGGATGGTTTAATTCCAAGTGGAACTTCTTGGGATGGTTTGATTCCAAGTGAAAATTCTTCAAATGATTTAATTCCAAGTGAAAATTCTTGGAATGGTTTGATTCCAAGTGGAAATTCTTGGGACAAGTGGAAATTCTTGGGATTGTTTGATTTCAAGTGAAAAATCTTGGGATAGTTTGATTCCAAGTGAAAATTCTTGGGACGATGAAAATAACATGTCTTGAAAAGTCCGCCTAGGATAACCAAGGGGTGAGTGTTAGTAACTATATTGGGCTCTAAGTTCATGATGTTCCTCAACCCAAGTCAAAGACACTTTGAGCTAGTGTTTGACTTATTTTATTCTCTTGTAATAAAGTGTTATGAGGTGTAGCGAAATTCTTGCTTTAGAGGGATGTGGATATACTTGGGGTCAAAAGGTTGAGAATGTATTTTGTGTGTTGTACAAATTTTTACATAGTAATTATTCTATGTGGTTGTAGTTTTTTTTCTGTATTTAGAATTTCCACATTATATTCTTGTGTTCTTTGGATTAATCTTATTTCTATTATAGTGATTCTAGGAAGTTTTTTCCGGGACATGTATAAACTAATGGCAATTTTAAGGATTAATCCCATTATGCCATGCCCAAGAACACAATTTCCCTTCTTCAATCATGTCTTTCCCATTAAAAATTTCCCTCAAAAGACGAAATGATTCATTTTCCTCCACATACGCCAAATTCATTGCATCCTTCACAATCTCCCAATTTTCCTATTAAATACTCTCTCCATCATTGCATGTTGCCAAAAATGTTCTTCATGTGTGTGGCAGATTCCTTTTGAGTAGTTGGTACTTTAATGGCAGCCTCCCTATTATCAATCTCTACAAAACCAACTGAATTTGGAGGAGTTTTATCCTTTCATATATTACTAGACATTTTGTTTAACTAAATTTTAGTTGTGTTATAAATTTAGATATTTTTAATGTAGTATTTTAATAAATATTTTAATTCCATTAAATACGTAAAATACTTTTTATTTTTATTTAATTATAGTTTTATGTTGTCTTGTTTCATTACTTTTATAATTCCCTTACAGTGAATCAATTTATCTTCTTTTCTTTGCAATAACAAGCTGAAAAATTTAATAAACAAAATTAATCAATTGATAAATTAAAGATGAAAAAAAATTAAATAATTAAATGCTAATATCAGAATGAAAAGTATTTTAGTCACTTCCAAATTTTATAAAAAGAATTTGATTAAAAATATTTAAATTTAGTATTTACTTAAAGATTAATTAAGTTTAATAAAATATTAGTATCGAGTTTAGCATGTTAATTTGAAAATCTATAAAGAGAAAAGTTTGATTTGTTGTTCGTCATACATTCCCCTCGTCCCTGTTTGGAGTCAACGAAAGAAGACAGATAGCAAGAAAACATGGCAGCGGTGGCCGGAGCATCCTCGTCGCTGATTAAAGTGGCGGCGCTTTCCGGTTCTCTTCGGAAAGGCTCTTATAACAGAGGCCTGGTTCGTGCTGGTTGGTTTCTGCCACACACTCTAACTTTATTCATTTGTTTTGATTTTTAATTTTTTTTTTTGGGTTGAGTTTGATAGCGATTGAACTGAGCAAAGGAAGCAATTTGGGACTTCAGATCGAGTACGTTGATATTTCGGCTCTGCCCTTTCTGAACACGGATCTTGAGATAAACGGCACTTATCCATCAGAAGTTGAAGCGTTTCGCCAGAGGATCGTTGCAGCTGATAGCATCCTCTTTGCTTCCCCTGAATACAATTACTCTGTCACAGGTAACTCTGCACCTCACCAAAACACTGCCAAAATGTTCTTTAGGGATTGTAAATCGATTTCTTCAAAATAGAAAAATGTAAAGAAATGATCCGAGATTTTTGAGATAGTTAGTTAATCAAATAAATGGTCTGTAAGTTACCAAAAAGAGGATAAAGATAACGATAATACATATTCAATTTTCTGACTTAAGTTTTGGAAATTACTTAATACCACATCATAGAAATTATACCAATTAATACTGTTATAATTACTACATAATTATTATATCGATCTTAATTATTATAAGGTATAAAATCAGTTGTGTTTCTACTGTTTGACTAGTCTCCTTTAGTATTATATCCTTGAGGATAAGTATTTTCTAGAATATAATGAAAGATATTTTGTGTGAGAGTTGTTATGTTGTGTTGTGCAGGTGTTGAAGAGTGATTTTTTGAAAATAAGAAAATAGAAGGATGTGACTGAATTGTTAGGAAGATTTTTTTTCCAAATTAGTCAAGTGATAGTCGATGAATAATACATAAAGATAAGACAATACTACTTTGAATCCTTGAAATCACCTTACAGCAAAAGCTATAGTACACTATCTTTTTCTTTTCTTCTTGGATTTCGAATTTGATGAGACTTGAAGAAAGAACTTTAATTATTTTAATAATGTTCACAAATTAATATGTTTGTAAATATTTTTTCTTATGTATTGCTCAGATATCTTCATTTCTACTCATGAACTCAAACTCACAGTTAAAATCCTTTCTGCATACGTTATTGGTAAACGATAACAGGTTGAACACGAAACTAAAATGCATGTATACTTTGATTTATTGAAGGACCACTAAAAAATGCAATTGACTGGGCATCAAGAGCACCAAATGTTTGGGCTGGTAAACCTGCTGCCATAGTGAGTGCTGGAGGAGGCTTTGGTGGAGGAAGATCACAATATCATCTACGCCAAATTGGAGTATTTTTGGATCTTCATTTCATCAACAAACCTGAATTCTTCATCAATGCATTCCAGCCACCGGCAAAGTTTAACAGTGATGGTGACTTGATCGATGAAGATGCCAAAAATAGGTTGAAGGAAATCCTTCTGTCCTTGAAGGCATTTACCCTTAGACTTCAAGGGCAAAATTGAAACAACCATGATTCCCAAAAAGTGTTGAAAAATAAGCTTTGGATTTTGGCTCATTCCTTTTATGGCTGCATGACAACTGTTTTCTGCAGAGACAGTACAACGCACATGTTTTTACATTTTGTAACTTTTGTCTTTATTGGTGTGTCTTGGTTTGATTTGTTGCCATTTATGAGTAAGATCCACATGCCTTAAATTATATTCAAAAGGATGATCAAATCCATTATATAATCTCAAATATTTTCTTTCTGTCTTATAATAATGGCACGATTTCTTTACTTAAGAAAATATATTTGAGAATGTAGATTTTCCGTTTGAAATATTCTTTTTCACATACAAAGTTTTTTTCACAGATGCCTTTAAAATTAATTTGTTATAAATTAAAATTAGTTTATACGTGAATTAAAAAATAAAAACATTAGAAAATTTGTGTACAATAATCTTCATAAATTAATTTTTATATAAACTAGCTTTAATTTTATTTCTGTAAAGTTTTTAAAGTTCAAGTAAATATTCTTCATCTTTATTGCTCTGTTTGCTTGGACACATTTGAATAATCAGTCGATTTGGAACGATATATTTTCAATGTAATTCGTGTTCGATAATGGTGCAATACAGTGATTTAAAACGATGGATTTGCAAAATCTAATAAAAATCTTATCTCCTCGATAGATTTGCAAAATATAATAAAAATCTCATCTCCTCATGGATTTGGGTAAATAAAGTTGCATTTTACCGATTTACACCCTTAGGCTTTGTTTATTTGGATAGATGGATTTGAGGGAGAGGAAGAAGATGGGTTTGAGTAGATATAAGAGTAAAATATGTGTTGTTTTTTTAAGTGATTTAGAGGTGATTGTGAGTGAATTTGAAAGTAAAATTTATGAGAGTTTGAGTGATTTGATTAATGTGATAGATAAAAAAATGTTTAAATATATAAAAAAAAAAGATTATCATTTTGTCCTTTAAGTAATAAGTAGTAAAGGTCCAACTCAGGTCAGAAACCATTCTCCAGAACATCCTCAACCCATGAAGTCGTGCAAGACCACCTCTTGAAGCCCACTATATTATCGTCGTCCAACACCTCCTACAAAAAAACAACAAAGTTTAACGTTCATACACCAAGCTAAGAACCACATATTTATGAATGGGAAGCAAGTTGTAGGAATGGAGCCACGAGTAAGCATCAGATCAGCAAAGAAAGGATCGAATCCCACTCTCCCACTTGCCCATATCGGTTCCAGCCAAGAGGAGATATATTCCAAAGAAGAGGGGATCAGATTTAAACATTTGGGATCAGTTCCAAGCCTACACGGATTGATCCACTACACTGAAATTTCCCAGATCTGTTCCAGATAATATGGGACAGGATCCAAACACCCATGGATCGATCTTGAAGTGGATTGGCACTACACCGTGAAGAAATGATACAACAACCCTTCATGCATGATTCGCACTCCATTATTGATGACCACATTCTTCCCCATTATCATGCAGAGTGGCTATTCATCACATGCACCACGCACACATACAAATGTGGAGAAATCAACGAAAAAAAACTCACCTCAAATGCCACAAGCACGAGACGACCCTCTCCGCTTCCGCCAAAAACCAACATTGGCTTCTCCCCCTCTTCTAACTTATACAACGCACCAACCACATACATCAACCTTCTAACTTATTAAATTCCTATTTAATGGCTACTTCAGTCAAAAGAAATTCAAACAACTTGTGTAATCACTCTGTGTTAAGAATCTTGTTGCTTTTCTGTGAAGGAATATCACACAGTCTTACCGTTGAAGTTGAACAACATAGGCACTACATTGCTACATGCAACACGTGAAAAAAACGTGACAATGGGTAAAAACGTCTTTTGTTACAACAATCCTTCAAATTTGTCCTAGACATGCGAGATAAAAAAAAAAAGCACTAATCCTGCAAATCATTGCAACCACTCACCCTTATTTCATCGAAAACAAACATCTTTTTCCCTTGATGATTTATCCTCTGACTTTCGCTCAAACAAAAAATCTTCAAAAAAGAAGAGGCCCTTAATCATCTTCTTTTTACTCTCATTCACGTGCTTGTCATTAAATAAGACATTGAATATGAAATAGACCGAATTAACTTCTTAGACATAGGAAACTTTTAATAATAATTTTAATTTTTGAAAGTATAATGATTAATATATAATTATTAATAATATATAAAATTATTATTATTATTATTAATATATATATATATAATAATTAATAATAATTAAAATATTGTTAAAAATGTAATATATATATATATATATAATTATTATTAATATATGAATATAATAATTAACAATAATGTATATACATATGTATAATAATAAAAATATTGCTAAATTTTAATATTTTTAACTTTTCCAATAATCATTTCATTTTATTTTTATCATTAAGGAAATTTTAATAATCTTCAAATTTTATCTATTAAAACAATTTTTTTAATTTATCACATCATTTAAATCACTCATTAACTTTTATAAAATTTATTAAATTCACTTATTTTATCTTTTAAATCTAATAATAAAACACGTATCTATCGATTCAAATATATACATATTCATCTTAAAAGACTCTCTCAGATCCACTTCTCGATGTAGAGAAAGAAATGTTAAAACATCCGATTTGTCATGTGTACTTAATTCCAGTAAGATGCATTTGTCATTAATGATTCTAGTTGAAAAAGGCGGAATAACTGTAAAGGTCTATCGTTACACCTATAAAAGATCATGTGTACTTTTAGGAGTCCAACTTTTTTTATTATTATTTCTCTTAGTATAATTTTCAGTTATGCTGATTTTGACATATAAATATATTCTTAAATATTAAAATCAAAATAATTTAGAGTTATAGTAGAAAAAAAGTATGAAAAAAATTTATTTTCACAAATCCAAAGAAGATAATATCATATTCATCAGGATAGAAAGGGGGATTCGTAAGCTTATGAGAATATAAATCTGGCAGTGCCGGTTAGATATTCTCTCATAAATTTACGGATAGAAAGGGGGATTCGTAAGCTTATGAGAATATAAATCTGGCAGTGCCGGTTAGATATTCTCTCATAAATTTACATCTTAAACTAACAAAAAAAAAGACAGAAAGATAAAATTTTGTACATAAAATGTTTTTAAGCCATTAAATGATTACCGCATCTTTTAATAAATATTACTCAAGGCATCCGTAGATGCCCAGAAAGAAACTACTTCATAAAAAAATAAACTTACTTAGATTCTAGGGGGAGGGGTGAGAGTTCTGAAATTCCTCGTTTATTTATGATTGGAAGTATACAAGGGAGGAAAGATGAGGAGATACAAGAGGGACACAAGTAGAGAGAAGGCAGAGGTAGAGAGAGGGAAGGATTTAGAGAGAGAGGGATTCAGAGTTCTTGCCCAGCATAAGGGACTTAAAGACTCTTTTATAGAAAAAGTTTGAAACCTGTAACTTGTTGAACCGGTTTTCAAATGACCGGTTACCTAGAGTCTGGGTCACCTGGTGACGTGTCTGTATTTGAACGTTGTGTGTTTTTACCCTTCAGTCTATTACCCAGTTATGAGTAAAATTACTGTGTCACAGGTAAGAATACTTTACTGTCCTCTTTTGGAGACTACCGTAGAGATCATGTCTTCGGGATCTTCCTCAAGTATTTGGTCTGAGTCTTCATTATCAGAAGGGAAAGAAGATCCAGGAGTTCCTTGTCCGTGGCTTCCTGTTTCTTCATAAATTTCTCTGTATATTCTTTCTTTTTCAAATCTTTTAACCAGTATGGGACTGGCTTCTATAGGGAAAGGATGAAATTTGTTTCCCATAAACTTCTTCCAATATATTTTGGTGTTTGTGGTTTCTTTTAAAAGGATATATTCTGTATTATCCTTTCTAGAGAAGTTCCAATTTGATCCTTCAACATAAGCTTTCCAGAGTTGGTACTGGTATAGCTTTTCTTTATTGAGTGACAACCCTTTCAAGGAGCCGTGTTCTAATTTGATATGGGCCTCCGGATTTGACTCTGTGAATAGTTTAATGACATGTGTTGCCACGCTATCAGGAGTAGAGGCGCTTTTTGGAGAAGAAGTGATTTGTAGGCAGATATTGGTCATATATTCTGCTTGTATTTCATTTACTATTGAGTTTATTTCCTGGGTTAGGGAGTTGAATTTTTCAGTTGGTGGGATTAGAAGCGTTTGGAGGCATCCTGCTTCTAATAATAGTGATGGACATATGACTATGTCTCTATATAATTGATTTTTGAAGGTTTTTAAATCAATTAGAGTCTTTCTAAAAATGAATTTTATTTGGCATGTACATTTTGTGGTAACTGTTTTGCAATAGTCAGAAGACTCTTGGCATGGTGTTTTTGTGTCGAAATAAGTCTGAGGTTTTACAAATAATCCATTGTAATTTTGTGTTTCTGAATGAACTTCAAACAAGAATTCTTGTATGACTTCAAATTTTGCAAGGAAAATATTTGGGTTTATTTGTGGTGAGAAGCTACAAGAGGCAGCATATGTATGTGTTTGGGTTCTTGGTTCGAATGTTAACCCTGTTTTTATTTTCTCTTCATCTATAGTTTCTAGCTTTAAAGCCATTTGGGCTTCTTCTAAAGAATTAAAGCCTTTGTAAGTAGACCAAAATTGGTCTTGTTTTGCCTCAGAGAGGTCTTTAAAGGAAGTATAAACTCCTTTGTTTGGCCCTGTAATTAGGGCATAATGTGTAAATCCTTTCCCAGAGGGAGAGGCTGGTGAAGTTAACAAAACTCCTTTGTTATCTGCATTGCAGAAATTGTATAGTGCACTAATGATGCTTTGTTTCACCTTAGTGACTTGGTGTTCATTTTGAACTGTGTATTTTGGAATATTCCATATGTTGTCAATTAAAACATTTAATTTGACATTTTTATTTTCTCTACCAGGAAAATGGTAGGTATTTGTGAGTATTGACAATTCTTGTTTGCCATACTTTGTGTATTGTTCCACCACAAAGGGGGACTTTACTGGTTTAGGACCAGAAGGTCCTTTCTTTGTGTTTTGTATAAATTCCATTTTGGAATATTTGTACCTGCAATATAGAAGCACATGGCTTAAGCAATAAAATGTTTAAGACTTTGTAAGTGTTGTTCTAAAACCAAGATGTTGCCCTTGTAAGAGGCAAGTGTAAAAGCATATTGGAAAGGATTGTGTGGGAATAGTTCATTTCTTCTTCGCCTTAATTTGGCTAACTTTCTTTTAAACCTTTTTATTTGTTTAGATAATTCGATGGCAGGATTAGCATTAAAGGCAGGACTAATCCCTCTTGGCCGTAATATTCTGACCCTGACCTGGAATCCAGGAGGAATTTCCGGATCTTCAATGTGTAACATATTCATGTATATGATTGTATAGAAAACTCTTTTGAGTCTTACTTTTGTATAATGTACCTGGAAAGGATATCAGCAAACATATTGTCAGATCCTTTAATATGTTCAAAGTTTATAATTTTTCCGGAATTTATGTAGTCTCTAA
>Ga0214542_1012384_pt1 | contig 11040 bp, 11 predicted proteins | sample CNSS1metaG_FD_160096 | JGI IMG/M metagenome (GOLD analysis project Ga0214542, IMG submission 160096) | Root nodule microbial communities from cowpea collected in UCLA plant growth center, Los Angeles, California, USA - CNSS1 | ecosystem: Host-associated > Plants > Roots > Nodule | place: USA...
TAACCTACAAAGCAAATAAACATAGATTAGCATGTTGGCTTAAGTCAAGTCAACTATAGTCAACAAGTCAAACCTAGTCAAAGGTCAACAAGTCAACTAAAGTTGATTCAACTAAGTCAACTTTGGGTATCAAAAATAACAAACACAAATGAAAGGGATGAAGGATTAGTTAACTTCCTTTCTAAACATGCTTAGTCTTCTTAAGCATGTGCCTCCATCCTTGGTTGGGGTCAATCCTTAATCATTGTTGGAACAACGCATCACCACACAAAACGAGCAAAATTGGCTGGCCAAATTGATGGGATATGAATTTGATATTGTATATAAAATTGATGCATCCAATAGAGTAGTTGATGCCATCTCTCGAAAGATGGAGAATGAGGATGATGAAAAAGAGTTGCAACTCATTTCCATACCTTTTCGGTAGGACTTCCAAACAATACTAGAAGATGTGTAAGGGGATGCAAAATTGTAGAAAATCATAGAGGGGATGAGGAGTAACCCTGGGAGGTAGGGGTAGTATACTTTGGAATAGGACATGTTTCATCATAAATGCATGCTTGTTATATCAGCCATTTAGACGTGTTTAGAACGTATAGGAGGTTGAGTCAATCTCTTTTTTGGACTGTCATGAAGAAAATGGTGACAAATTTTTTGGCTACATATTTAGTGTGTCAACAACATAAGTACCTACCCTCTTCACCACAAGGGTTGTTATAACCCTTACCCAGACCCAATGTAGTATGAGAAGACATTAGTATTGACTTCATTGTCAGGCTTCCAAAATCTAATAGGTATGATTCAATTTTGGTTGTGGTGTATATATTAAGTAAATATGGGCATTTCATACCAATTAAAAACACTCATATTCAGCCAAGAGCATAGCATAAATGTTTGCCAAAGAAATAGTGAAACTACATAGGATCCCTACATCAATTGTTAGTGACAAGGACCCCATTTTCCTAAGTATTTTTTGGAAGGAGCTGTTTAGGGTGTAGGGGACATAACTAAACATGAGCACCACATATCATCCCAAGTCGGATGGCCAAACCAAGGTCCTAAATAGAACCCTAGAAACCTATTTGAGGTGTTTTAGCTCAGAATAACCCAAGTCGTGGTCTCATTTTCTCACATGGGCCGAATACTAGTATAATACTACTTTTCAAGGACCGACACAAAAATCCCCTTTTGAGATCATGTATTTCAGACCTCTTTCTTCCATTAATAGATTTATTCTAGGGGAAATCATTGTGAAAGTTGTGGCACATGACCTGATTACTAGAGATAAAGCATTGAGCCAACTCAAGTTCCACCTCACAAGAGCTCAAGAGCATATGTCCAAATATGTTAATAAACACAGGAAACAGTCCTCCATCCAATTAGGGGATTGGGTCTTCTTGAAAATTTGCCCTCATAAATAGGTCTCAATGCCAACCAGGTTGCACTCAAAGCTAATTACGAGATATTATGGTCCTTTTTTGGTGCTAAGACAAGTAGGACCAATAGCCTTTGGATTACAACTTCCAGACACGACTAGGATCCACCCACTTTTTCATGTTTTCCAATTGAAGAAGGCAATGGCAACCATCAGGTTGAGAAAGACCTTCTAGAGAAATTACAAGTCAAGGCCTCTATTTGGTTTCTAGAGAAGATATTGGACAGAATATTGGGACCTCTACCAAGGATTGAACATGCAAGAACTCAGGTCTTGGTTCAGTGGAAGGATAAAGGGGTAGAAGCAGCCGCTTGGGAAGATGTCACAATAATTCAACATCAGTATCTTGATGTTAGGTGTAACGTCCCTACTGGAAATTACTTGATTAAAATAAATCAATACATAAATAAGAATAAATAAGTTCAAACATCGCACTTTATTACTCCCACAACGCGGGAAAAATTTAACACAGTAATAATAGCGCCATAATTTAAAGAAAACTACATAGTACTTTTATTACAATTTCCAAAATCTGCCAAAACAATGAAAATCCTAAGAATTCCCTAACTCAAAATCCCCAGTATAGCCCTCTCTCCGTCTCAGGTGTTAGCAGCATCACCTGTATCATCAACTGCTCCCGTGTAAAGAAATACACGATCATCACCAAACACAAACAGAAAGGGTGAGCTCGACAATATAAGCAATCACATAAATGAAATAATATAAAACACCCAATCATATTATCATAATTAGACTTTGGTTACATTCTCAACACACCCTAAGGTTTTTCAACCTCCAATCATACCAACAAAGTTAGCCATGGACTCAGGATTTATGATGCTCACACGAACCTGCCCGCTCGTGGTCATGCCCCTACGAACCTCCCCGCTCGTAGTCCTACTCTACGGACATACCCGCACATAGTCCAACACATGTGATCCACAAGCTACGTACCTCCCCGCACGCACCATCTCTCAACTGTGGGCACGAAACATACGAACCTACCTCGCTCGTATTCCCACAGAAGAGTAATCGAGTATGAACCTCCTCGCTCATACCATCACATGCCAAACACCATCCATGAACCGCTCATGGCACATCATCTCCTGATCCACATTTACATCAAAGCGTACAAACAATACACACAAGCTGCACTAAACTCGCTTGGGCTAGAAGCCTTAGCTTAAGCGACCAGGCCTGTCTCGCTCAAGCTAAGCTTCCTCGCCTGAGCGAGCATGCTACCAAAGTTACGTACGAAGTCTCGCTTAGGCGAGCTCATCTCACTTGAGCGAGACCTCTCATCGCTCAACACAACATTTCTCGCCTAGGCAGCAAAACAGCAGAACACACATGTATCAACCCTGATTTCTCGCTTTGGCGAGTGCCTCTCACCTGAGCGAGGTACTCTGTCACTCAAAACATGGGCTCCTCGCCTGAGCGAGACCCTTAAGCACAACCTCACTCTTTGGCGAATCCTCGCCTATGCAGCTGCTCTCGCCCGAGCGAGATGTGCAGATACAACCCAAAATTTTATTCCTACTATTCTCGCCTAGGCGAACCTAGTTAGCTTGAGCAAGAATAGCGGACCTGCTCCCTGTCACGCACACAAAGAAACCAAACCAATTGCCAAAATTCACACTCCACTATGCTAAGAAAATCATCACAGAATGCAAATATCAAGAGCACGATTTAGACACCAAATTGATCCCCAACCATGCGAAATTGAACCATAATCCATGAACAGTACCGCAAAACCCCAAAATTTTCATACAATCTCATAAGGGTTTAATCACATTACAAAAAAAACAATCCAATACCCCAATTCATAGAATACACAAAATTCCTCAACAATCATATAAATGCCTGGAAAGGAGCTCCCCTAACCTGGAAATCCTTGCTTCTAATGATTGCTCAACTTTGGCTTTGTGGTACCTAAGAACCTTCCTTTGCTCTCCCAGAACAAAGTGCGGTTTTGCTCTCAATTCCCAACTCACCTTTTCCCTTCAAAGTTCGTGCTCCTCCCCATTCTCACAATTTTTCAGTCTCCAAACCCTTCTAATTGCTTTATTTTGCCTTTTTATATGACCCCTAATTGTGATAATGAAAAAAACGAAATTGGGCTTAATAGTGGTTTGATTGCTACTCAAGGCCCATTATTTAGTGATAAAGGGATTAATTTCGTTCTAAACAGGATTTGAACACACAGCCCTGCAATTCCAAGGTCAAGGCACAACCAATTCAACCCAGTCATGTTTGTGTTAATTCTTCTAATTCTATAATTATGTTATCACCCAACATAATCATGCATATTAAAATTAATATAATTCAAACAACACACAAATAGCGTACATAGGACTCGAATCCAAGTCCTCTCACACAAACAAAGTACTCTCAACCACTTGAGCTAGTACTCTTCCACATCACAACAATTAACATTAAATGTCATAAAGGCTTCTACTACCCGCATTTACTAAATAATTATTTATTTAATTATTTAAATTTCTCGGGTCTTACATTAGGAGAAATAAAAACTGTCAGTTAGTCGCTTAGTGGGTAGTTGGGGATGTAAATCTTCTTTTAAGAAGAGTGTGAATAAGAAATGGGGTAAAGGTTTACACATAATTCCTAAATAGATTTTGTGAGGGTGGAGGTTTTGTCTTCCCTGAAAGTTTTTTCGTTTCATAAAGCAATAATACATCAGTTTTGTTCTTGTTTTGTGGCCTGTGTGTGGGTGTTGTGTGAATGATCAAGTTTCTAACACTAAGAGACCTAACAGTTACTCAATTTCCAAGAATAGACAAATATATTACCTGGGTTTGATAAATATTAACTAATATCCAAAAGTGAAATCAATAGTCTCAAAGGTCAATGTAACATCCTTGTCGGATAAAAAAAACAAAAAATTGGAATACTATTAAATTGCATTTATTAATAAAATACTTTCCCAAAACGCGGGAAAAATAAAACTTTAATTTATATGCGCCAAAAGATCAAATTCATAAATGTGTTCCACGCTTACAATTATCCAAGCAGTTAATGTAAAATGATTACAAATTTAATCCGAAAATCATAACATATAAATCCATGAAAAAGTCTCCAAGCGAGCGGCCTCTCCGGTTCTAAGCATCCACGAGCACAGCTGCATCAACATCTGCTCCCATGTAACAATTTACATGATCATCGCCATACACACACAGATAGGGTGACCTCAAATAAAGAGAAATGCAATATACAATTAAGTATTGACTCTTAAACCCATTACTCTAACCTAAAACCGAACTGCGAACCTAACATTCACATCTTCCTCTGGACGCCTCTTAATTTTATACCCTTTGATGATTACATTGATTGATCTTTGCTGCCACGAGTGTTTACTCGCTCCTCCGACTACAGGCCACCACCTAATAGTCCACACGTAGGAATAAATTTGTCACGATCACAATCTGCAACACCAAGTGGGGTTCCCCAATACGAATCGTAGTCCGTATTTGTCCCAAGACTACCAAACTCTTCGGATAACACCGAGGAGGGCAATCTTCTAGAACCCATCCATATGAGCCACAATCTCGCACACTTCACTGGACTTCCAAAACCACCAGGCTACAACCTCAAGTGGCCACGTGTTACCCCAATACAAATTACACTCGTAACTAGGTCCCCAACAAAGCATCGCATCAAGACCTCCATCCAAAGCTATGTAGAATCCTTCGCGTAATCCATCACTGCATCCAAAATCGCCTAGCACAACATCCACATCGCTAGGTTAACTCGCGTTCTAGACCACCTGGCAGAACACTTGCCGTCGTTGGGCGCCAACCCACTGGATTTTGGTGCAAGCCCAGTTCTAAAACACACCACCTGGCGGTACCACTTTTGTCGCCAAACGCTAACTCTCGGGGTTTACTCTAGAGATCACTTTGTGGCCTATCTTTTGGCGGTTTACACCGTTCTACCAAACGCCACACCAGTAACTGGTAATTTACTGGTATTTAACACTCTAGAATATGTTCTAATGAGCCTATTTAAACATGACACTCAGTTCACACAAAACATGCATCCATGACAGGTAAATATACTTTTATATCATTAAGTTGAACTCAACTACAAAATATCACATGGTCATACATCAAACACAACCATATTCTTACTTTTATACATCCCGGAGTATCATAATAAATCCACATAAAATCATCAAAATAAAGTGTTATACCCAACACACAATCCTAGATGTTCCTGTAGAGAACAAAAAAGATAAGTTAGGCACAAGTGTCACCTTACCCATGTAGTCCGCTATCTCCTCAGTTGGCCTCGTCCCGGTTGATACATGTCAGCTTGGACCCAGGAGGGGTTACCTGCAGAAGGGACTCCGAAGCTCAAGTAAGTCAAAGCTCTTAGAAGGTCAAATCAGTGATTAATGGAGTAATGAATGCGTACGTTAAATTACTGGGGTCCACATATATTTATAGAGTATTAATCATGTTTGGTTATGCCATGGGCTGGGCCCTGGCTTGAGCTTCAGTTTGGGCTGTAAGTGGGCTTGGGCCCTAGCCCAGGCCCTTAAGAGGACTCACTGAACACTAGGGGGACCTTAGTTTTACTAAGTATATTGGAGTAGTCGGCCTAGGCCGACTACTTTCCTTGGCGGTTTATGTTGGTTATGTGTTACCTTGTGCAGGTTGTTTCTCAAGACGTTTAGGTTACCGGTTTAGTCTGGTAAGGCTTAGGCCAACTCGGCTTAGGCTGACTACTTGATTGCTTTGGCATATACGTATTGTTTTATTACTATTTGGTCGAGTTGGCTAGGTGTGGTACACCAGTCCCCCAGCCTTGGCCGATATAGGTGTCGGTCAAGGGTGATATATGTTGGTACATTAACGGGATCGACTGGGTGTGGTACACCAGTCCCCCAGCCTTTAAATGTGATGAACAGTGTTAAGGCTAAAGGTGATGAAAGGTTGATGGTAGGTGAAAGGGTGTCAAGGGTCAAATCAGGGGGGTTTTGGCGCCGTCGTTTTTAAGAGTTATGTCTCTTGTAATGATTGTGTCGATTGGTATGGGTTGTTGTTTTGGTGGGAAGGGGTTTTTGCCGTTTGGAATTTTGGCCTATAAATATGCATTTCAAAACAAGTAAGGGTTTACTGGTTCATTTGCGAGAATTTCCTATTCAGAGATCTTGTGTGCATTTTCTTGTCCGACTAGTTCCCAATTCCAACCGACATCTTTCCAGAAACACGAGTAAAGGTATGTCCAGTAGTGATAGCGTGTCGTTATCTATGTCTAGTAGTGAGAGTGTAGAGTCGGGGAGGAGTAGAGGTAGGTAAGTTGACGAGGAGTGTACCAGTTCTGGAGGTAATGTAAGTGGAATCCCTATGAAAATGGTGAGGGAGGTCCGGGAAGATCCCCCAGAGGAGTTGGCCGAGAGTAACTGGCCGGCCAAGGGCGGTTACGGGTGGGTAGTTGTTGATGTCCGTAATCAATCATCTTTGTTCCAGTGGTCTCGCCTTCTGAACTCTTGGCTGAACTGTACGCCTGTCATCGCAAAGGGTGTAAGCGGGAGTATCGTTTCCCTGGAAAGGGTTAGCGCCATCGACCGTGTGTGTCATGGGCAAGAGGGGGCAACAGAGAAGTTCTTCTACATGTACATGTGTCACTTTTCTCAGCTACATGTGCGGCTGTCGTTAGATGATTTCACTATGGGTGTGTTGCGCGCTAGACGTGGCACCTACGCAGTTGCACCCGAACAGTTGGGCTTACATGCAAGCCTTTCGCATTTTGTGCCAATCTCTATATTTGGAGCCTTCGCCTTATGCTTTCCTGTATGTCTATGACACTAGACCCCGCCAACCGACAACTTGGTTGTCTCTGATAAGTCGTCCCAGCATCAGTAGATTGGACGCATTTTCCCAGTCTTTCAAGCACTTCAAGGACAGATACTTCAAAGCTGTGGTGAAGGAAGAGGGCAAGCCCTATTTCTTGAACGCAGATGGGAGTACAAAGTTCCCATTTAGCTGGACGGGCACCCCTTCTCGGTACAAGGATATGGGGATTGATGAGTTGTCGGCGGGGGATAAGGAGGTGGTGGAGACTTTGATGAAGTTTGTTGATAAGTTGCCCACTAAGGGCCTAGTTAGAGTTTATAATTCAGTGCATCCGATTATAGATATTGAAGGTACTTGTTGTTACTTACACTGTGTTATTGATTCTAAGTTGTTTTAACCGGGGTTTAATATGTTATTGTAGGGCACATGGCGCAGTCGTTGAGGAAGGAGATGACCACTAAGGCTAAGGCAGCTGGGAAGACTGATGTTCCCTACTTGCAAGAGTCTGTGGTGGAAGTACATGTGCATAGCGGAACGAAGAGGAAGGTCGAGTTGCCGCCTCGCCCGGGGAAGGGGGAAGATGTGAAGAAAGTGAGGGCGGGGTCGGCCAGTGGGGCAGGGTCGGCTAGTGGGGTGAAGGGACCGGAGTCTAGCTTGATATAGTTGCCAGAAATATCTGTGAGGAAGGATATCGCGATCAACCTCCCAAATACCATTATAAACTCTATTGATGGTATGGAGGCAGGTCATATCGTGAGGACAATGGTGGAATTTGGGAGCAAAGCCTTGATATTAAGTCGCCGCGTGAGGTCTTTATATCAGCGGTTGGTGAAGGAGGGAGGTCGGGAATAGGTAGAAGAGTTGCAGGGAAAAGTCGACAAGTTTGAGGAAGAGAGGGCTGCGTGGAAGAAGGAGAGGGAGGGTTGGGAGGAAGAGAGAAAGAGGTTGGCAACGTGGAGGGTTCGCTGTTTGCATTCAGAGGGAAAATTAAACAAGAGAATAAGGGAGTTAGAGGAAGACTATGATGAACTGAAAGACAAGTATGAAGGTGTTGTAGGTGAGCTTGACGACTTGAATAATTGTATTATACAAGAGCACATCAACGGCTTTGAGAGGGACTACGTCAAGCAGCCTTTTTCCATCAGGAAGTTAATATTACGGACTCAAAGTTTGATGTGAACAAGGATGTTATTGATGGGAAGCATGTCAAGGAAGATGAAAGCAGTGCGGGTGAGGAGGCGGAGGAGAAGTCGGCTGAAGAGGTGAAGGAAGCGGGTGATGCCGAGGAGGTGGCCCTGATGCAGTAGAATAGGACCTCGATTTTTATTGATTTGAAAATATTATTTGAGCCTATGTCTGTAATAGTTGGTACATTGTGTTACATTGGTAAACTTTTGCATTTATGTTTAATACGATTAATGTTCTGTATGTTATTGTGTATGATGGATTTTGATTATTTGTGGTGTATGTATGGCGCATTCGATTGTATGTTAAGGGTGTTCGACCCAGGCCGTTTACTTGTGTTAAGGGTGGGGAACTTAAGCGAACTAAACACAAGTTAAGAGTGTTCGACCCAGGCCGCTTACATGTGGTAAGGGTGGGGAACTTAAACGAACTAAACACAAGTTAAGGGTGTTCGACCCGGGCCGCTTACTTGTGATAAGGGTGGGGAACTTAAGCGAACTAAACACAAGTTAAGGGTGTTCGACCCGGGCCGCTTACTTGTGGTAAGGGTGGGGAACTTAAGCGAACTAAACACAAGTTAAGGGTGTTCGACCCAAGCCGCTTACTTGTGGTAAGGGTGGGGAACTTAAGTGAACTAAACACAAGTTAAGGGTGTTCGACCCAGGCCGCTTACTTGTGGTAAGGGTGGAGAATTTAAGCGAACTAAACACAGGTTAAGGGTGTTCGACCAGAGCCACTTACTTGTGGTAAGGGTGGGGAACTTAAGCGAACTAAACACAAGTTAAGGGTGTTCGACCCGGGCCACTTACTTGTGGTAAGGGTGGGGAACTTAAGCCAACTAAACACAAGTTAAGGGTGTTCGACCCGGGTCGCTTACTTGTGGTAAGGGTGGGGAACTTAAGCGAACTAAACACAAGTTAAGGGTGTTCGACCTAGGCCGCTTACTTGTGGTAATAGTGGGGAACTTAAGCGAACTGAACACAAGTTAAGGGTGTTCAACCCAGGCCGCTTACTTGTGGTAAGGGTGGGGAACTTAAGCGAAGATGAGAGTAAAAACATAGGAAAGTTGTATAGTTGAGAACCCTTCGTTTTATTTATTGAATATGGGGTGCCTCGTTAAAACCTCCCTGGTCAAAACCCTCCTTAGGGAAAAAAGACCAGGTGAAGAAAAAGAGTACACCCAGGGTTACAAGTATTCAGCTTAATACAATATACATTTAACTGAAATAGAATTTGAGGTGGGACACGTTCCAAGTGTTGGGTATCTCTTCCCCAGATAAATGTTCAAGGCGATAAGCTCCTCCTCCTGCGTCTTCATGTATGCGGTATGGGCCGTCCCAGTTGGCGGAGAATTTGCCATCCTTCTTTCTTGCACTGCTAGCCATCCTCCATACTAAGTCCCCGATTGCGAATGATCGTAGACATAGGTTTGCGTTATACTTTCTGGAAGCTCTTCGTTTGGCAGCTAAATTGCGTATCTGGGCTTTTTCTCTGAGTTCAGGTAGGAGGTCGAGATGAGTGGCCATGTTTTGATGGTTGTGGGTTGGGTCGTATAGTTCTCGGCGCAAGGATGGTTCGCCAATTTCAACCGGTATCATGGCGTCTGCACCGTAAACTAGGCTGAAAGGGGATTCGTTTGTTGATGATTGAGGGGTGCACTTGTAAGCCCATAGCACTTCTACTAATTCTTCAGGCCATCGGCCTTTGGCGCTATCTAATCTCTTGCACAGTTCCACTAGGATAACCTTGTTGGCCGCCTCTGCTTGTCCATTAGTTTGTGGGTGTTCTACAAAACTTGTGATGTGTTTGATGCCTAGGCTAGTGTAGAATTTGGTTAGCTCCTTATCTATAAATTGTCGGCCATTGTCGGTGATGATGGTGTGTGAGACGCCATATCTGCATATAATATCCTTCCAAACAAATTGCTGAACTTGTTGGGCCGTGATAGTGGTTAGTGGCTTGGCTTCTATTACACATGTCAAAGTGAGCCAACCCGACTCACACGGGTTGGCTCACCACGAGCTGGGTTGAAAATGAGTGAACCCAACCCGACTCACTTTCTGGTGAGCCAGAAATTTTGTAACCCGGCTCAACCGACCACGGGTTGGTGGGTTAAGTGGGTTGGCTCACCAACCCACCTAAAAAATTTATTTATTTATTTTAGTATTCAAATATTTAAATAAATTTTTAAGTAACCCATGAGATGACAATCATAGTAAAATCAAGAACCAATGTTTTGATCATGCTCACCACCAATATATGAAGAATTATTTCCAAGAAAGTATACATTAGTCTAAGAAAACATGGCTAATATTACAAATTTTATGTCATACTATTCAACAAAATATAAATAAAAAAACTATACATTTTTTTCATGCTAATTTAGAAAAAAATTGTTTGTAAGACGGTTACTTGAGTAATTTACTATAAAGATTATAGTTAAAGATTAAAGTATCAACATATATATAACTTGACAATCAAATTAATTAAATATTCAAACTATTCAAATATAATTAAGCAACATTCTAGCATTTAAAAATATGAGATTGTGAACAAATATAATAGGAGTAGTAAATAATTATTAAAAAAAATTTAAAAAAA
>Ga0214542_1012385_pt1 | contig 11038 bp, 7 predicted proteins | sample CNSS1metaG_FD_160096 | JGI IMG/M metagenome (GOLD analysis project Ga0214542, IMG submission 160096) | Root nodule microbial communities from cowpea collected in UCLA plant growth center, Los Angeles, California, USA - CNSS1 | ecosystem: Host-associated > Plants > Roots > Nodule | place: USA...
TGTTCCACGTGGTATTTACATTTAAAGGAGATTTGCCCCCATTTTCATTGTCTTCTTCCTCCGATATCTTCTGCCCTAATCCAGTTTCTTCTTCATCAATATACCCTTTTGCATTAGTACTTCTGTTGTATCTATTGCTGCTATAGAATTGCAGATTAGGATGCTAGGCCTAGGTCTCATACTCACACCCATGGTGGCATGATGCCATTTCAGTTTGTTTGCTTCCTCTTATGAGCTAAGATATGGTGTGAATTTCTGAGTTTGTTTAGGTTAAGTAGAGCAACAGAGATTACACGTGCAGTGAAATCGCCATGGACCCGTCTATCATGAAGCTGCTAGAAGATGATGAGGTTTACTCTATTCTTCTTTCCTTATCTTCTTTGAAGGAGAAAAATTGTGGTCTTAGTCTTACCGATTTGGGGCTTTGCTTATCGGACCACTATGTTTAAATGTTCACAGGATGAAACAATGAATTCAGGGGTGGATGTGGAAGCCTTCCAGGCTGCGCCTAAACACATAAATCAACAAAATTTCACAAAAAACAACTCTAACATCAGAACCCTAATCACAAAATCAGAAAAAAACACAATACCAACCTTTCGTTATCAATGGCCGACAAGTAGCTCTCAAATCTCCACTTCAGTGTTCGAAATGCGCCTTCAATTTCTCCAGCACTTCGCGAAGAATCGTCCACCACTTCGTCTCCCCTGCCTCACCTTTCCCCAATTTCACGTCTTCATCACATGCTTCTGCGACTTCTTTTTAACTTCTCACCCCTTTTTTTATATTTTCGTTCTTTTCTTTTTTTATTTTTTCATTACAAGACATATTTAATATTCTTCTCCAGATTTCCACGTCATTAAATTTTAATCACCACTTGTTCCAAATTAAATTCAGAGACCAACCAGTATCAGTCAACGTTAACCTTTCTAACGGCGTCAACTGAAATGGACTAAATTGGTGCACTTAAACTAATTTGGGTACGTAATTGAGACTTTTTTAAAACCGGGTACCAATTAGAAACTTCAGCACCAAACTGGATACTATGCGACTAATTATACCTTTTAAATTTTCTCAAATTTGGCTTTTTAACTGTCATCTAGGGCATTCATCCTTTTCCGTTCTTAGTCTATGTTTGTTAATAGACACACAAATCTAAAGTAGAAGTAAATAAAGGACTCAGCACCGGCACCACAGTGCTACTGTTTTATTAGAAGTATGAAATCCAGAAAAACGGAGAACAATGGTTGTCATGAGCACACTATCACCTCAGCCAAAAAAGCCTGTCCAACCTCCCTCTCTATCCTCCCCCCTCTCCACCTATATTTCCTCCTGCCCTTTCTAACCATAAAAGGATCTCTAAGATTCGCTATTCTCTCTCCTCTTGCCATCTCCACTAAAACCGTTATCACTCCCCCTCTCAGATTTTGCTTGTAAGCCCCAATTAATGGTTTTCCATTTTTTTCTTTCATACACCCTTTTAACCTCTTTTTGTTTCTCATCTTCTTAGTTCTGGGCTTGATTCGTATCAACACCTCCCCCCATAAAATGCACCTTGTCCTCAAGGTGAAACTCTGGAAAAGAATTTTTCATTTGGGATAAACACTCCCTGGAATTTTCGCACATTAGCATATATTTCCACTTCACCAGGACTTCCCATTCTAGATCTTCCTTCTGTCTGATAGCCAGGATCTCCTCTTATTGAGCATTTAGTTCCCAATTTTCAGTCACACATTTGGGAAGTTGCTACACATTGACTTCCGCTGCCATAGTGGGTTTTAATAAAGATACGTGGAAAACTGGGTGTATCCTGCTGCCCTTTGGTAACCTCAGTTTGTATGCAACCTCCCCTATTCTTTCAATGACCTCATATGGCCCGTAGTAAGATCTAGTTTAGCTAATGTTTAAGGATTCTTTTATATTTTTAACTCCTAATCTTTAGCTTCGCAACAACCCGTTTGCTGTATACAATGTACCTTGGTTTTATGGCGAATCGATAATCAGATTTACATGGTCTAAGCATGAGTTTCCATAGGCCACCAAATGGAGGAACCTATTGATGCAGAAGCTTCCCCTTAGTTGCATATTTATTGTATAAAAGAAAAAACAATATTGTCCGTTGCAGATGCATCCAACATAAAGGATTCACTCGTTGCAAAGGTTTCCTTGTAAACTTAATCCAGCTTTTATTTCCTTCATAAATTGTCCCAAGGTTCCCACCTTTGCCATTTTGCTCAAACACCAACTATATTACAATAAACAGCTATTGAACACATTGTCTAAAGAAGAAAAGTGAAACAATTATTCATTTAGTCCACTTTGCAAATTGATAAATAATAAAAAGATTCGATCATTGGGAAAATTGGCATACCTGTTGTTCCTTTTCTGTAGGCTTGCTTCTAACTCCATCATTTCCCTCAATAGCTGTGATTGTGCACGAATTTTGTAAAACTTCGGATGCAGGAATCCCAATCTTCTCAAAGCTGAGGTCCAACGATTTGTCATCATTAGTTTGAACATACTCTTCTTTGATTTCCAAAGGATCAGCTTCGTTAATCAAAGCACCAGAAGAACTTGGTGTATCCAATGGTAAAGGTGCTGAATTGTTGCTCACATCTTTGGAGGACCAAAGATCATTAGAATTATCAAGACTTACATGACCAAATATAGGGTCATCATTGCTGCAAAATCATCACTTGTGAGAATACTCAGTCAGATAGATGCCACTGTGAAATAAATGACTAATAACTATAAGAATATATATATGTCTAAAAATATTCACTGTTAATCAGAACTCCGAAACTTCTTTTCGATGCTATCTATCACATGAACCATATGAAGAAAACCATGGGGTATAAAACTATCAAGTGACTAGATTTCTAAATTGAAACTTTGGCAAAATGAAGTCATCCTAGTTTAAAGTGTAAAATTGTTAAAATAAAACTAAATTTAATGCCCTTTTTTCACTTTTAATGATTACTTTATCGTTGAACCTTCATAATTTTCCATTCATGTTTGATAGAAGGAACTAAACGTATGATTGAGCAAAGTGAGAGCAGTTATGAAAAGTGATGAATACTAACAGTTCTCATAAATAGGATGACAAGAGAGAGAAAAGTTTAGACCATTTTACACTTCAGTAATTAAGTAAAAAGAGTGAAATGATATTAAATACACTGGTGGCATAATGTTATAACACACATGTATTATATAATGCAACAGAGATAATTTACTTTACCTAAAAATTCGATCAAGGTCATCAAAACTTCCTATGTTGGCCCATTCATAATCAACAAAATCACCTTGCTCTTTACCTTCATTACTACTTCGGAAAATTTCAGCATCCTTTTCATTCTGTTTAGATTCTTCTGTCAAGCATTAGTACAATTAGAAATGGCCAAGAATAACTACATATCTTGCATGTTTACTATTTGCTAAGACAAGCAGAAAAAACATCAACAGACAGAGGGGCCTACATAAAAACAAAAATGAATTGACAGGTTTCTGGTCAGAATTCCAGTAAATAGCAATTTTACCAATTCTTGAACTGAATTTGCCAAGTTCTCTTAAATTTTTAGATACTTCAGTACCAAGGGATCCCTGATCCATTTTAGCTGAACTGGACAAAGACAAGTCAGGCCAAGCATGTGTTCCATATCCTGAGACAGGTAATTCTACACTATTATCAAGGTTGGAACTGCTTCTAAGCTTTCTTTCATAAAAATCAGTTTTAGCCTCTGGTCTCTTCAACTCTGTGAGCTTAGTCGTAGAAGCTTCCTGATTGAATTCTTTCTTGTTGCTAACACCTTCGTTTACCTCTGGATAAGGCACAATATGATCATCACTCTCACCTCCTTCACCCCATATTATGTTAGCTAGCTGAAAACAATCCATCATTTAACATTTTTATTGATGAATTTGAAAATAATTAACAGAAGTACACTCTAGATATTGACAGTAGTAACATAAATAGACACCAGGAAGAATAGTAATGTGCAAAGCAAGTGAAAAAGACAACAAAATTTACAAAACCTTTACTACCAACTACACTCAACATTTCAACTAATTTATCCCTATTTAATTGTGTATTTTAGTAAAACACCCAACTGATTTGGTATTATCACATAAAAAATTTTAATATGGTTATGATTTTTTGAAAGTCCCACATAGACTGAAGATAAGGCAATTTCATAGTATATAAGTGCGGTGCAAACCTCACCTTACAAGTTAGTTTTGTGGGGTTGAATTAGGCTTAAACTTCACTTCTAACATGGTATCAGAGTCATTGTGCAAAAAAAAAAACTATCCTAGCGAGATTTCTTGCACGTTTTGTTCCACCTGCTATTGGGCCGCTAACGGACCACCCATTAATTTCTAGTTCCACGCACGAGATGTATATATCCCGGCGTGAGTGGAGTGTGTTGGAAGTCTCACATCGACTAGAGATAAGGCAATTTCATAATATATAAATATGGTGTAAACCTCACCTTACAAGTCGGTTTTGTGGGGTTGAGTTAGGCTTAAACTCCATTTCTAACATGATTAATCGATATTAGAGTGATCGTCAGATCACTTCACTACTCCCTTGTTATAACTTTTAGCTACTAATGCAAATCAGGTAGTGTGCAAAGTTTTAAGTTTTGCCTCCTTCTAATTGGTTTGATCCTAACATATGTAACAAGCACAATGATTGTCTTTTTCAATTCAGACTTCTTTTTTTGGGTTGGCCAATTCAATGGTTCAAACTAGTCTACTTGGGCTAACGTCATGTTATGGATTAGTGGTAGTGGTCAAGGGTACAAATCTCACCTTATTAGTATCACTGGTTTTGTACCCATAGCTAATTGACCACACAAGAAGAAGATTCATGCCAAACTGTGTAGAGTCATCTAGTTCACCCTCCATCACTTCCACTTTCTAGCCACATGTAACATGTGAATCAACATAATGATGGCCTATATAGTACCTCAACATTTTGACAGCCCTATCTACATACCTTGGTTGTATTTATTAATGTTACATGTTTATTGTTTGTTTGTTCTTGTTTTGTAGTACAATTTTATCTCTTTCTGTTTTTTATTTCTCTTTATTTTGTAAGTTTTGGAGGTTATACTAGTTTGTAACCACCCATAACTGCAAGTAAGTTGTATCTTTTCCAAAACTTAATATTAAGTATTGTTTTCACACAGTCACACCACTGTTTTCTCTGTTTATTCCAATTCTAGTATGATATCACAAGTTGGTTGATGATTCACCATGGCCAATCCCAGTTCTAGTTCCCTCCCAAATTTTTCCCACTTCTGTTGCTTAGAAATTGGATGATTCTTCTCATAATTTAGGGTAGAAATGTTCAATATATTATTCTAAGAATACAATTCCTATATACAAGGCTAGAATCCTATTTTAGGAAATATAATAATAGCACCTAGACAATCAAATCCCTATGATTCAGGGATACCATCATACACTGCAATTATAATCTGCTAAATAAGGAAATAATAAAACACAAATCTTGATAGAATTAATACAAATAATAAAACAGATTCTAACACTCCCCCTCAAGTTGGTGAATAAGTATTTACCATTCCCAGCTTGGAAACAATACTCTCAAAGTTCTTGTTCTTCAGCCCCTTCGTTAGAATATCTGCAAGGTTTTCTTGTGAGGAGACATATGGAGTGCAGATCAGACCACTATCTAATTTTTCTTTGATAAAATGTCTGTCAACCTCAATATGTTTGGTTCTATCATGCTGCACTGGATTATGAGCTATGCTAATAGCAGATTTGGTATCACAATAAAGTTTCATTGGTTCATCCAATTTTATCCTCAAGTCTTCCAAGATGATCTTCAGCCAGAGTAGTTCACATATCCCTTGTGCCATTGCCCTGAACTCTGCTTCAGCACTGGATCTGGCTACCACGTTCTGTTTTTTACTCTTCCAAGTCACAAGATTCCCTCCAAGGAAAGTGCAATATCCCGTAGTTGACCTCCTATCCACAATTGACCCTGCATAGTCTGCATCTGTATATGCTTCCAGACTTGCATTCCCATTTCGTTTAAACAAAATTCCCCTGCCTGGGGTTCCCTTCAAATATTGCACAATTCTTAGTGCATCTTGTAAGTGAACCTCCTTCGGTTGGTGCATGAATTGGCTAACTAGACTCACAGCGAATGCAACATCAGGTCTCGTGTGAGATAAATATATCAGTCTACCAACTAGCCTTTGATACATTTCCTTGTCCACTGCAGTATCTTCTTCGGCGCTTCCTAATTTTAGGTTTGGGTCAATTGGTGTACTTGCAGGCTTGCATGTTGTCTTACTAGTTTCTTTTAACAAATCAGTGATGTATTTTTGTTGAGATATGAATATTCCCTTTTTAGAATGGGCCACTTCAATTCCCAAAAAATACTTCAATTTTCCCAAGGTCTTAATTTCAAAGTTCTTGGCCAGATGTTGGCCTAACTGTTGTTGCTCCTCCTCATCATCACCTATCACTATAATATCATCCACATAAACCAGTAACACTATTACTCCCCTTGACTTAGAGTGTTTAATGAACAAAGTGTGGTCTCCTTGACTTTGTTTAAAGCCTAGACCTATCATAACTTTAGTAAACCTTCCAAACCATGCTTGTGGTGATTGTTTAAGCCCATACAATGCCTTTTTTATCTTGCAAACAGTGTTGGCATTTGTTTTTCCACCATATCCAGGGGGCAATTTCATGTAGATCTCCTTTTCAATTTCTCCATGAAGGAAGGCATTTTTAACATCAAATTGTTGCAAGTTCCAATCATAATTAGCTGTTAGGGATAATATCATCCTAATTGTATTAATTTTTGCAACTGGAGCAAATGTTTCCATGTAATCCACTCCATAGGTTTGAGTGAATCCTTTAGCTACTAACCTTGTTTTGTACCTCTCAATGGATCCATCAGCCTTGTATTTTATAGTATATACCCACTTGCACCCTACTGGTTTTTTCTCATTTGGGAGAGCAACCAAATCCCAGGTACTATTCTTCTCTAATGCTTCCATTTCGGCATCCATGGCTTGTTTCCATTTTTTATCACTCAATGCCTCAGATAAAGAGGTAGGTGTGGTTGTAGTGTTTAGGCTTGTGAGGAAGGCTTTATGGGTAGGTGAGAAGTTTTTAAAGGATAGGTAATTGGCTAGAGGGTATAGTGGCTTGGTGGTACATTTCCTAGTCTCTTTCCTAAGGGCAATTGGAATATCTAGGTTTTCATAAAGTGGTGTTGAACTGGATTCAGGTTCTTGTACATTTGGAAAATCAGTGTATATTAAAGGATTAGGGGTAGTTACCTCAAGTAATGTTGGGTTGGATTGTTGGACATGCACAAATTCTAGAATGGCTTTTGTCTTCCTTGTATAAACCAATTTTTTCCCAAATCTTACGTCAGCCCCATCTTGAGTGGATTTAGTGGGTTCCTTTTCTGTTGTTACACTTTTAGTCTTTATTTCTGGTCCAAAACTTAAGTCAGGGAGCATAAGGAGTTCATCTTCATTTCTTGAAGTCTCCCCCTGAAGATGAGCTTGGTGGAAATAACTTTGGTGTTCAAAGAAAGTGGCATCTCTTGACACAGAATTTTTGGGATGGGGGGTGATAACATTTATATCCCTTTTGTGTTGATGAGTATCCTATGAAAACACATTTTAAGGCTCTAGGATCAAGTTTACCTCTATCACCACTGTGGACATGGACAAAAGAGACACACCCAAATATTCTTGGAACAAGGTGGTTGGAAGTGGACACATTAAGATAAAAAGAGGACAAAACCTCCATAGGGCTTTTGGAAGCTAGAATACTAGAAGGTAGTCTATTAATTAGATAACATGCAGTGAGAACAGCCTTCCCCCAAAACCTTTTAGGAACCTTATGTTGAAAAAGAAGAGCCCGAGTTTGGTCTAGAAGGTGCCCATTTTTCCTCTCAGCAATCCCATTTTGTTGAGGTGTTTTAACACAGGATGACTCATGAATGACACCTTTTTGAAAAAAGGAAATAAGCCCATGATTAAAGTAATCTTTGGCATTATCGGATCTAATCCTCTTAATGCTAATACCAAACTGATTTTTTATCATGGAGAAAAAATGCTGAACCACATGGCTGACTTCGGATTTTTGTTTTAGTAAGAAAACCCATGTGACACGAGTACAATCATCTATAAAGGTAAGAAACCAACGAGCACCAAAAATATTTGGAACAGTTGAGGGACCCCACACATCAGTATGAATTAAATAGAAGGGAAAAATGCTCATATTATTACTAACTGGAAAAGGAACACATTTGTGCTTAGCAAGTTCACACCCTTCACAGTTGAGACTTGCCACATCTAAGTTGCTAAAAAGGGAAGGGAATAACCTTTTTATGACCCTAAAGGAAGGATGTCCAAGGCGACAGTGATGTAGGAAGACCTTCTCCCTGTTGGTCTTTATTGAATCAGAGAAAAAAGAGGTGTTATTTTCCGGGTCTGGGAGCAGATTTGGATGATCCAAGTAATACAAGTCATTCCATTCTCTAGCATGTCCAATTGTCTTCCCCGAGTACTTGTTCTGTAGAAGACAAACATTGTCATAAAAGATAACATTACATGAGAGATCTTGTGTGAGCTTTTTTATGGAAATCAAACTAACAGACAATTTAAGAATCTGAAGGACATTTTTAAGGGTTATGGATAGGCTTATTTGGACTTCTCCTTGACCTGTTGCAGTCATCAGAGAGCCATCAGCTGTGGATATTTTCTGGTTGCTAGGGCAAGGGGTGTAAGAAGAGAAATGTTTAGGTTGGGGTGTCATGTGGTCGGTAGCCCCAGAATCTAGTATCCAATATGGGTGATAGTTTTTATTTGAGGCATTAAGTCCAAAAGAAGGAAACTTACCAAACGTACCTGAATGTGCCAGAGAACAACTACCTGGAGACTTGTCCAACTTGTTGAGGAATAATCTCATCTGCTCTACTTCATCCTGGTTAAGGTGAATCACTCCTCCTTTGTTTTCTTCATTTGTTGCAGCCTTTATGTGTGCTTGTCCTCCCTTTCTAGTGTTGTCTCCTTTTTTTCCCCACTCCTTGTCACGATTTTGGGATCCCCAATCTCTACTAGGTGGCTTTCCATGCAGCTTCCAACATTTATCACGAATGTGGCGAGGCTTGTTACAAAAGGTACACCATACTCCTTCACCTTTCTTCTCCACATTGGTTATTCCCCCTTTTTTTTGGTCGGCCATCATGGCTGATCCGAAAGCTACCATGGCTGAATTTTCCATGGTTGGGGTTTCTAACATTATTCCCCTTCTGCTTTCTTCACTTCTGACCATAACTATTATTTCATTAATTCCTGGAATTTTTTCTTTTCCAAGGATTTGGACTCTCACTTGATTAAAATCAGAATTAAGCCCCATCAGAAAATCATAGGCTCGATCTTGCTCAATAGACTCTTTGAGCATTGCTGAATCATCTGGGCACTTTGCTTTTATGACCCTGTAATGGTCTAATTCCATCCATAGTGATCTGATTTGATTGGCATACTCTGTAACAGTCTTGTTTCCCTGTTTGGCAGCGACAGTCTTCACCTTCACATCATATATTTCAGCAACATCTTTAGCTTTGGAGTATGTCTGCTACATGGCATTCCAGATCTCCTTTGCAGAATTAAGAAACATGCAAGTATCAATGATTTCTAGGACCATGGAGTTCCATAGCCATGCCATGATCATAGAGTCCTCTTCATCCCATTTTGTAAATCTGGGATCTTCTTCTTCAGGAGCAGCGTCAGTCAAGTGGTTAGCTTTCCCTTTACCTTTCAAAGTTCTGTGAACAAGTTGGGCCCATTTCAAATAATTCTTTCCAGTCAATCGGTAGGCAGTGTTGAGGTTCTACAGTTGTTCTTGAGTGTTCTGTGACACAGTGTTCACAACTTCAGCAGTTTGTTCTGCCATGTCAACGTATTGTAGCCAATAGCAATTTGATTGTTGCGAGAGGAAAAAAAAAAAAACACAGCAGCAGCAATGAAGGCTGACTACCCTAAAAAAAATGATTGACAGCAATGAAGGCTGTTCTGAAACCTTAAAGGGATGGTGGCAGCAATGAAGGCTGTTGTCTAGGGTTTTGGTGTCCGCAGTCAGAGGCGGCTCCCAGAATTTGAGAGCTTTGATGCCATCTCATAATTTAGGGTAGAATTGTTCAATATATTATTCTGAGAATACAATTCCTATATACAAGGCTAGAATCCTATTTTAGGAAATATAATAATAGCACCTAGACAATCAAATCCCTATGATTTAGGGATACCATCATACACTGCAATTATAATCTGCTAAATAAGGAAATAATAAAACACAAATCCTGATAGAATTAATACAAATAATAAAACAGATTCTAACAATTCCAATTATCTCCACTGGAAGCAACAAGTTGAACCTGTAATTAAAGCCCACAAACTCCATTAGTTTGTTGTTAATCCCGTTATTCTTCCCTGGTTTCTTTTTGAACGTGATTGTGATTCTAGAACTGTAAATCCTACTTACGAAAAGTGGGAAGTCCAAGACCAAATCTTGCTTACCTGGTTGTAGTCTACCCTTTCCAAGGGTGTCTCATATCGTGTAATTGTTGTCATTCACTCCTATCGGGTCTGGGAGCATATTCACGAATATTTCTCTAACCAAACTAAAGCTCGTGCTTGTCAACTCCGTATTGATCTTTGCAATCAGTCCCATGACACGTAGACCATGCATGATTACTTAAGTCACATCAAGTCTATTGTTGATGAATTAGCTAGCATTGGTTGTCCTGCTAAACATGTTGATTCTATTCTTGAAGGCCTTTCCCCTTCAAAGTAAGACATGATTTTACCCTAACTGAAAACCTTTCAAAGATATTCCTAACCGGTAGTAAAAAAATTCAAATTCAAGATACCCTTTTCCCCCTTTAAATTTATGCACTTAATTATCAGATTTAGCATAGTTCTTAAATAGTCACTCGGTTACTTCTCCGCTATAAATCAGTCAGTTGTCACCCTATATA
>Ga0214542_1012387_pt1 | contig 11038 bp, 11 predicted proteins | sample CNSS1metaG_FD_160096 | JGI IMG/M metagenome (GOLD analysis project Ga0214542, IMG submission 160096) | Root nodule microbial communities from cowpea collected in UCLA plant growth center, Los Angeles, California, USA - CNSS1 | ecosystem: Host-associated > Plants > Roots > Nodule | place: USA...
CTATTTTGTAAAGTCTCCGTAGCCAGCAAATTGAGAAAGAACTTCTCTCAATTTTCTCATCTTCTGTCCCTTTCATACTTTTTCTTTTTCTGTAAAGATCATGTTATTTGAATATATGATTCTGCGGTTGCATTTCACATTTGAATTTAACCAAAGAATATGCCAAAAGTATCACATTTTTTAAATATTTAAATAAACATTTATTATAAATTAGTGTTATAAACAGTTATTTGTCAGAAGGAATAACTATTAACTGAGTAAATTCTAATTCTGTAACAGTGCGAAACGAGAAACTCTTTTCATTTTAAACAGAAAACGAAAAAAGTAATCAATATAATGGATGTGGGTATGTGAATAACTCCTTAATTTATTTTACCCACATATTTATACCATCTTTTGACGAATTTTAATTATAAGCTATGGTTTCAAACATAAGAAAATTTGAATTACATTCAACATTTCATCAATAGTCTTCAATTAACAGAGATATTAGTTTTAATTATTTAATTATTAATACTGCATTTCAATTATGACACATTAATAAAATATTAATTTTTAAATAAAATCATTATAAATAAATTATATTTATTAATTTTTTTATTAATATAACTGTTAATCATTTTTTATATTTGAGTTAAAAATAATTAATAAAATATTTTTAGAATAGATGTTAAGTAGAGTAATCTTGAATGAATTGCTCAAGTAGATTTCAGAAACTAAATAATTGTTTATCTATTTTATTTTTTATTTATAAAAAATAAATTTAATTTTTTAATTAAAATAATTTTTTTTTTTTTTTTTAATTAAATTTAAAAAAATAAATAATTTTTTATTTATATGTTTTTTTTTTTTTAAAATATACTCATTTGTAATATAAAACTAAATTAAAAAAAAAACTATTCCACGTATGAGTGTTGTTACATATTGAGTTGTCAAAATTGAAAAATAAAAATCAGTGTGAAAAATTTATTTACGAACCAAACACTGGCCTAAAGAAAAAGAAAAACCGATCTCCAAAACTGGTTCTAAATCCACGTTATCTGATGTCAACAACAAAGTCTGCAACAAACACCCTGAAAAGTTTCACCGTACCCTTCGAAGTTTGAGAGTTGAGGCTCTTCAACTCTCTCTCTCTCATTCTCTCTGCCAACGATGCAGAAACAGCCGCAACCCCCAACCGCCAAACCCATTCTTTCCCTCAATGAAGAAGAATAATTCACTCTTCTCCGCCGTTACTTTCACCCTCTTCACTGCCACCCTCTTAATCCTCTCTTCACTGTCACCCTCCCATGCCATTGGTTCCGCCTCCACCCTCGCCGTCACTTCCGCCGCCGTATGCGGCGTGGTGGCATCGGAGCCGACACGGCGCATTGCGTGCTACAGCGATGGCCACGTCGTCGCCGTCGCCCCCAACATCTCGTTCTCCGCGATCTCCGGCGGCCTGAGCTACTTCTGCGGCCTCCGGTCCGGCAACTACACTCTTCTCTGCTGGGACACCCTTTCTTACTTCCAAAGCAAGAGACTTTACAACAATGACACTGTTCTATTCGAGAATCTCGCCCTCGGGGAGTCCCAGGTTTGCGCCACCGCGGTCGGCGATGGAGCGGTGTCGTGTTGGAGAACCAATGCCGCCTTCGAATTGCCTTCTGGGTCGGACCGGTTTTCTTCTATTTCATCTGGGTTGGGTTTTTCTTGCGGAATTTTGAAGGGTAGTAATTGGGTTCGGTGTTGGGGGGTTGAGGCTAGAGCGAGAAAAATGGAGAGTGAGTTTGGGAACGTGTCTATGGCGAGTCTTGTGGCTGGGGAGTCACATGTTTGTGGGTTGAATTCAAGTGGGTATTTGGTTTGTCGAGGAAGTAACGATTTTGGTCAGATTGACGTTCCTGAAGGAGGGGCTTTGGAGTTTTCTGGTTTGGCTCTTGGAGCTGAGCATAGTTGTGCTATTCGGAGATCCAATGGTTCTGTCGTGTGTTGGGGCGGGAGAGGGTTGTTTGAGGTTAATGTTACAAAAGGTGTTTCTTTTGAGGTTCTTGTTTCTGGGTCCAATTTTACTTGTGGATTGACGACTAACAATTTTTCAGTTATTTGTTGGGGTCCTGGTTGGGCTAATAATACTTCAGGTTATGAAATTCCTTTGCCTCCTATACTTCCAGGGCCTTGTGTTCAATCTTCCTGCAGTGAATGTGGGATATATCCTCAATCGGAGTCTCTCTGTTCTGGCTTTGGTAACATCTGTAAGCCAAGACCTTGTTGGCCTCCAATGCCAGGGCCAGAACCACCACAAATGGCGCCGCCGCCTGTGGTGGCGGTGCCACCTGCGTCTCAATCAAGTGCCTTCACCAAAGGGTTATTGGCATTTGCCATTGTTGGATGCGTGGGAGGTGTTACTGGGATATGCAGTGTGATTTATTGCTTATGGACTGGGGTTTGTTTAGGGAAGAAGAAAATTCACAATTCTGTGCAGCCAACAATCACTAGAGGTGGCAGTGTAAACGGTGGTGGCGGTGGTTCTAGCAATAGTATTAGTCCTCCGTCGAGATCATCCACCATTAGGCGTCAAGGGTCGCGGATAATGAGACGCCAAAGGAGTGGAACCTCATCAACAAAGCATCCTGAAAGGGCTGAAGAATTCACCTTGGCTGAGCTTGTTGCAGCTACGGATAATTTCTCCCTTGAGAACAAGATTGGTGCCGGAAGCTATGGCGTCGTCTATAGAGGCAAACTTGCAGATGGCCGTGAGGTGGCAATCAAAAGGGGCGAAACAGGCACCAAGATGAAGAAGTTTCAAGAGAAAGAGAGCGCATTCGAGTCAGAATTGGCCTTCTTGTCCCGTTTACACCACAAGCACTTGGTAAGGCTGGTGGGGTTCTGTGAGGAGAAAGACGAGAGGCTCTTGGTGTATGAGTACATGAAGAATGGAGCATTGTATGATCATTTGCATGACAAAAACAATGTGGATAAAAGTAGCAGTGTCGTGAACTCTTGGCGAATGAGGATCAAAATCGCTCTGGATGCTTCGCGAGGAATTGAGTATCTCCATAACTACGCAGTTCCATCTATAATTCACCGAGACATAAAGTCTTCAAACATTCTCATTGACGCGACTTGGACGGCGAGAGTATCCGATTTTGGATTGTCATTGATGAGTCCAGAATCTGACCTTGATTATCGACCAACGAAGGCAGCAGGAACAGTAGGATACATTGATCCTGAATATTATGGTCTAAATGTATTGACAGCAAAGAGTGATGTGTATGGTCTTGGAGTGGTACTGCTAGAGCTATTAACAGGAAAGAGAGCAATATTCAAGAATGACGAAAATGGAGGCACCCCAGTGAGTTTGGTGGACTTTGCAGTGCCAGTTATTATGGCAGGAGAATTGGCAAAAATTTTGGACCCAAGGGTTGAACCACCAGAGTTAAATGAGACAGAGGCAGTGGAGCTAGTGGCATATACAGCTATGCATTGTGTAAATTTGGAGGGGAAGGACAGACCAACAATGGCTGATATTGTGGCAAATTTGGAGCGTGCTTTGGCTCTCTGTGATAGTAGTCATGGCAGCATTTCCAGTGGTACAGTCTCCATTGTATCAGACTGACACTCAAACCCTGATAAAGGGAGTTAAAGTAGAACAATGTTTCCTTATTCCTATTGATTCTTTTCCCGAAAATTATATGATGAGGGTGTAAAGACTAGGAATGTTATGTCACCTAACATCAACCTGTAGCGTAGAATTTTGTGAAATGTGAAACACTAACAGCCAGTAAAATTCATCACTTTTTAACTTTCTTTTGCCATTCTCCTTATCAGACTAGAGATTTTGCAACCTGTAATCCTTGTATCCCCGCACAGGGCATAATTTCAAACGATTCATTTGTGCTAATGCGTGTGACATTGTGTGCAAGTACATCAGATTTTTCGTAACCACTCTTTTGTCCTTTATGCTACACGTTAAAGCAATGTACTCGATGCAACCTCCATGTTAAGGTTTAGGCTATAAGTTTGAGGCATTGTACTTGATGTAACGTGGAAATTTAGAGCTCTTGTATTTCTATTTGGTCGGAGGAGAAGGCACCGTCATGAACTACTTATTTGGCCACGCGTTGACGGGGAAGCTACTTGTAGTTTACCAAGTGTGATTGCAAATTTGACAAGCGTGTGAGAGAATAGGTGGGAAAGAGTGTGAACAACAAAGATTGGGTTCAGCGTGAAAACAGTGCTAGTATAGGTTACTATTTGTGAGAGTGAGTGGTTGAGCCATTGGGTCCTGAAGTGCTATAATTAGCCTTTTTTCTTCTTCTTTATCACCTTTCCGAAACATGGACCCCATAGAAATAGATTGGTCTACACATTTTTAATTACTTGGAAGAAAGGTGTTGCTGACTTCTATGATGGGTGGAAGAGTCTGAGTAGAGAAAAGGAACCAAATTCAGAAGTGGATTGGTTGATGACTTAATGGCTATTGCAGAGTTGCTACTTTCTAATCACACGTCAGCTAGGTGATGGGGTCATAGCACAGGCTTTAGAGTATGCTCAGGTTTTAGGACTTATTAGAGTCTGAAACAATTTGCATACTCAAGTCAAAATTTCTGTGGACTGGTCAAATACGGAAGAGTGACTCAATGGCTGAAGATTGATGACACATGATGCAAATTCTGCACATGCTGCTGGGCTAAGGTTTCTGGGCCATAGGCCTAATGGGTTACTGCAGTGGGAATGAGTTGGGCCCATGATGTTGATGATGAGTGTGTCCTTTTGTAATTAATGGGTGGTACTAATCCAACTCCCTTTTGTCCATTTATGTTTGCTATGAATGCTTATAGGTCAAGGCAAAATACCCACCCAAGACAGTTTCTGGGTTCTTTGGCGTAATGTCAGAAGGGATAACTTTACAGGTATGCATCTAAACTGTGAGAAGATCGCTTAGAAGTAGATATTATGGTAAAATGTTTTCATTAATATGATTTGTGAATTCTATCTTATTAATGTTTGGCACATGGCAGCCAAAATAGCATATTTGTTCATACTTATTTATGTGGTTACTTCCAAGACTTACTTGTCAATATAAAAAGAAAAGAAGTTATGACACCAATTATACTTAGAAACAGATAAACAACTAAGAGATTCATTTGCCATCTGTGTAAGTCAATTAATAAAAAATTATCTTATGACATAAATAGGGATAGTGATATAGAGAGAGTTTAATTACAAAATTAATCTAACTGGATGAGAAACAAAAACAACAAGTGCCACCACGTTTAGGTATTTTCTGTTAGCCTGTCATGAATATAAATAGTTTGTTAAGCCTGTTTCTTTCAAGACTAATTTGTCTACTCAGAGAAGCGATTACGTATTTTCTAACCAAGATATCTATCTTAACACGCATTGCTGTTATAGTATTAAACAAACATGCTCATTGCGTATTCATGCTCATTGTCAAACTTAATAGTTGTTCTTGTTTTAAAAATTTAAAAACCAAATTAAACGCTTAGTTGTATTTGATATAAGGTTCGGGGTGGTGTCAGTGAAAAAACAAAACTTTTGTCCAACAAAGTTTCACACTCTATTTTTGTAAGTAAAAAATATATAATTGTTATTATTTTCGCTACAAAAGAAGCAACTACCAAACTCTCTAAGGTTAGTTATCGACAAAACGGATAGAGACTTCGTATGCATAACATAATTACAAAATTGTGAAATGATAAAGCATCAAAGACCAAAACCAACATTTGATAATAGATGAGTTAAAAGTATCCTCATGCAAAACACGAATAATTTCCATGTTTATATTATATAGTTATATATCGACAAGGCTTACAAGATAAATAAGTCTCCTCAAGAAAACAAAATACACACCACATTTTATTTCATACATCATTAAATCGAGGCATTGTTGAAGATATACATACAAACTCATACTACTGAACGTCTTAATGACTGTACATGATAATGTAGAGTAGAAGGATGAACAGAATCAATTAATAAACTCAAAGCGCATGAGAAGCTTTACAGAGGGGTATTTCTCTCCCTTTTGGCTATTCAGTGGAATTGCTCGAATGCCACTTCTTAGCTCCCGGATAGGTAGGCATGTTTGTCCACCAAAGTCATCTTTCTCAGACATGTCATACTCATGAACTTCTATGCGAAGCAAGGCCAACTCTGGAACAGTAAGAGGGAACTCAAATGTCTCATTCCATGTAGGTAACCAATTATCCTCTATTGCCTTAGTTTTCTTCATTACAGTATCACTAGGGACTCCAGCAATCCCCACCTGCATTATAAGTTTATCATATCACACAATTGAGCCATCAAACAAGGTGAAAACAAAAGGGAAGGTATCATATGCAATGCATAGCAGCAATGAACAACAATCCTTAATAAGGGAAAACGCATTGCTGTGATAAGGTTCCTATGCATTAAGAGTATATCATCTCAACTTACTCTTGTATAGAAGTCTGGAGGGGAGTATTGATCAAAGTGTGTATGCTTGAAATCATAATACCATCCTTCCCCCATATATACAGTCACCTAAAATTGGAAGAGTATGGACTTTGTTAGTATTAAACTATAGATAGATTCTTGAATGAGGCAACAGATTAACGTGAAATCCTTACCTTCAAAGTAGTCTTCACAGGTAACTTGGCTTTAGGGTCGAAGACCTCATTGTCTGGACCATTCTCTAACAGAAAATCTGGTTTCTTAACATAACCACACCCTCCATTGGCTCTGAACATTCCATGCATCAACCAAAGCGATCTACCATGTCCCTGGTCATGAAACCAACCACAATGAAAACTAAGTCCTATTAAACAATATGGTAATCAATGATATACTTCTTGACATAATGAGTGTGATAGTAAGCTATAGGTGGAAGAAATGTAAGTTGGATCTCGCACCCTAACTTTTTGCAGGCAATAGCACACATCAAGGGATTCAATAAATTATAAAAAGGACCGCGCTACATTTTGCCGATCTCATTACTAGACATGAAATGTTCACTGTACACTTTATATCACCAGATGTCAAATGTTTATAGAATTTTGTTGGCTACTTTAAGATTAACAATTCCATCTCTCCCTGACACCTCAGAGGAAATGAAGCAACAAAAATGAAGATACAAAAAACAATAGTAAAAATTCTCATACAAGAAAATATTAAATAAGGAAAACAAAAAAATGGGAGGACCAGTGAGCAGGAAAATGAAGAAGAAATATACACTAGACAGAGGAACATACCTGCATGTTAAATGCAACCATCTGAGCTCCATGCATCCACCCAATTAATGGGTTATAATTTGATGAGTCAATGCGAGTACCTTTGGGATACACCCTCAAAATATTGCGCTGAGTAAACCTAGAGAAGGGCAGCAGGAAATAAAAAGTAATTATAATTAGCATACACATCCCACACCTCTTATAATTTGTTCACACACCCCTTCCCCCAAGCACATGATCCTTAGTGGGGTCGTCGTCTTGTCAAAACACCACAAAACTTGCTAGAATGGGCCAATAGCCAACAAAAGTAAAAAAAATTCTTCAAGACAAACAGCATATAAAATGTTTGAGTTTGTTTCAAATAATAAAAAGTCAATTTTTACAACATTTTGCATGACAATAGAGTTAGATGATGTTTATTCATTCTTCCATTCAGATATGAGGGGGTTCAACCACATACAAATTAATTCTGCCTCAAAAGTACTTGCTCAAAACAATTTGCAATACCTTACGATTTGTTTTCCATGATTTATAGCAGCCTTTTCAAGCTGTTGCTCACTTAAACTTAGACGTCTCACTTTATCAGGATCCACTTTGAGGCATTCCTCTAATCCACCTTTAGGCTTCCCAGCATGAATGGCAATTAGGTGTCTGTATTCTGGAGCTTCATTATGTGGTAACTTATCTGATTCATCAAATTCTTCCTCATCATTAAGATCTTCTTCATCCACGTTGTTGTCCTAAAGATGGCAAAGCACGAAGTCATTTAACAAATTTACCATAAAATATTAAATGCAGTGACAATTAATATAGAGGTTCAGTTTAGTCTACAACCTTGTAATCCTCTATAGTACCACCTTTCAAGCTAGGGACTTCCTTTCCCCAAGCTTCATCATCGCCTGATCCCTTTCCGCGTAGCGAATCGTCCCCCTTTCCCTTTTCATTCTGTGAATCATCCCCTTTATCCTTTTCTTTTGCTCCAAGATACTCCTTAGGTGGTTTTGTTGATATAATAATCCTCCTTTTAAGTGATTCAGGAGAAGGGAACTCCTTCACACTTTCGGTGTTAGGAGTAAATAGTATATCTCCAAAAGTGTTTGCAACCATCTAAAAATTAGGATAGGGATGTCAATCATTTAGAGTGTAAGTACTATGAATCCAAATAAAATGGCAAGTAACTAACCTCAGCCACTTTAGCCTGAAGATCCGGTGTAAGATGGTCTTCTAGGGTTATTACAACTGGATATTCTGATGCCACAAAAGCATATTCCTTAATAGATCTCAAACATCGGATGAGCTCTACAGGAGCAGTCAATGTCCTGTGTCAAAAAAAAAAAAGAAAAAAGAAGCGTAAGCAACTATGTATCAAATTTTCAATTAAATAATTTAGGGTTCAGTTGGAAATTACAAACAATATATTTGATATAATCTGTTCAACTACCATGATTTCAAGTTTAATTGTAAAAGGAAAAAGATTTCAAACTTAAGCTTGAATTATGCCAGATAGCAGATGTCAAACTGCAATTCATCACCTTTTTACTTCAAGGGACTTTGACAACATGAAAACTAAGGTACCTACCCCAATGCCAAAGGCTCTTAGCTTTGCAAAGGTATGGGAGAGGTTAATTGTATGCAACCTTCCCCTTGCATATATGCAGCTTTACTATTGTGCCATGGCTCACCCTCACTCTGGCATCATCATTCTCAAAAGCATAAAAAAAATTGAAGAATAAATCTTTATCGAGTTGTTGGAGGACCATCATTGTTAGCATAAGTTTATTCATCCTTTAAAACATTTTGTCTTCGAGGTAACCCATGGTTACGCTCAGCTTAAGACAGATAAATAATAATTTTCAAAACTTTTCGAAAGCTAAAATACATTTTCAACTTAAATTTATTTCTTTCACTTCTACCTGATCCCTAAAGAAAAATGAGGGGAAACTAGTGACATGGGACCTGGAATTAGTTCATGTATGAAAGTAAGTACCATTCTACTTGTAAACTACTAAACTCACCTTCCATGAAGAACATCTATATTATCCTTTGCTGCATTAGGCCATATATCCAATTCAATCACCCTCACACCTCTCTTTAGTGCATTTATGATGGGCACGTCACTGCAGTCGCTGCTCAGCTGATTCCCAGTTAAATAGGAATTGTGGCCAGTATATATGAAATAATGTGACAAGGGTAAAGTCATATCATGGTACACCTGGAATGAAGGAAATATTTGTACAACGCACAATGATCAGGATAAGAAAATGCAAGCAATTAAGCATGATATATTATCAACATTTATGGAAGTAACAATCAGTTGCGAAAACTTTGGATGGAATTCAATATGCTAATCAGAGGTTTCGCCCTAAACCCATTGTTTAATACCACGGAGCCAGATTTTTACCAAAGTAAGGTACTAGAGGCACTAGAAATGAAGATCCTAAACTAAAATGAATGATTACCATAAACACAACCAAAACCAGTGCAAGAACTATAAAGTAATGCATATCCTGAAGAGAGTGAGAGACCACAAAGCACATCCAACAACAAAGGGTATTCGCAAATGGAATATAAAGCGAAAGCCTTCATATTTCCTGCAATGCCCGGCCCTTCGACGACCTTTAAGAGAAAGGCTCAATTCCATAAAAGATAAATTCATTCTTGAACCTGATCATCCTCAATCCAGTTATCGTTTTCTACCACGAAATTTCAGTTACAAATCCTCATGGTCAACGAGTCAACCGAAATTCAATAACACACCAAAGTTCAGAATTTTTTTGAGGGAGGCCAAAAGTACAAGTTTGGCACCAACACGAAGCTAAATCACAACAAATTCAGCTGCTATTGACCCTCAATGCGTAACACTAAACGACAGCTAGCACGAGTAGACCAAGATTTTGCAAAGATGACAGCAAAAAAGTAAAACAATTGGAAAAGTACACCAAAAAAACATGGTAGAAAGTAAAACCCAATAATGGATAAATCAAGGTACCGAATCTAGAAGAAGTCTAATCTAGGAAGAAGATGAGCACCCCGATTGGAAAGTAAACAATGCTAAATCCAGATCTCGCTGACCCAACCGACTCTGTCAAAAACCCAAAACAGGAAAACACAAAAAACCGAGTTTTTTTTTTTTTTTTGCTTACCCCATGAGAAGGAAGAAGAGGGGGGTTGTCATCACTGAAGAGGTACTTGAAGAAAGATTCGAGATTGAGGCCAACCCCTCTGCGATGGAAATGCCTGAAGCTGTCGATGATGGCTTGCGCCTCTTCTTCAGTGGCCTTCTCTTGCTTTTGCACTTCAACAAGGAACCTTTTCAGATGCGAAGGTGTCATGATCTCATTCTCAGAGTACTCCTCGAAGAGGGTCTTGATCTCCGACGGCGCCTCCGCCAGAGCCAGCTTAAACCGCCGGCGCCAGCAGAAGCACACGCTGTATGTCTGCTTCGACATCACTTGCTCCCTTTCTCTTCTCTGTTCTCTTTCACTACCCGCGCAAATATATGCGAGAGAGTGAGAATTTGTGCGTGTGGATTCCGAGTTCACTTCAACCTTCTTGTTGTGTTGCGACAGTGATGGAAGAAGATTTTGAAGTGAAACGTTACACAAGATGGATCCACTCTTCAACGCTATTACTTCTTCAAATTACCCACTGTTAAAGGCGTGTGTATACGTGTATATATATATATATATATATATATATATATATATATATATATATATATATATATATATATAAATAAATATATAATTTTTTTTATTTTTTTTTTTTATTTTTTTTTATTATAATTTTTTTATTTTTTATATTTTTTTATTTTTTTTTTTTTT
>Ga0214542_1012388_pt1 | contig 11037 bp, 6 predicted proteins | sample CNSS1metaG_FD_160096 | JGI IMG/M metagenome (GOLD analysis project Ga0214542, IMG submission 160096) | Root nodule microbial communities from cowpea collected in UCLA plant growth center, Los Angeles, California, USA - CNSS1 | ecosystem: Host-associated > Plants > Roots > Nodule | place: USA...
CTGTAAGTAATATAAGCGTGGGGACAAGTTGACTTTACAATTATTGTTGGTACTTATTTGTATTGATTGGTACCAAAATGTTAAGTAATAAATAGGAAATTTTATAGAATAAGGTTCTTTTCGTACTTAAATAATTAACTAAATAAATCAATTATCAAGAAAGTACAACTTTAGCATTATAGCAATATTATAATAATATGAACATTAACTTTTTGGTATTAATAGGGGTTTTCGAGGAATTAATGGGGGGTTTTGGAACCCTAGGTATTACTGGGGGTTTTCAGAACCCCATGTATTATTGGGGGTTTTCAGAGCCCCATGCATTACTGGGGGTTTTCGGAACCCCAAGCATTAATGGGGGTTTTTGAAACCCCAGACATTAATGGGGGTTTTCAAAACCTCCGGTAAGTTACGCTACTTCCAGGGGTTGCTAAAAACCCCCGGTAATCCGTTAGCCACGCTTGCTCTTCCGGGGAAATTTCAAACCCCTGGTAAAACCATTAGTGGGGGTTAAAACCCCAGAAACGCCAAATATAACCCCCGCTAAAAATATTTATTTTTGTAGTGACGGTGCAAGAAAAGTAAAAATGTGCATGAGGAAAAACAAAAAAAGAAACAAGACAAAAAAAAATGAATAACAGCAAAAAAAAGAAAATGATGGTCCACAATCCAAGTCATCACATCATGGTAAAAGAAAAAAATTTCGATCTAAAAAATTCTCTCCTCAATGAAAAAGAAAAAGATAAAGATAAACTTTATGCATATTCTTTTCTATATCTTTGAGGTATAACATCATTTTTTTTTCGTTTATTTTCTATCACTATTTTGGCTCCTTACCTTGTTTATAGGGATGGTAAAATAGGTTAGTTCGATCCATTTTAACTTGACTCGTCAAACAGAAACGAGTCAATAATCATAACCCACCCATACAGGATGGATTAACGGATCGAACTAGACTGACCCATCAGTTTTCTTTTCTTTTCTTTTCAACTTTTTTCATTTATTTTTAATTTTTTTAATTTTTAAAATTTATTTATATATATACATATAAATTAATATTAAAAACATATTTAATCAAATAAAATATTTTTTAAACTTTTAATTGATTAGTTAATGTTTTTAATTAGATAAATTAAAATAATTATTACATTTACATGTTAAATTACTCAATAATAACTAATAATTAAAACTTAATTTGTAGACTTTAATGATTTAAATTACAATACTATTATATATTTAAAATTTAAAAAATATAATATAAAAAATTAATCTTTTCAATTATTTTTATTTTATTTTTTTAAAAATGGGTCAGTGGGTCAGGATGGGCTGGTCCCTATTTTGGCCCATCAAATTGACGGGCTAAACGAAATGAGCCAGAACGGGCTGGTAGGTTGAAATCTTCAACCCAACCAGTTCCTTTTAATATGGACTGATAGAGTGGCTCGTTGGGTTCAGCCTCTATACCACCCCTATTCGTTTGTCAACAATTATAAAAAGTTAATTCACGTGTTCACTTCTCTTCTCCTCTCTTCTTCTTCTTACCTTCGAGCTTTAAAAGTATAATATGTCTTCACTTTTAATTTATTTTGATTTTTATATATTTTTTATTTAATGCTTTCTTTCAATTTTTTTAAATCAATTGAGTTTTTATTTTGATAAATGCGACAAGTTGAAATCTCTACATGTCAAATTTGAATGACCTTGTCAAAATTATAGAAATTTCAAAATAAAAATGATCTAAAGATTGACAAAGAAAAGACTTATGCTCTATTCGTTTGAGAAGATTTAATTATAGTTGTATATTAGCAAAGATGAAAATAAGGTTGATTTCTCACGTTCACATGCAATGATTTAAGAGGGAAGTCGACGATGGAATTGCGAGATTATCATCAAAATCCATGTCGTTTATAAAAGCAGATTTATGGTTATTTTATACACTTTTACCATATTCTCCCTGATATGTTTTATTAACTTTACGTGAAATCATTTGAGGTGCAATGTAATTTCAGCTTGCTCTTCTTAGAGGTGAGTTATATAATAAAATAAAAATAATTAGCAATAACAAATAATAATATTAATAATAATTATAATTAATATTAGTAGTAGTAAATAATAATAATAATAATAATATATTAATTTTTACCATAAGGGTAAAATAGTAATCTTATATTTTAATATATTAAAACTTTTTATTTTAATATATTAATAATAATAAAAAAAAATATAATTTTAATATATTAATAATAAAAAATATATAATAATTTTAACTTTAAGGGCAAAATTGTAATATTACATTTTAATACATTAAAACTTTATTTTTTATCTATCACATCATTCAAATCACTTTCACCTTCAAATTTCTTAAAGAAAACAACACACTTCACCCTTTAATCTACTAAATTCATCATCTCACTCTCCTTCAAATTCATCTTTTAAAATGAACAAAATCTTAAACTTCAATATGTAACACTTTCAAATTCGGAGGTTAACGTTAATTTATCACAAAGATACCTACGTAATTTTTATCAAAATGAGAATTCAAATTAAATAAAAAGTAAATATAAAAAACAAAACAAAACAAAAATATAAATATAAAAACTAAATTATCAATCTAACACAAAATATCACAACAAATATATCTCAATAATATATATATATATATATATATATATATATATATATATATATATATATATATATATTAAATAGTCATTTGGTTAAGTTTTTTTACTTTGGTCCTACTTTTGAAATTATTTTCAATTTGCTCTTATCTTTGGTTAATTTCATTCAATTAGATCCTTTTCCTTCATCTATCTAGATATTTAACGGTACAGTGGTCAACGTGGTTCATTTATGTGACGTGGAACACTGTTCAATGAAATGTCCGTTATTTTACTATGTTGACCTTTTAATTTTAATTAGAGAGTTTTAGAGTTTATAATTTGTGGAATTGGATTTAGGAATTCTTTGTGGATTTAGGGATTTCTTGGAATTGGAGATTTCAGAGACTGTGTATGACCCACCATCAAAGATTGTTTTTCGTTTTGTGAAGATTTGTTTGCGGAGAGTTCTATCTATTCATGGAGGTAGGATTTGTATAATTTTGTGGCTTACGTGTTAACCGGGAAGGATCGGCTTATTGTATCACCTTCTGGTTTGCTCATGGCTACTATAGCACAAGGTCGATCATCTTAATACCACCATATGACATCAAACTATTTACTTTATCAAATAAAGATAATCTTCAAGCTGCAGAAGCTGATGATTTTAACTTTATCAAATAAAGATCATCTTCAAGTTGTAGAAGCTAATGATTTTAACTTTCAACCGTCAAAGCAGAAAAGATGAAAACATAACATTGAAACAGTCGGAAACACAATTCACACTTTAATAGTTCTGAACTTCTTAAAGCTACGATTTCCCTTAGATTCATCTAAATTCTCCAGTCTTGGTAATCTCTTTGATATAAATATGGCTTCCTCTCTTCTTCCCCCTTCCCCTAAAGCAGCCAGTAGATCATTTAGACATGTCAATTCATGACATAAACCATTCTCCACCAATTCATAGCATAATTTAAATGCTTCTGAGACCTTGTTAATTTTACAAAGATTCATAATAATTGCATTACACAAATTAATATCGACATTCTGATGATTTTTCAAACTAAAAAGCAACATTTTGCATGCTTCTGATACCTTTCCTCTCTCAAAAAGAAATTGAATCACTTCTTCTACTGTAACACGATATCCATTCTTATAAACCAAATCAATAATCTCAAATGCTCTTTCTTGCTGTCCACATCTAAAGGGTAGCTTTAAACTTAGTTGACAGGTTTATATTCTGTCTAACATTTTTCTCCAGCATCATCAAAATAACACCGGTGAACTCGTAAGCCCCAGCTGTAGTTCTACCTCCAGGTAAGCATCCAAGCAACAATGTGCTTAATGCCCACACTTTTCGTACTTCAAGTTCACTCACACACTCTCATGTTAATAGCTCATTCCCATATTGGCCATTCAAAATTAAACAAATCCTAAATTACAAAATTATACAAACTCTACCTCCGCGATCAACAACAACAACTAGAACCTTCGTAAACAAATTTTCACAAAAATCCCCAAAACTCAATTCCACGAAAATCACGAAAAGCAATCTTTGATGGTGGGTATAGCTTCTGAAATCCCCAATTCAAAAAAATTCCCAAATCCACGAAAAAATCCCTAAACCCAATTCCACAAATTATAAACCCTAAAACTCTCTAATTAAAATTAAAAGACCAACCTAGTAAAATAACGGATACGTCATTAAACAGTGCTTCACATCACATAAACCAATCATACTGACTACGTTAACAACTATTTAGACGAAGTTAAGAAAAATGATCTAATTGAATAAAATTAACGAAAAATATGATAAAATTGAAAATAATTTAAAAAATAAAATTAAAGTAAAAAAATTTGACCAAAACTAGAACCAAATTACTTTTTAAATATATATATATATATATATATATATATATATATATTTATTCACGAGAAGTCGCTCTTCCCATGGCAATAAAAAAAGTAACCGAGATCCATCTCGGTGGCTCAAGCGAAATAAAAGGGTCAATGCGATCAACCAAATTTGCTCTTTCTGAAAGTTGAAAAACCTTTTGATCCAAGTAACATACTCAGCACAATGATGACTTCACTCTCTGCATTTCTTCCCAACCCAAACCCAAATCTGAACCTTCTCCACAGCCACAACTTCACCCTCTCTTCCGTTCCTTCTTGGAAAAACAAATCCACGCCCAGTAAGAGTCCATTCTCGGTTTCTTGTTCTTCTTCCTCTCACACATACGACGTCGTCATAGTCGGGGCTGGCGTCATTGGCTTAACCATCGCTCGCCACTTTCTCCTTTCTTCCGACCTTTCTGTCGCCATTGTCGATAAGGCTGTCCCTTGTTCCGGTGCCACTGGCGCAGGTATAACCGTCACCATGTAAAGCAATAACCCTTCTTTGGAAAATACACACATACACGGATTTACTTATTTATCTACCCTGTTTGGTTCGGAGCTGGCAAGATTTTTAATGAAAGTGATTTATACTTTGATGTTTTTTATTATAAATACAATTAATAGGTAAATTGGGTATACAATATTTTATCCAAAAAAGTTATTTAAAGCTGTTTTAATTCGAAATCAGTTTTGGATCTGGAATCAATTTATCATTTTGAGACTAAACATGTGAATATTTACCTCTCACTTAATTTGGTATTTCAATGTAATTTTGGACGGTCCATTGTGAAACCAAATAGAAGTTTATATTCCTGCATGAGTCCGAACATGCATTAAGTCATTTTTTTTCATATTCTTTTTTGGTGGGGGACTAGGTGAGGCTATCTGGGATTTCGTTGCGATTTTTGATAGTCTTTTTGTGAATCCAAATATGCATTAAATACGATATTTTTTGTTTTCTTTTGTATTGCAGAACTAGAAACAATGTGCTGAGTTTTAATTAACTGTTGGGTTTGTTCCCCCTTTGATTTGAAATTTGAGCTGGTTGTTTCTAGGGCAGGGACATCTATGGATGATAAACAAAACCCCTGGAAGTGCTACATGGGATCTTGCATGGAGGAGCCATCAACTCTGGACAACACTGGCACAGAGTCTGGAAGAGCAAGGCTTGGATCCTGCGGTGGAGTTGGGTTGGAAAAAATCTGGTCTGATACCTCTGTCTATAAATTTCTGTTTGACAATTTGGAAGAGATTCATGCCAATTTAGCTTGTCCGATTTGAAGTTTCTTATATAATTTTCATATTTCAATTATGAGGCATTGGTGCTGATGTCACATTGTAGGAGTTGGATGAGCAAAACAGAGTGTCTGCTTTTGTTATAAGGTTTAATTATATTTTTACTGGTTCTGGTCTCCCGAATTTTGAAAAAAAACGAAGCTTTTCTTAGTCCTTCAAAATGGAAAATTGGGTTTAGTCCCTAATTACTAAATTTGAGAGACTAAAATGTGTTTTTTAGGATTTAGGAATTAGGAGTTAGAGTTAGGGTTTAAAGTTTAGGCTCTAGGGTTTAAACATATTTTTAGCCCCTCAAATTTATTGTTTTGGGATAAAACCATATTTTTCAATTTTGAGGGACTAAACAAAATACTTCTTTTAAATTTGGCAAACCAAAATCAGAATAGTCCTAAATTTCAGGGATTTAAAACATAATTAAACATTGTTATAATTATGAATTTCAAATCTGTATGCAGTCTTTTAATCATGTTATGTAGACTTTTCCAACAAATGAAAAACACATCTATATTTAGGATTGTCAAAAGTATTTGATGACTTGTTTTTGTTTGATAGCATGCATGTATTGGGCACTACCCTTGTGAAATATGCTGGGAACTTGTTCAAGGTCATTTCATCTTCAATCCAGAAGATTGACTGACTATAAGGCTATAGGGAGGTCTTGTACCTGGTTGCATCTTTAGTTTTTATCCTTTGGAGCCATGGTACTACATATCATAACATTTTCCCGAAAGCACTTGTTTGATTTCAGAGAGCATCATTTGAAAGAGGAACATTATGTTGTTTGTAACAAGAGAGACAGCATTCTGTATTTCATGATAATTTGCTACATCATTCTGTTTTCTATATTTGAAATGTAGACTTGCTTGTGTATTTTTGTGTTATGGATTATGAGATTGTCCTGAAGCAGTTAAGGCTGTCAGAACCATACAGTCTTCTATAAGTGTTGTACGCAGTATTATGAAGGAGGCGAAGAATTGTTATTTATAGTCATGAAAGTTTTAGGCCTCCTTTCCCCAGGTCATAACTTTGATGTGACATCTTTTGATCTGCAGGAAGCCTATTAATTGGTAGAAGTGATGCGGAGTCAGACATGTTAAAAGGGAGGGTGAAGCAACTTTGTGAGACTGGGTTGAAAGCGGAGTACCTGAGTAGTAGCGATTTGTTTAAAGAGGAACCTGATCTGTTGGTGGACCAAGACAGTGCAGCTGCATTTCTACCAGTAGACTGCCAATTGGATGCTCATCGTACTGTTGAATATATTGAAAAGGTTCTGTATTCTTGCTTCTTTTTATCTTTGTATATCTTCTATTTGCATTGCAACTCAAATAGTTATCAATGTTTTCATTTTGCATATCTCTTGCAATTGCAACTTATTGTGTGGATTACTCTTTCAAGTAAACACTTGCCACAGGCTTCTATATGACTTCAGACTTACAATTGTAAATTTATTGTTATTGTGTAGAGTAGGCTAACAGGAATTTTGCATCTGAAGGAAGATATGCAGAGTTTTATAATGACCCGGTGAAATGTTTTATCAGGTTTAGTTTTTTCCCTTTCCTTTGCCCTGACCGTGCACTTAAAACATTGGTAGGGGAACAAATTTGGTTGACTAAATGTTTTTTGTTTTTTTTTGTTCTCAGGTCAGATGTCAATGGGGAGGTTAAAGCTGTTCAGACTTTTAAGAACACACTATACAGCAAGAAAGCAGTTATAGTTGCAGCTGGTTGTTGGACTGGTGGTTTGATACAGGACTTGTTTAAAAACTGGGGAATGGAACTACATGTTCCAGTAAGGCCCAGAAAGGTGTGTTTATATACAGCTTGAAGATGTTCTAATCTTTGCTAATATAGGAATTCATTCACTGTTTTTCCAAATACTGTCATTTACCATGATGCACTTCATTACATTTTACTTTGTAATTTCAATTCAAGTTGTGACAGTTTGGAATTTTTTAGGAAAATTTTCTTTCTTGTTCTCATAGTCTCTTATGAAAAAAGTTTCTAACATAAAAAGGAGATTTATAGAACCACTTAGTGTGTGCGCTGCAATATTGTAGTTCTTCTTCAAAGGAATCCAAACTTCCTCTCTGAAAAACACTATCCATTTCTTGGTTGGAACTTCGAAGGAATTTGATTTATAGTTTTGGATTTTTTTTCTATTTCCACGTTGTTTGGAACATGGAGCTTATTACTATAGTGTTCTATAGAAGGAATAAGAAGATAAGAAACCCAATTGACCTACAAGTCAGTTAGCTTAACTTGGGAGTTACAGGGATTAGTTAGGAATTAATGGGTATAAATAGCTATGCATATCTGCAGTAACAATTTTTGGAAACTCGTTGTGAGGAGAGTACTGAGACTCTCGAATTCTATGTAATCAATATAGAATAACAATGCTCTTTTTCTCTCTCTATCTCTGTGTATTCTTGTGTGAATTCCCTTAATTCTTGGTACCAGTTGTATCAAACATCAGCTAAAACCTTATTCTAGTTGGTGAGATCTACTACATGGATCACATCACAAGACAACATTTGCTTAGTTAGACACTAGATTCAAAAATATTAACATGAGATTAATCTTAACCAACTCCTGCAATGTCTTTATAGGCCTCCCTACGCTTGTCTTCACTCACCACCAGGCCAAAAAAACATATAATACTCTTCTCAATGGTTCCTCCTTTGGCCTTCTTTGTATGTGACCCAACAACCTACATCTACCCTCTTTTAATCTTCATAAAATTTAGAATAAATTCGGTTCAGTCCTTCTAAGTTTGGCATTTGTAATTAATTAGTAACATCCTGTATATTTTGAGCATGCTTGGTTGATTACAGTGCCAATTTTATGACTTCTTGATTCCTCACCTCTAGTAGGAGGAGGTGAGGAAGGAGAAAGGGAGACAGTAATGTGGAAAATGTTGCTCGAAGGTCCTTGATATGTGCATGTCTGGAAAATTAACTATATAGCCAAGGATATTCCATGCCGTTAGTGTATATAAGAGAATGGACATGAAGTGTGTCACTCTAAATTGATATGCCACTACATAAAGGCAAGGTCAATGCTCCTAACTGATCTTCCTATGCAAAAACTTCCACCTTTTGTGATGCTTTATGAAAATAATGTGTAAAAACATGTGGGATAAGTAATTCATTTTTTTTTCTTCGTATCAATGTCAAATAAGCTAAACTTGATATAAAAGTGATATGAACTGTCTACAATATTTACATGCTAGTAAACATAGTTAATATCTTAAAGTTGGTTTTCCTTATCAAATTATCAACCGTGCATTGCATCTTGGTCGCCACAATGCTGATAAACAACACTCTTTCACATGATGATGACATGACAGTTAAAATTACCATGGAAATATTTATCCCCTTGCATACATATGAAAATTTGTCATGCATGCAAGAATGCAGGACCTCAAGCGAGGCACCTAGACAATGTGATAAGTCAGTGAGCAGTAACGACAAGTGTGTGTGCAACTGCTTGATGATCATGCACATCCATAATGTTGGATTGGAACAATGCAAGAACACCTGTAGAGACTATCAGGATGCATTAAACAAGTACATTCAGTGTCACCACTTTGCTTAGGAAGTGAGTTGGATTTATTGTGAAACTTTTCTCAAGCATACGTATAAACATGCATAAATAAATAGAAAACGATATAATCTTGGTGTACGTCATTTTATGTCTATAATGGTAAAGCATGACTATTATAGATAGACAATTTATATCATGTTATGTCCTAAGTTTTGTGAGTCATATTTTATGATTTTTGCATGAAACTCCTTGAGAAACCTTGTGACCAAAGGCTCCACAAGGCTAACTTTATTTTCCATCTATTAACCAGTTACGTTACATAACAGATGCGACCTTACTGTGGGCTCTTATTTGGAAATTCCTCTCACACATATATACATCACCTCATTCCCATTTCTGCATTCTTGGACATGCAGACAAACACATCCAAACTATTCAGAATTCTGTTTGACCTATACATATCACGGGGGTGTTTGACAATTTCTAGAACTAGTCTATAATATGGCATCCGATCAAATACACAAATGTCTCCTAAAACAAACTAGTTTTAAATTGAGCAGTTGTTTGGTTTAAAACTAATTCTAATATTAAGTTGATTTTGAAATGGTGCATTGTCATATATTGTGATTATCTAAATTTGAAAATGATAGATACTAGAATTATAATAAATTTCAGAAACTCTCCATTATTGTAACTAACTTTTACTAAAAAAGGATTTTTGTGCTTCTCCAGTCTGTCTTTTATATGTTGTGTTCAGATTTTAGTCCAAGGGATAGTCCAACATTCTTTGAAATGAACTGTTGCATCATTCTTCTTGGTGACAAGACTGTTTGGCGTGTCTTGTATCTCTTCCATTTTTGGATAGTTTGCTTACTATTGGACTGGGCTTCTGTTGGGTCCTATTTTTGTGTGATTGTAATTTTTTCTTCAAAGCTAAGTGTGTTTTTAATATGAACTAGTCATGCAATATGTTTCTATTACTCTTTCTTTTTGTCTACTTGATGAATTTTCCTTCCATGATTTTCTTCTTCATACGGGATCATCCTGTTTAGTAAGGAACAATAAAGCTAGTTATTTATTGTTGACGACATGCTCATGCAAACATAACAAAGTCGTATCTTTAGTATATTCCTTTCAAATGCATCAAATTATTTCTGATGATCAGTTTATTTTATTGATTCCTACATTATTTTCCAATGTTTTTCTATTTGGTTTGAAGGGTCACCTACTTGTGCTTCAAAATTTCAATTTCCTTGCATTGAATCATGGCGTGATGGAGGCAGATTATCTCAACCACCCAACAATTTCTGGTTTAGAATCGTCAGATTGTGAAAAGGACTTATCTGTTTCAATGGTAGCAAGTTTTGATACAGCGGGGAATCTTCTTCTTGGTAAATTTTTTTGTGTACCGTGTAAATAATATTTGTGCAATGGAGAAGCTCATATTAATAATCTATACGTCGGATGACTGCTTATGTTGCTTTTAAGTTTTGACTACTATTTATTTTGAATAATCTTGTCTTTGAAATGATTTGCTATAAGATAGGAGCTCTTAAATTTTAGGTTTAGGCTTTATTTTAGCTCTACTTTATAAAAGTGGTTTGTAGGATATATATATATATATATATATATATATATATATATATATATATATATATATATATATATATATATATATATATATTTATAATATAAAACTA
>Ga0214542_1012392_pt1 | contig 11030 bp, 10 predicted proteins | sample CNSS1metaG_FD_160096 | JGI IMG/M metagenome (GOLD analysis project Ga0214542, IMG submission 160096) | Root nodule microbial communities from cowpea collected in UCLA plant growth center, Los Angeles, California, USA - CNSS1 | ecosystem: Host-associated > Plants > Roots > Nodule | place: USA...
TTCCTCTGGTATTTCGACTGGAAAACGTTCCGCAGCCCAGCGCGCAACGAACGAATCGAGCCTCAGCGCTGTTTGGAGGGTCGATGGAGCAAGCCGCTCCGGCGTCCTCCAGGGCTGAGAGGACGTCCCCCGCGCCCCGCGAGATTTATGCTGCATCGTTCGCCGTTCCCGAGAATTTTTCGGACGGCGACCAACCAGCCCCGGACACGATGCTCTCGAAGCTCCGCCGCTGGGGCCACGTGCCGAACGAGGCGCAGCCGGCAATAAACTACGACATTCGCGGCGAGCGTTACACCGCCCTCTTGGGGCCGGGGGGCCCCAATGACGTTCGGCTCATCCATCACTCAAGCAATGTAGATGCCGACAGACAATCCCCACGCTAGGAACTAAGAACCCGTCCACATAGCTCCGGTATTGGACTTGCTAATGTAGCATAGCTTGCTCCAGCGAGCTTGGCGCGGTTCCGGGGGGTCCGGGTGAGCGCTACCCCGCCCGATTAACTTGCGCGCATCATCGCTGTGCGGCTCCTCGTTGAGCCGCACAGCGATCTTCTTTGATCTTCCGAACGCCAAAGTAGGTCGGTTGATGCGCTGAATCCGCTGGGCAGCGCGAGCACCGTCTTGCTGGCGCCAATTTCTGTTTTCCGCCAGTTGATCGCTGGAGCGGTGTCAGGCCCGGCTAGGTGGAAAACTCGTCCTCTCCTGAAGATCGACGCTGCTGGAGCCAACGCCACTAATGCCGTCGCGGTCACAGAACTTACGTCAGGGATTGTGGCACGCAGCCGAGCATCTCGCTCTTCCCGGGCACGGCGCGTTATCGTCACGTCACCTGATCCTGTCCTCCAGTGATGGCAGCGTATCAGCCGCCATGGCGAGTGCTAGGCGAGCTGCTTTCGGCGGAGTGATGAAACCCGCAACATCGGGTAGCCCTGGGCAGTGATGAAGCCGTACTCGGTGGCCACGCAGCGAGTTGTTAATCTGCGCCGCTGTCGCGCCAGAAAATCCCGCGCCAATAAACCGCACCGGCGCACGCCTCCATGGAGACCATGCACACAGGCTGCTCGGCTTGACGGAATACAAGTTGCGCCGCCACGGCGGAACATTTGACATAGATCAGAGACATGGAAGAGCGCCCCAGTTACGGAGCTAACATCAGGATGAGAGACGGCTATGCTAGAGACAAAACATAGCGAGGCAAGCCCGCCTTGGTACTTCAATTATCCAACCGCACCGCAGTTCTCCGCAGCGATCGGCGCGGAAACTTATGGGGAATGGCTGGGCGGCCTACCAGCTAACGATTCCGTATCGCTCTACATCCATATTCCATTCAGCCGGTCGATGTGCTGGTATTGCGGCTGCTACCATCACCCGGCGGGATGCGCCGATCCAAAATTACGTGGCGGCGCTGCGCGACGAGATCCGTTTGGTCTCGGAGCTAACGCAGCAGGCGCTGCCCGTGAGCGACGTACACTTTGGCGGCGGAACGCCGACGCTCGTTGGGCCAAAGGAATTCCTCGCCTTGATGGAGTTTCTGCGCCGATGCTTCGCATTCAGGCAAAAGACCGCCATCGCCGTGGAGATCGATCCGCGCACGTTCAGTGCGGAGACGGCCGAAGCCTTAGGAGCAGCCGGGGTGAACCGCGCGAGCCTTGGCGTGCAGAGTTTCGACCCCTTTGTTCAAAAAGTGATCAATCGGATCCAGAGTGTAGAGCAAACGGCGATTGCCGTCGAATACCTGCGCCAGCAGGGAATAAGCCGCATCAACATCGATCTCATCTACGGTCTTCCCAATCAGACGATGCAGTGCTGCGTTCAGACCGCAACGGTGGCGGTAGCCATGCGCCGCCAGCGGCTTGCCGTGTTAGGCTACGCTCACGCGCCATCCTCTAATAAACATCAGCGCCTCATCGAGAAGGCAGCGCTCCCGGACAGCGCTGCTCGCGCCGAACAAGCTGCGGCCGTAGCCGAGACGCTGGTTGCCGCCGGCTACCGAGAGATTGCGTTCGACCACTTCGCCTTGCCGGACGACGAGCTCGCATTGGCTCAGAAAAACGGTCGCCTGCGGCGCAACTCCCAAGGTTACTCTGCCGAAACCTGCAAAACCCTGATCGCCTTTGGTGCGTCGGCTATCGGGCGTGTTGGAGAGGGTTACGTCGAGAACGAAGCTGCGCTGGACGGCTATAGTCAGCACATCGCAGCCAGTCTGCTGAAAACATTGCGCAGCATCTTGTGCTCGTGGTGGGCCCGCAGCAGCTCAAAGGCACAGGCATCAAGCTGACCTATTGCGAAGTCGAAGAAACGCGCAAGTGTTCCGCCGTGTACGCCCTGCAGCCTCAAAAGAACGATTCCAGGCAGATGTAGAGGTAATGATCAACAACAAACTATCGTTCAGCGAGTTCAACGCGCTGGCAGCGAAGTTGGCTGCAGAACTAAACCGGGTTAAAAGCCGGATGTAGAGCAAGCATTCAAGATCTATGCTATTCCTCGCGGGGCGGGGCGACCGGGCGGATTGTTGCCAGCCGTCGGCCGCCGCAAGATTTTGGCACGCCACATATCAGTCAGCTTACAAGCTGCGTCATCGTCGGATCGGTAATTGCTTGCTCAATGGCCGTCCCGTCATTCGCCGCCGCAAACGACGTTCTGTTTTCCCTCCGACGATGGCAATTTCGTCGTTTTGGGCGGAATTGGCCTTGCTGGCAGGGCTTCTTGTTTCCGAGATCGTAGTCGGCCAGCGCCCGGTCGAGGCGGATGACCGTGCGATTTCGGGGGTTACTGGGAGAGCGACCTCGTTCTGGGCCTTGGCAGTTCGGCAACGGGCAGGCTCGTAGGGTGCACGACGCGCTTTCACGGCAATGCCAAGGAGTGGCCTCTCTACAAGGATGCGGCCTACGCGTGCAAACGGATCGGGGTGTTCATCGAAACCATATACAAACAGTATCGGCAGGATACGGCGCTCGACTAGTTAACCCCCGGAAGAATACGACCAGAAGCATTCACGCAGACGATAGATGGAAAAGCCGCGTAAGCTCCACATGGGAGATGTCCTCCATTTTCTCTGTCTCAGTCTAGAGGTGCGCTCCAAAACTGCCCGGCAATCACTCGGAATCCTATCCGGTGTTTTCCGAATGGCGTCCGGCTTTTCACCTCGGAATCCGAACTAACGGCGCGTCGGCAGCCATTCCATCAGGCTTTATTGCGGAAGTAGCTGCGGAACCGGAAAATCGAGCACATCGTTCGTATACCTTTCAGCCAACGCACTAAAAGGCGTGCCATTTTGCAACTTCAGCACCGCATGATGTTCGAGAAGGAACGGCGGTAGCGTCAAAGGTCCTGAGTCGGCCATCGGTAATGCTGCTGTCGTGTCCCAGCCTTCCGGGAGAGGGGACCAAAGCAGTTTGGCCGTTAAGGTGGTTCGGGTGAAGTTTAAGGACCGAACGGCTCGACCGAAAGAGATATCAGTAGTATTCAACGCCTCGTTCATCTCGGCTGTCAGTCTTGCAGGCACATACCAGTTGTCTGCTTCCGAAAGGATGCGATCACCGCAAGCTAGGCGGACATGGCGATAGACGATCGGCTCGTTCGGCCCGACGTTCAGCAATTCACGAATATGAAGGTCAGCTGGCTTGTCATGGCCCTGTACACGTTTCGCTACGATCTTAGAACCCGTTGGTGCAAGCCTATGCGCCGCACACCAGCGATCGAGCGTCAGCGTCGCACTGGCATTGCTGAGGAGATTCGCGTTTAGAGTCTGAAGAACCGCAAGGGCTTCTACGCGTGATAGGGGAGTTCCCGGCCACTGGTGCGGGGCGGACAGATCATCCGCCGTCGAAGGCTGCACGCCAACGATGGCGGTCATGACGGTGAAGGTGATGATGCGAATGAACGTCGAACAGGAAAAGACCATGGAAATGAAATCCTTTATGGGTCCTACGGACCTCGTGGCACGATTTTGTGAACTTTTGCAGGCAAGCCAGGCGTTCTTCGCCGAAAGCAGCGACAGGAAACCATGCGCGATTGCGCCTCCGCTGCGCGCCTCGGGCCGGTGATTGGAATCCCGCACATCACGTCCTCTTCCGCCAAGGCGCAAATTTCTCGCGTTCCGCCGGCCCTGTCACAAGCCGATTGACCGAAGGTCGTTCATCGGCATCAGACCACCTCTAACAGCGCTCGCGAAAGACATTCGCCCTCTGTCTTTCAGTTGAAGTCAGCTCTCTCTATCGCCGTTCGGAGGGTTTCCAAAACGCTTTGTTTGGATAGCAACGATCCACGCCGCAGATACCAGCTGCTCTCCCGGTTGAGCGCACAGAGCACAAGCAGATTGTAGATGTATTCGCGGCATATCTGTCGAATGAGAGAGGGCTCTCCGCCTCGACGGTGGTCTTATTAACAGAAAGTGTCATGAAGAGGATGATCCTGAAACGGCGACCTGGTTGGGCTGGGTTTAATGGGTCCTAGGAAATGATTGGAGAACTTGAACGTGCAGCGCCGCGTAGCGAGATGCGGGGCGCGAGCTTCCGCACGCGGCGTTGGCAGAAGTTCGAGGCCTGCATCGTAACAACTCGTCGCGGAAACAAGTGAAGTCTGGTAATGACCGCACTCCGTGCTCCTGGTTGTGATTGATGCTGCGCGCCACGGCCGTGAGAGTGCGTTCGGTCATCAGCGCGTCGCGCACACCGAGGAGATGAGATCAAGGCCCCTAAAATGACGTCCTCGTGTATCTATACTGACGATGGCTGCGATCCAAAAAAGCAATTTTGTCAACGTCATGGGGTAGGTTAGAAAAGAGGAGGCGGCGTCAGGAGAAAGAAGGTTTTTGCGTGCGCCGTCAGATCGCGACAGGTTGTTGCTCCAGCTTAAGATCTCATGTAGCCGGTCCAGCTCATGGCCACAACGCGCAGCACCGCCCGTCCACTAGAGTTAATTTATTGAGCGCAGAGGTTATGGCAGGCAAGCTTTTCGCGCGACTCCATGACCGGCCGAGGGCCATAACCGAGCGAGCGAAGATGCGATGAAATGGAGAACGCGTGTTGCTGTCGTGATCGATCGCGGCCATGCACCGCCCCTTCCGATTACTGGCAGGCCCTCGACAGCGAATGGTGTGATGCGCTTCACAGGGCATTCCCATCGACGGTGGGCACCCCACGATTGAACAGCTTTTCGTTAGGTCGCTGTTTCCCCACTTTCTTGAGCCTGCCCGGGTGGCCTAAAGGTCGACTGACAGGCTCTCTTCAGGACTTATTTTACATGTCGCAAGAAATTTCAGTTTCCGAAGTCAAAGAACTTCTCGGCAAGGAGATCGGGATCTCCGACTGGATCACCGTGACGCAGGAGAGCATAGACTGTTTTGCCGAGGCGACAGGCGACTTCCAGTTCATCCACACCGATCCGGTGCGCGCGGCGGCGGAAACCCCATTCGGCGGTACGATCGCGCATGGGTTCTTGGCGCTCTCGCTGCTTTCGGCGATGAGCTACAATTGCCTGCCCAAGATCCGCGAGCAGACGATGTGCATCAATTACGGCTTCGACAAGGTCCGCTTCGTCGCGCCGGTCAAGAGCGGAGCACGCGTGCGCGGCCGCTTCGCTGTTGCCGATGCACGCCTCCGCAGTGCCGGCATGTTGATGGTGAGCTATGATGCGATGGTGGAGATTGAAGACGAACGTAAGCCCGCGCTGACCGCGTTCTGGCAGACAATCATCCGATTTCAACCGAAAGATCGGTCGGCGGATATTTGACAAGGGCTTGGCCCAAGTTCTTGCCACGATACTGATGAAGTCGGCAAGGATCACGGCGAGCCCGCCCGAAGGCGACCGCTGGTCGCGCCGGAGACATCGGAGCCGTTTATTTTGCAGACACCTGCTTATATCAAATGGCGTGTGGATCAGATGCGGGCGAACTCCCGAATCGAAGGTATGACCTGATCCGCGGTACATAGACTTCACGGCTCAAATGGACACCGAAGGCGTACCAGTGGAAGAGCAGATCGAGCGTTTCAAGGCTTTCCTGAAGGCCACTAAACCGTCCGTGGCTGAATAGCCTCGGCAGAGGACCTCTCATTGCGTCGAGCGACCATCGGCCAACTTTGCCGCGAAGAAACATCCCCATCGCCAGCCACGATGACACCACCCTTTCCGACGTCAAGGAATTGCACGCCGACGGCATCACCCTAAGCGAATTTCCGACGACGGTTGAAGCTGCACGGCTTGCCCGCGAGTGCGGCATGAAGATCGTGATGGGCTCACCGGGCATCATTCTCGGCCGATCGCATTCCGGCAATGTCAGCGCGATGGGGTTGGCGCACCTCGGTCTGCTCGACGTGCTCACCTCCGACTATGTGCCGAGGAGCTTGCTGCACGCGGCTTTCGCGGAGGCCGCAGAGGGTTTCGACCTTCCGAAGGCGGTCGCGATGGTGACGAAGAACCCTGCAGACCTCCTCGGCTCTAAAGATCGCGGCCACATTGCCCCCGGACTGCGGGCCGATCTTCTTCGTCGATGGCGTGCCGGTCATCCGCAACGTCTGGGTCGCAGGGCGACAATACCTTTGAGCAGGCGCTCAGGCGCCGTTGGAACGACAATAATGAAATCAAAATGGCGCCGAACCGGCGATTGCCAACGGGTTGTCGGTCGATAAGGCCAAGGCGCGTGCCAGGACTTGCTCAACCGACTGCACGTTCCCGAACGCATCTGGTCGCTGGCGACCGCCACTTTGCCTGGCGGCGAACAGGAACGCGTCAACATCGCCCGCGGCTTCGTCGTCGACTATCCGATGCTGCTGCTCGAGGAACTGACAGCCTCGCTCGATGCCACCAACCGAAAGACCATTGTCGAACTGATCCGCGAAGCGAAGGCAGTGGTGCAGCCATCATCGGTATTTCCAGGACGACGACGTGCGTAGCGCGCTCGCCGACCGCCTGCTTGATCTTGGAAGGGCGGTCGAGCCCTTGATTCCCGCCGCAAGCTAAGGGAAGAGCCGCAAAATTTGTATTCTACCCGTTATTCGAAATCGCGCGGTTTAAGGTTTGTTTCGCCACAACTCGGATGTGAAACAGCACTTGCACTGGTTAAGTCCACCCTCTCCTGTCCGCTATTCCTCAGAAACGCGCGTAACCGGCACCGCTGTCCGTTTGTAAGGTCCGCGACAATGCAGTTCGACCTGGTTTCCTGCTCCTCATTTAAACGGTTGATATTGCACTTCATTCTTGCCTGAGCGCCTCTCTGCGTAACTGGCACGAGTTTTGAAGCTCCTCGTCAAGACGCGTCACGAACTACCGTGACCTACTGATAGCCGCGCCCTGAGAGGAGACTTATGCTTAACGAAGGTCGACCTGAGAAACTCGAATTTGTCGGAAGCCAGTTAATCGATGTTGTCGCGGCTATCGATAAGATTGCGGCATCATCCCCCGACAGGATTGCGATCCAACATGGCTCGGAGGAGCTCACCTATGGTGAGCTGCGGGCGCGGTCAGACGCCATCGCCAACACCCTACGGGAGCGCTGCGCGGATGGCGCGGTCATCGCCTATTGCGGCGAACGGAACAGCAATTGGGCAGCCACAGTAGTCGCCATTCTGAAAAGCGGCTCAACATATTTGCCGCTCGATCCATCCTTACCAGCCTCCCGAATTTCCTTCATGATTAAGCAAAGTGGATGCACTCTGATTATCGGGCCGGAAAAACCCAAAGCGCTTGGTCTTTTTGAGAAGGACTGCGACGGCGTCAGACAATTCATGACGGTGCAAACGGCGCTACTCGGTAGCCGTGTCTCTCCTGCAATGCCATCTTCGCCCGACGCCCGTCTCGCTTATATTCTGTTTACGTCCGGTTCGACGGGAAGGCCCAAGGGAGTGATGGTTCAGCGCGCAGGCCTAAACAACCATTTGATGGCCAAGATAGATGCCCTCCAACTAAGCGAGCAGGACTGTGTCGCACAGACTGCCTCTCATGGCTTTGATATCTCTCTGTGGCAGCTTTTGGCAGGCTTGTGTGTCGGCAGTTGCGTCGCGATCATAGATGACGCTGCACTGCGATCTCCGATAGCCCTTCTTAAAGCACTGCAGGCGCATCGTGTTGCAATCGCCCAATTCGTTCCATCGGTGCTCGCCGTATTCGTTGAACATCTGCTGACACTCTCAGCCAAGCAGCGGCTCTTCGGTGCCTTACGCATGGTCTCCACGGTCGGCGAACCGCTGACGCCTGCCTTGGCGCGCAGTTGGCTGAGGCTCTATCCTGAAGTCCCCATTCTCAATCACTACGGCCCGACAGAATGTGCGGACGGGGTGACGCACCATTTGATATCGGTCCCGCCCAGAGCAGCTGACACCTATGTACCTATTGGTAAGCCGATTTCTAATCTTGAGGTCTATGTCGCCAATGGATTGCGTCTGTGCAAGACGGGAGAAGTCGGCGAGATCTATGTCAGTGGAGTCGGTGTCGCTGATGGATATATCAACGATAACGACCGTACCAGAGACGCCTTTCTGCCAAACCCCTTCTCCGGCCATCCATCCTATCGACACCTCTACAAGACTGGCGATCTCGGACGCATCAGGGCAGACGGCCTCGTGGAATGTCTAGGTAGACGAGATCGTCAGATCAAGCTCCGCGGGCACCGGATCGAACTTGCAGAGATCGAGTCTCACCTCTGCGCTCATCCTTTGGTAACGGCCGCAGTGGCTACCGCGCCCGTCCACGAGAGCGTGAAACTTACGGCGCGGGACATAACCGGTGCCAACCGCGAAACTGGGCGAAGGCGAATAGTGGCCTATGTGTCGGCTCCTGCCGAACTAACAGAGGGTGAACTCCGGAGCTTTGTCGCCGAAGCGCTTCCTAGCTACATGGTTCCAGAACGAATCATTCGTGTCGACCGGTTTCCTATCACCCCAAACGGCAAAGTGGATCTCGCGTCGTTGCCGGAACCGTCGGCCGTTCGCCCCGAGCTGCTGAGCCCGTTTGAGGAGCCAAAGACGGGGTTGGAAAGCACGCTGCGAGATATTTGGTCCAATGTTCTTGGCATCAAGGTTATCGGCGTCAACGACCAGTTCATGGACCTCGGCGGTGACTCGCTCCGGGCGACGCTTATATTGGCTCAAATGCACGGACAGCTCGGGGCGAAGGTGGATTTCAGGCTTGTTCTGAATGGGACCATCAGATCGCTGGCGGCGGCGATATCAAGGCAATACAAGACAACACAAAACTTGCTTCCTGCAAGCGGGAAGCTCAAACGCTCACCGCTAACACGAGTGCAAGAGCACCTCTGGTTTCTATGGCAGCTCGATCCGGATGCGAAGAACTACATTATCCAGGGCGGTCTGCGCATACGGGGTGCCATAGATCTTACCGCATTCAATGAAGCCTGGTTCGATGTTGTTCAGGCGCATGACGCGCTTTCAGCACGTTTCAGCGACGAAGACGGGCCGGTTCAGATTTTTGATGATCCACAGGGCTGCTGCGATCTAGAGTTGGTGGACGCCACTCACCTGACTCAAGGGGAGACCGATGAACTAGTAGCGGACCTGAGGCACACGGAGCTCAACAACACCTTTGACCTCAGTCAAGGACGTTTGTTTCGTGCACGGATGATCCGCCTCGGCGCGGATGACCACCTCATACTGATAAGCGCGCACGAAATCATCATCGATGCATGGTCGATCTCTGTCCTCCTCAGAGATTTGCAGACGAGATACTCCAATGCTGCTGCCTTCTCTCCCGCGGAACGCACATCCCTCGCGGCCTATGCTCTTTGGGAAAGTGTACACATTACACCAGAGTCGCTCGATGAGCAGCGACGATATTGGCGTCGGCAGATAGGCGACAATCCTCCGGTACTTTTGCTAGGTAACAGGCGACTGCGGCCAAAAGAGAACTCCTGCCGTGGGGGCTCGCATGCGTTTTTCCTTGGCCGCGAACTGTCTGAGCAAACGCGAGACTTTGCACGCCGGCACAGATGCACGACTTCTACGATCCTCTTGGCGTGTTTCAAGCTGCTGTTGCGAATGTATAGCGGACAAGACGATGTTGTCGTTGGCATACCGCATGTCGTGCGTGGCCAACCAGGCACCGAGAAGATCGTGGGGTTCTTCCTCAACATGCTGCCAATCCGAACGACGATCGATGTCAATAAATCCTTTGTGACGCACGCGACTCACGTGCAGGGCATTATAAGCGATGCTATCGCGAACTCGGCGTATCCATTTAGCTGGATGGTCCGGGATACTCGATTCCACCGCGAGCCTGGTCAATCGCCTATCTTCCAAGTCATGTTCAACATGTACTCCGAGCCTCCGGAGCCTCAGGCAAAACACGATCTGGAACTGACATTTCGCGAATATGACACAGGGTATGTGAAATTCGACCTTACCCTGTACGCGCAAGACGAAGGCGATGCAATTGCGTTGCAACTGGCTTATGCCGAAGACAGTTTTTCGAGCGATGTGATCGCTCGCATGGCCGATAATCTTCGCCATCTCATTGCTGCCTGTGTCGAGAGGCCAGACGAGCCGATTGTCGCCTTAAGCGGCCTCAGCCCCTCGGAGGTCGCCTTTCTAAACGCGCTAAAGGGCGATGAGCCGTTATATGAGGACGAGCCTTCGCTCGTGGAAGCGTTTAATCGAGTAAGCGCTTCAACCGGCGATCAGGTGGCTTATTTCGGCGAGTTCGGGGCAATCACGTTTGGCCAGTTGCGCAAACGCATGGCTACGATCCAGTCCGTTCTGCGAACCTGTGGGGTGGGCGCGGGTGACAGCGTCGCCATGCTGGTCGACCGGTCGCCAGATGTAGCGGCCACTATGTTGGCTATCCGGAATTTGCAGGCAATCGTAGTGCCTATATCGCCATCTTACCCGAAGGGACGGATTGGCCACATCATAATGGACAGCGGGGCAAACCTCCTTGTTCACGCAATCGCGGATGAAGGGGCCACTTTCGGTGTGCCGTGCGTTAATCTGTCTACGCTGCAGCGTGAAAACGATCCTGGACGGGTCTCGAGCCGAACTGTCGAGCCACTAGAGGAGGGTGCAGCTAGCCTTATATACACTT
>Ga0214542_1012394_pt1 | contig 11026 bp, 4 predicted proteins | sample CNSS1metaG_FD_160096 | JGI IMG/M metagenome (GOLD analysis project Ga0214542, IMG submission 160096) | Root nodule microbial communities from cowpea collected in UCLA plant growth center, Los Angeles, California, USA - CNSS1 | ecosystem: Host-associated > Plants > Roots > Nodule | place: USA...
TATATATATATATATATATATTCTTTTAGCAATTTTATATAATATCAGCTTAGTAAAACTATATATTTAAAAAAAATTGAAGAATCAAATCTACAATTAAAGTCACGAAACGATACGTATCAAAAGTTGATTTAAATCTAAGAACTATTTTTTTTTTCTTTAATATTATCACTCATGTACTTTCTTGTGCTAAATAGAAATATCACTCATATACATTTTTTCGTCAAAATAAAAAAAGTAGATAACTTTGGAAATATTATTAATAATTGTTTTTTTAACTATTTCTGGTGTAGTTTTTATTTTATAGAAACTATAACATCTGGTTTTAGTTATTAAACGTATAAGAACTTAAACTCCATGTCTGTTTAAGTTTTACTGTTTTTAGGTGATTGAGACGTATAAGTAAGCTCAAACTGATATAGCTATGGAATTTTTTTTACCATTTTCATCGTCTTTGATTGATCTTGATTGGTGTATACGCGACTGAAAACTCCCATTTCTGTACAAGGAATATGGAGAATCCCACACTCATTTTCTTACCCATTATTTTCAATAAGTTCATACATACAATTTTATTTGAATTAATTCCAAAACCCCTAAATTTCAACCCGTCTTTGGGATACTTTCTTTACGAAATAGTACTATTTTCTTTTTCTTTCTTCTCTATTTCGTGTATCATACATCATAAAATGAATATTTATATTACTATCGATAAATTAGTATATATGCAAACTTTCTAAGTAGGGTTGATAAATTTTTGGAGGAGTAAAAACCTTTTATATTCGTGTGAATACGAGTATAGCTAATATATAGAGGAAGTAGTTTATTTTTCAAAGAGAAAATGGGCAATGTAATTAATATTATTAAAACATTATTACCATATTTTTAATAAATTTCATAATTTATTTATTCCTCAATCCTGAAGTATATATATTTTTTAACTAGGCTATAAACTTTGTTTTAGTGTAAAAGATGAGTATAAAGTATTTGCTCCCATTAGCATAAATAATTTATAATCATCCTCATCTTCGGTATATATAGTTTGATTATGTGATGAGTGAAAGAAGTTAAATATTTCATACATATATATAATTATTTTGTCCATAATAAACTATTATTTATTTTTATTAATTATAATAATCTAAATTTTTATTATCACTATCATAATATGTAATTACAAAATATTTTATATCGATAAATGAGTCAATATAGAAAGTAGCTTTCAATGTGAGTTGATAATTTATGTTGAAAGCAAGTTTCTACATCATTTATAAAGTATAATTGATGTAGAAATGTATAACCTTTTATATCAATTATAATTTACAACTGATCTAATCGGTTAAAACTATTTCAAATATAGAATGTGGTGTTTTTTTAATAAAAAAAATGTAATATTTTTGAAAATTTGAACAAACAAATAGTCACATTAGAAAACTTGTATCCAAATTTATACTGTCAACAAGATCAAATTTTTATATCTGAAAACAGAATACAAAAATAAAAGATTCAGTGTTCAAAATCTAACTAACACAAGAAATAATTAGGAATTAAGAGAGTAAAAACCCCAAATCAAAGTTTACATACAAGATTCAAGAAGACAAAAAATAAAGATAAATTGTATAAAAGATTAAAAGTGAACTACGATCGGAGTAAGAACCTAAAAACGGAAATAATTGAAAATTGAGGAAACTAACATCATGCTGAATTGATAGTGGTAGTTATAGCAAGAGGTTCGAGTGGAACTAGAGACATGCAAGTGGAAGAGAACGATGAGAGTGTAATTATATTTGGAAGGAAAAGACATTCATCAAAATGTGAAAAGTGGGAAGGTAATGAAATGAGAGAGTTAACAACACTATCTCAAATAAGAAAATGAAACTACAATGAATAATAAGAAGTAATTCAACTTCACTTCACAAATAGATTTAAATAGATAATATACTAATTTAAATAAATTTAGTTACCATTACAACTAAATATAATTTAGTATTGATCATTGATTAATGTACTACTATATTTTTCTTTGAAAGAATCAATGGTCCATATTAAGTCATGTCACAAAATAAAAGATGAAAGTAAAAAATAGAAGTCATATAACTATTTTTCATAGATATAATGTACAAAAATGTAATACTAATTAATAGATAACAATCTCATATTCTTAAGATAGTGGAAATTAAAGACAATGTATACTAAGGGAAAATAGTATAATTTTTCATTTACTGAAAAAGACACGTGATAAGTATCGCAATCTTGGTTATGGCTCACAACTTTGTCCATGATCAAACTCGGAAAAAAATGAAGCATAAACACTCAAACCCTAATGTGGATAGTTTTTTATAGAGTTGTGTATTCATTCATGGTAACTTTCGTTTTCATTCCAATATGTTCCGATAATCACTTGGATTAGCGACGCAAATCTGACACAAAAGAGAAACGGAACTGAACCCCATTTTCCATTTAGAGGATGAATACGTGGTTTCCATTATCCCAAATAAAGCATGCATGCATGCATGCATACACGTCATATGACGTATCCTTTTATCTTTTCTAACATGGTATTTCTATTCGCAATCTTTGGCCGACCAATGCTTCTTTGCCTCTTTGGCTCCCTATGAAATCACCAGACATATCTTTTACATAAATTGATCATAGCCTTTGTTGCCCTGCCACTGCTGCATATGGTATGAGTACTAAAATCGTCAACAATTGTGTGACGCACAAGAAGGTATTGTATGTAGCATATTAAAAATTCAAAAACTTCTTTCGTGAGATAAAAAAAACCGTGCAAAACATTGTCACATTAATCTCAAAAATTAAGAAATTCAAAATTCGTTTCTAGGGTATCCAATAAGTTTTAAACTTAATTACCTTTTTCTGTTTTTGTTAGTATATATATATGTTAATATTAGTACTTATTAGGTTATCCGACCTTTTGAATTCTAAACTAAAATAAATGAGACTTTTTATTTTGTACCTTCTTTTTCTTTTCTTTGTTTCAAATTAATATAATTTAAATATATATTTCTCTTTCAAACATCAGGATATCTTTTAAAGATAAAATCATGATAGAAGTTTCATCATTGAAAGTGGATAGTACTTCGAATGCAGTGATTTATCCTAATGATTATATCTAAATGAACTTAAGGTTAGAACGGTGTCATCATTCGTGGGAATAAAAATTTCCTTCACCCTTTGACAAAAAGTTTGTTTCGATACAACTAATAGTCCTGCATTATTTAGTAGTCAAGGTCAAAGAGAATTACACTTTCCCCCTTCAACTCCCTAAGACACATTTTAAGGACAAAATTGTGATAGGAACTTTAGCCTCAAAAGCGGATAATATCTCGATGAGGTGATTGACCCTAGCGATGCTACATTAACACACTTGAAGTCAGAACATTAACAATATGTAGAAACAAAAACTCTCTTAGCCCCGATTGGGGGTTTTGTTCCAGTATCCCGATATATACCTTTATCGCTTAGGAGTTGAGGTAAAGGATAATTTATATTTATCTTCCTCCTTCAATCCCCCAAAACACATTTTGAGGACAAAACCATGACAAGAGCTTCGGACTCCAAAGCAGACAAGAACTCGGATGAGGTGATTGATTCTAACGATGCTATGTCAATTAACTTAAGATTGAAACATGGACGCACCGTATGTGAAAATGAAAACTCCTTAGCTCTTAACTAGGGGTTTATTCTAATTTCTCAATAGTCCCACCTCGCCTAAGAGTTGAGATCAAGAGTATTTTAAATATACATTCCTTCTTCAATCCTCTGAAGCACTTTTTAGGGATAAAATCAGGCTTCAAAGAAGACAATACACCAGATGCAATGATTGATTCTAATGATACTATCTAAATGGACTTAAGGTTGGAACAACACATCTTTAACCCTCTTAAGCCTTTTCTAAAGACAAAATTGTGACATGAGTTTCAGACTTCAATGCAAAAATACCTCAAATACAATGATTGACTCTAACGATATTATCTAATTGAACTTGAGGTCAGAACAATTATGCATACATAAATATATGAATTCAGGTTATTAGTGGTAAAAAGTCTCACCTCCTAAGAAAGAGGTAGGGTTTAATTTTCAATTCTTATAAACCAAATACGATATCCAATTATGTACTCTATGTTTTGTATATTGGTTAGAATATCCTAAATATCTTGTTATATTTATTTCATTCTTTTTTATCAATAAAAAAAAAACTAAGATTAACTATACAAAGAAGTCTAATAATACATTAATTATTTCTTACATCTTTTGCAAAAATAAAATGGCTATTTTTCATGAATTTTTTTTATCGCGAAGATTTTTAAATTTTTCACTAATATAATTGTAGAAAATCTAAATATTAAAGTAACATTGAGTAAGAATAAGGATTTGTCGAAAAAGAGAAAGTGATTGTGGTTGATGATGTAATTTCTCACATATACGAATTCATGAAAATATAAAGTATATAATTTTATATTAAATGGTATATTTATGGGAAATTAAAAGAGATTAGATCCTACCCTTAATTCTTTCCGAAAGCGAAAAAGAAAATGCTAAAGTTAATTGCATGTGATATCATATGGAATTCATGTTTGTTTTGATGGCTAGCTGGTAGTTGTCCAACATATAATATCTATCCATCGCAAATTCCACATCACTTCCACTTTCTTTGTTTCCACATGAATTAGAGCAGACCAATCCGGCTAACAATAAAGTGAAATAAATATATTGAGTATTTAATAAACTTTTATTAGAATTTAATAAAATTTTACAATAGACTGATATTTTTCTAATTTGTCACTAAATCTCAATAAAAATTAATACTAGTTGAACTAATATGTTTTGTTTAAACAACAAATAATTTTGTAAATGTTTTAGTTATTACTGTTACTGTGATAGGTGTGAGTGCCTTTTAAAGGATATTCTATCTGTTACCAATGAAGTATAAAGTATAGAAAAATAATATTATCACTCTCATTTTTTTACTCTCATCTTTTATTTCTTGATATGATTTAATGTGAGTCATTGATTAATGTATTACTATTTTTTTAAACATTATAAATGTTACTATTGACATTATATTACATAATCTTCTTAGCTTGTATTTCAAAATAAATTATAAAAAAGTATGATGTTTTCAAATATGTGTTTTTATTTAAAATTGTAGCTTAATATTGTTTATTGCATAGTAATATTTTATAATATTTTATTTAAATAATTGTACGAAATAAAATATATAAACAAATAAAAGAGAAATATAAAAGATAAAATATAAGCAAAATTATAAGATACTTTTCACTTAAGAAAATCCTCCATGATCAATTCTAGTGATAAAAAAATGTTAGTTTTATAATGACCAATCTAGATACCAATTTATAAAATAAAAAATTATTGGTTACTAAAATAGTAACTATTATGAATAAAAATTATAATTAGTCACTAATTAATTAGATATTAATTTAGAAACTAATTCTTTTGGTAACAAAAGCCTTGGTAGCTAATGTTTGTGACCAGTTTCTTTTGGTAGACAAAATATTGGTAGCTAAATTTTAGAAACCAAATTATAGACCAATTATAATTTTTTATTCATAATAGTAATTATTTAATAACCAATATTGGTATCTAAATTGGTCACTACAGTAGCTAAAACTTTTTTGTCACTAAAATTGGTAGTTGATAAGATATTTTCTTGTAGTGTTTCACTACAAAAAGTAATATTTTTGAGAGTCAAAATTTGTTAGAAATGTCTAAAATTTGTCAGTAAATCAAAATTATTAATAGCCTACTGACACTAGTGCATTTTTTGCTTTTTAATTCGACTTATATGTAGTGGTTCCAACAGAAACAAGACATATCAAAACACAGTGGCAATTTTGAAAATATCGCAAACTTATAGGCCTCAATTGCAAAATAACCGAAGAATGTTTACCTTCATGCTTTGGTTACTTTGAAACAGAGACCTAAAAGTTAGCCAGATATTCAAAATTCCTCACTTTTATAATTATTTTATCTAGGGGAAGATGAATAGACCTTGGTTATAAAAGAACCGAAGCATGTTTCCCTTATGCTTCAGTTACTGAGCAACCGATACCTAAAAGCTGACCTAAATTTCAAATTTGCCACTAAAGCTAGCATTTTAGGCTTTCGTATCTTGGAAACCCACAACCTAAAAGTTCATTTTTGACGTCAATTATATGTAGAACTGAACCATAAAACTGAATCTGCCTCAATTTTCTTTAATAATTGAGGCCATAAGTTCTTTCTACGGTTTAATAACTAAGGTCAATCTTCTTCACATCTTCGTTGGTATTTTTTCTTCTCTGTTCACTGCCATCGCCGCTACTATTGTTGTGGGAGGAGGCCGCTGCTGTTGCGCTACCGCTGCACTTGCCATGAAGGCGTCATTCTTTTATGAGTCTTCTTCTTCTTCCTTGAGCTTCTCCATTACTATTTCTTTTTCTCCGTTCACTGCCACCGTTTCTACTACTATTATGGGAGAAGGCCATTGCTATTGTGCCACCACTACACTTGCCACCGCCACAATTTCTCTTCTTCGAAAACCACCATTGCTACCTCTGTCAACACTAGCGAGAGGGAGGGAAGGCCGTTGTAGTTGCACCACTGTCATGCTTGCAGCTGACACAATTGCTATTTCTTCAAAAATTGCCACTACTACCTCCATCGACACTTGTGAATGTTTTTTTTTGTTTTGAATTTTTTGATTTTTGGGTGAGTTATTCATGTTCCCTTGCTATTAGGATTTGTGGCAATGTAAGATTTTTTTTTTTTTTTTTTTTTTTTTTTTTTTTGCGATTTTGATTGAGTTTGTGTCTTCCCTTGGGTGCTTTGTTCATATAATTAGTAAAATTTGAGTCTTTTGTTGCCATTGATATAGGTACTGTTGCATTGATGTACAAGTACTATTGCATTGGCTTGTGCAGCTTCTGAAAGCATTCATAGGATTGCATTCTCTATTGTTGCTCACGTTTCACAATCTTAGGTTCCTATTTTTATCTTCAAAATTTATTTTGAATGAGTCTATAATTATTTTTTGTAATGAAAATATTTTTTTTTGTATGTTTGATAAGTGATTAATTATATCGACTTATGGAAAAAATTGTGCTAATGCTTAAATATATTGATTTATTTTATTTGATTTGAAGTTATTGTTGCATTGAGTTAGTCTTAGTTTCCCGTTTAAGACTCAATACAAAAATTATTAACTGTCTCTAGGATTTTTGAATAAATTATATATACTTTTTAAAATTTATATAAGAGGAGGCAATAATAATTTATAAGTATTGAATCTTAAATTGTCCGGTTGGATAGTTTAAGAATATTGGTTAAAATACCCTTTTGGTCCCAATTTTCTTCAACTTTGTCAAATCAATCCTAATTTTGTTTTTATGCTCATATAGGTCACAATTTTTGTCAATTTTGTTCAATTTGGTCCTCTTTTGTTAACATCGTTTAAATCATAAATGACCATGAACAGTGACTACCATGTGTCACTTCGTTGTTTTTTTATTTTTTAAATTTTTTTAAAATTTTTAAAATTTTATTTTTTTTAAATGTCCACGTGTTAACCCAGTAGGGTACCACGTGTAAGAGTCAATGTTTTATATTCAATTTGGTTCCTATATTCGTTATTTTTGTCCAATTTAGTCCTAATTTTCTTTAACACGAACCAATTTTTCCCTCTAGAAATTGAGACTACATTTAATTTTTATATTAAAATTAATTTTTTTATTAAATATATTAAAATTCACATCATTATAATTTTTATATAAAAAATAAATTTGGTCTCAATTTCGAGAGGGACAAAATTTCTTAATTTTAAACAAAATTAGGACTAAATTGAATAAAAATAATAAATATAGGGACCAAATTGAATATAAAACGTTGACTCAGACACGTGGCCCTAGGGATGACAACTGGTCGGGTCGGGCACGGATAATGCCTACCCGCAACCCGACTCGCGACAAAAAATCCACCCGCTACCCACCCCGCTACTTGTGGATGCCCACAAATATATAAAAAAAAATTATAAATATTTAAATTTAAATATAAATAAAATTACAAAACCAATGTAAAATAAAATATAAATTATATTAAATTTAAATTTAGTTTAATATAATAAAATATAAATATAAATTTAATTTCATTAAGTTTAACTTAATAAAATATAAAATTAATTTTAATTTTAACTTTTTACGGGTAACGGGTATCTGCGAGTACTGATAGTATGATATCCGCACCCGACCCGTTTATAAGTAGGTATTAAAATACCCGATACCTGCTACCCGCGGGTAACAAATACCTGCAGATACCAACTATCCATCACGGATTTTATTCGTGGATACCCATGGGCACAAGTATTTTTGTCATCCTTACGTGGTACGGTACTGGGTTGACACGTGCAATGGCAGAACTTGGACAAAATATTCAGGGGTGCCAAATTAGATTTTTTCAAATTCATTATATATAACTCTAAGAATGTTAGAGAATTGTTTTTCATTGTCTTTAATTCTTGGATTCTCATGAAATTTCTTAAGTTTAATTGATATAGATGCATTTTTTTCATCTTCATCACAAACATTTCTTTTGAAAAAAAAATCAAATTATTTTACTCTTCATCATAATTTTTCTAATATAAACTTGTCTCAACTTGCCTATTTTGGAAAAAGTAATTTTATCACTACCTAGTGGTACACATTCTCACATGTAAAAGGAAAACAAATTGTTTTAAAAAACAAGGTACAATATAAACATATTCAACAGAAGAAATTGATCGGTCCAAAATATTACTTAACTCCTTAATTTTACCATGTTGCATTTTTATTTTAAAAAGATGAGAAATGGAGGGTGAAGATTGATATATAAGGGAGAGGTGAAAAAAAGGTGGAGATACAAAAGATAAAAGATAAAAGATAAAAGACTATGTATGAGATTTTAAGAAAAATTTTAAAAAATTAATATAAATAATATATATATAATTTTTAAAAAGATATATTAAAAATTAATTAAAAAAAATTGGGGGAGCCATGGCTCCCCTATGTCTATAAGAAGGTCTATCTGTGGACATGTGGATATTTAAATAAAAAATGAATAAAAAATAAAATAAAAATTTAAATTTTTTTAAAGAAATAAAAAAATAATAAAAAAAATCACGAAGTGACACGTGATAGTCACTGTACATGGTCGTTAATGATTTAAATGGTGTTAGAAAAAAAAGACCAAATTGAACAAATTTGACGAAAATTGAGACATATTTGAGCACAAAAATAAAATTAGGACTGATTTGACAAAACTTAACAAAAAATTGGGATCAAAAAGGTATTTTAATCTAGAATATTAATCATTTTTTAGAGTTTAATGCATATATAATTTAATATACATGTCTTAAATCTCATGATTTTTTTGCCAACTGTATTTTGTATTGATATTTGGGTGCATATTTTATTGTGATTAATAATTACTTTCATTTCGGGTAACCTGAAAACCAATGCGAAATGCTAGCAAAATTTTATGAAATTTTAGATATGTTGATTAGAATTAATATGTACCAGCAAACTAAAAAAATTGAATCTTCTTGAATGGGTGTCACACCTTGAATATAAAAGCGAAGTGATTTATTTAAAGATTACTGAAATTGTTCACACAATTTGAGTTTATATATGTATGAATAAAGATTCGATTAATCCACCACGCATCAGTGTTGAGTATGAGAAAAGAGTAGAATAATTTATACAATTTTATGCTTCAGTTTTAGACCAATCGAGGCCCAATATTTTTCTCTTATTTAAAATTTTATTTAATTTTAAAGGATATTAGGCGTCATTTATACCTATAACCGAGATAATAAGTCCTAAAAGATTAAATAAAATTATAAATCAAAAAGGGTATTATGCTTCGATTGTGTAGAACTGAAGCATAATGTGGACCTTTTTGCCCCGATTTTTAACTGAGGTCAAAAGGCCACCCTTTTTTACCTATCCCTAATATGCATTGGGTATAGAACCGTAGTCACATAACCAAAATAACCGTGACCAAAATCTCTCTGTTGCACTAGTGTGATCTTCTTCTTCCCCTCTTCCTCCAGCTTAGTAATTGTGGTCGTTGTCAAATGCCCCGACCCTACTGTCACTAACTCGTCCCCCTCCCCAAAACTCCCCCTTATCCTTCTCGTCCTCCTCACGCTTTTAACTAACACAAAAAAGGTTTTTTTTATGTCCGGCGCTTTTTTGCTTTTCTTGTTTGGTTTAGGTCAGACATAGTAACGATAGTTTTAAATTTACATATGACTATGCATTAACAGATGTAAATTTATGTCTGGTGCATAGTGTCAGACGTAAATTTTTACGCATGATTTTTTTGACAAATTTTCATGCTTTTGCATCGTCAACCCACCACGCGAAACGTAAAAACAATTGCAGCCCATCCGCACGCCAGATCTGCACCAACCACCGCAGGTCCTCCGCAAAGTCACCACGCAACCACGACGCAATCGTCGGAGCACCACCACCTATACATGAACAGATCGCCCTTCACCGCGCAGATCAACCACCAGCCACAACGACCACTTGGTGAAGCCGATCCACTTCCTGCAACACTCTATCTTACCGAAAACGAAGATGCAAACCACACCGTAGATCCTGTTGGTATCGCGCAGCGGAATGTTTGAGCGTACAGACAAAACCAAGAGGGGGGTTAATTGGGTTCTTAATAAAATTAACACTTTAAAATTTTTCCAAAATTTATCAATTAAATCAATAATTAATTTCGTTAAACACAATAAGAGATGAAGTAAGGAGATAGAGAAGAAGATTGAACACAAGTATTTATACTAGTTCAGATCAAAAGATCCTACGTCCAGTTGTTAATCTCTAAAACACGAGATTAACTCAATCACTAAAATAAACCAAACTTACAATCAATGATAAGAAAGATTAGGGTTTAGAAAACACCTCTCTTGAATCACACAAGAGATGAAGACACCTCCCTTGAAATCCACAAGGGA
>Ga0214542_1012397_pt1:0-10000 | contig 11020 bp, 7 predicted proteins | sample CNSS1metaG_FD_160096 | JGI IMG/M metagenome (GOLD analysis project Ga0214542, IMG submission 160096) | Root nodule microbial communities from cowpea collected in UCLA plant growth center, Los Angeles, California, USA - CNSS1 | ecosystem: Host-associated > Plants > Roots > Nodule | place...
ACTCTTCCCGTATTTCTTCATTTCATTCTCTATTCGGCCCGCCTCAAACAAAATGAGAAAAAAGGATAGGACTCTTGATTCGAAGTCACTACGAAAGGGTCGGTCAATAGCATAGCTCTTTATTTCTTGGTACCATCACTTATCATTATCGACAACACAAAGATACATGAAGAAAAGGCGAAGAAAAGAAAGTAGAAGTGGCCCCAACAATATATTATTCGGAGAGGGCTAAGTCAAAAGCAACCACTAAATATGTTGTCATGTTCTCCTTCTTCCCCAAGTAAATGGACTAACATCTTTCTCTAGCACATTATATAAATATCAGTCATTTCAAATTTGCTTTTCGCCTCCAATATTATTCACTTCAAATTTCACTTATTATACTCACACTTTATTATTTATTTAATGTGTTGGGCATGGCTCCATGAATTTGGTAATTTGTAGATTGTTACGTTTATTAGATATACAAAATGTTATTTCAATTTTTATTCTAAATTGCTGGCCAACTTTTACCACATAATCTTTACACGCGTCTGTTAAAACTTTAACCATCATATCATTTGTACATGTTAACTAAAATAAATAAGATCAGTATTAAATTAATGAATATTTATTTTATTTATTTTTAATATTAATATTTATTTAACTTAGTAATACTAAATAAATGTTAACTATAAAAAAACTAAAATAAATATTAAAAATAAATAATGTTATGTCGATTTAGTAGATACTATTCTCGTTTAGTTTTAATGTTTTATTTTTTTATGCGGAGCATAATCTAAACAAACGTTAAATATAAAAAAAAAAAAACTAAAATAAACAAGTCTAGCCTAATGTTCAAGATACAATTACCTATTTACTTTTAATATTTTATTTATTCAAGTTAGTGTTTAATTTAGGAAATAAAAACTATAAAAAAAAAAACAAATACAATAAAGAAGTATTGTAGGTTCGGGGTTTAATATTTATATTTATTAAAGTTAATGTAGGATAAGTAGTATGAAAAAAATAAAATAATTTTAGCATTAAATTAGGCGGATATAAATCTTATTTTATTTATTTAATTTAGTATCAGACAAACACTAAATATAAAAAGATGAAAATGAATTAAGGTTAGTGTCAAAAAAACCAAACCCTTTTGAATATCGGATTAACGTACTATTAACTATAAAAAAAACTAAAAGAAATAAGGTTAGCGTGGACTTGGTCAATTCTAATTTTAGTTATTTTTAATATTTATCACTAGTAAAAAAATTATATTTTCTTTGAATATTTTTTCGTAGGAAATACTTATAAATTTTGTTGTGAAAAAAAATTTACAATAAATTGTTATCAATTTTCTTGTAAAATATTTTATATAAAACACTTTTTACAACAAATTTTGTAGAAAATACTTGCAAATTTTATAATTTTGTAGAAAATGATTACACACAAAGGAATTACGAGCCAATTAAAATTCTTAGAAAAAATGGCAAAAAAAAGTTTTTTCTTGCAATTTTTTTTAACAAATTTACAAAAAAAATCTCATGTAATATCATAATTTCTAGTAATGTATATTTATTTAAGTTAATATTGACTCAGCCAATTCTAAGTTATATATTGAATCCATGTGCAATCTTGATATCTTGATATTGAATATGAAATGTAATTTATTTTTAAATTTAATTGCCTAGATTTAAAGATGAAAAATCTCTTTCACCCACATTAATCTTCTTCATCCATTTCATCTACATAAAACACTTCTTTCCTCACGGCCTTCATCTTAATTCTTCTCCTCTTCTACTTTATCCACGCTATTCATCTCATCTTCTTCCTTCATATTCATTTTTTTCAACCACATTCGTTTCCCTTATACATCTCTTTCATCAATTATGATTTTTTTTTCGTTTATATTTATTAAATATAGAAGTTTTTTTTTTTAATTTATTGTCTTTAGTGTCAACCAAGCTAATGTTAAATTAAATAAATTTTAAAATAAAGTACATTAGCTTCGGCCGACACTAAATTGTTTTAATTAAAAAATTAATTTTGGTAAAAAAAAGTAAGGGCTAAGTAAGGGCATTTCGGTAAAAAAAAAGTATGATGGAATGTACGCTTCTCATGCAGCCTTAATTAAAAAAAAGTAAGGGCATTTCGGTAAAAATAATTACAAATCGTCAAAAGCAAACACAACATAAATTGTTGTTTTGCTTCTGCCATTGTACCCGTCCATCCTGAAAATTTCAAACAAACAATGAGCCTAATTGCAAACAATAAGATGTGAAGGAGGACTTCAAATATGAAATTGCTATAACTTGATTTTGTTATGATGCAGCCACATACTTCAATCCATTTGGTCATATGGGTTTGAAATCCTCTAATCTACAAAAGCAAGAAACAATTTCAATGAGTGACACTTTGTTATGCTCATCTTCATCTTGTACAGAAACCAAGACAAAATTATACGAAGATATTAAATGTACCACTCCATAGTAACAGAACCAACAAAATAAGATAACATACGAAGATAACATCTAAAACATACGAAGCAACGAAAAAACCTTATTCCAAAACGAAGATTATGAAAAACCTACCTTGAAGATTCGAGTTAACACAAAAGAAGGAAAAAAGCACCAAAAAAATCAGTAATCACCGCAAGAAATCTCATAATAGGGTCTTGAGGTTATATCTCCGCGAACCTAGAAGAAACTCAACTCAAACTTCAAGTCAATAGGATTGAAAGCTAATGCTTGTTTTAGACTATCATACAAAGCAAACAAATAATTCATCAACGACATCCATAGCAAACACAAACCAAAGCTTTTTACAACATAATTTAGCAAACACCTAAGTATAGAACAAAAACATAAAAATATTACAACGTTTTAAACGCTTTTCTCAGCTAACATTGAAGCGAACATGTGTCAAATAGTGTAAACAAACTAAAATATTATAATGAGATGTGTTTGAAACCTCAAATAAACATAATAAAATTTGGTTAAAAAGACTAAATCGACGCATTTACAGAGTTAAGGACTAAATTGATTCAAGATTTTCGATAGACTAATTCCAATTTTCACTAAAAATTGAAGAACAAAAATATATTTAACAAAAACATATTTAACTCCAAAAATTATGATAACTAAGCCTAAATTAGAAATCCGTTATAAAAAATTTTAGACCAAAACTTTTATAGATATGCGCAAATTTGTAAAGTGTCAAATATATATAAATATTGGGTGGCCAAAAACCCTCCCAATCCTTAGTCCCTATTAAGCTCCGCCATCAATAAAAATCGTTGTCATAAATTTTATCACTTGAAATTTGAGTTTGTTGAAATACTTTTCAACACGTTCAATTCTAACAAGAAGCAACACATATTTATCCTTTTTGCTATTGACTTTTCAAAACTACAGTGTAAAGAAACTTCATAATATCATTGTCATTGCAACTAGAATTCTTCTTTTGAATTTTCATTTATATGATCATAAATTATTGTCCCACATCTTGTCTATCTTCTCAAAAAGTACATATTATTGTAAAAAAAATTCAACTAAGTATAACTACACAAAATTCTCATAAAATCAAATTTGTGGTAGATAACATCAATCATTTTGTTAAGAGTAAAAGTTTAACACACTTATTTTATTTTTTTTACTATGTGCATCCAAAATATTATCTATAATATATTATTGCATCGACAATCTTTATAAAACTACTTCCTCTGTTATCTCAAGATGTTCTATTTCAAGAAAATGTCTTATTAACAACCAATTTTAGTAACTAAAAATTATTAGTCATTATAGCAATCAATTTATATACTAATTTATAAAATAAAAAGTTATGATTACTAAAATAATCACTATTATGAATAAAAAATTATAATTGGTCGTTAATTAATTTATAAATTAATTTCTTTGATTGCAAAAATCTTGATAATTAATGTTTAGTGACCAATTTCTTTTAATTTTAAAAACCAATTTAGAGATATGTTTAACGGTGTCTATTACAAAAAAATTGAATAACATAGTTCTTAAAGTATTATGTTTCTTCAATTAACAAACATATATAGTACATGATTGAATCCACTACAAGCGTGTGAGGGGTAATGGTTAACAGGGAAATAAGGAACAACCAGTGGAGGGTCCTTTGATTTTGGTTTACTCTTTTGGTTTCTGAGAAGAATTTGAACTGAGATGATCCTTGGACAAAGTCACAAACTTGACCTGATTAAGATGAAGTAAAGCAACTGAAGAAAGATGAGACGAAAGACATTTTTAGTTTCCTTAAAGGGTTTCACCTAAAATATGCTTTGGTTGGTGAAACCAATTCAAGTTCCTCTTTCTATGGAGAAACCAAATAGTGATTTGCTTTTGGTGCAATGAAAATTTGAAATTGAAGAGGGGATTTTGTTTGAGTTTGCAAAAATGAACAATAGAAGGTGTTGGTGTGAGTGATATAATTGAGGAAAATAAGTGGAATATTTGTAGCATATTATTGTGATAAGATAGGAAGGTTGTGACTGCTTTGTTTTTTACCCTCACCAAATGCAGATATTTTGTATATATAATTATTGTTTTGTATTATCATTAAACTTAAGAAGTAGACATAAAAGATAATTTAATTAAGAGAAAAAGATTGGAAAAGAGATGCATGCAGGTGATAAAAAAGATCCACCCACCCCAAAGATTTTAAAGGTTCTCATTTATTAAGAGAATCAAAGTTACTTTCAAACACGAAATTTTTCTACAGATATTAATTTTGTAGATAAGTGAGAATCAAATTTTTAGGTGAGATTGAAGGACCAATAATGTTATTCAATTCACCCACAATAATTGGTTATCTCATTTGCATATAACCAGTACATTAAAAAAAAAGAATCTTATTCTTAAAATATTTATTAAATATATCATAAAAAAATTAAAAATATCATAACAAAGAAAGAAAAAATTAAAATAAAAAAGCACTCATTTTCTTCTTTTAAATAAGATGTTTCAATAATTTTAAAGGAAAACGAACATCATGTACCTACATATTCACTCATATTCATATTTATATTTGATGCATATTCACTCATATGTATATTTATATTTGGTTATAAGTTTGGACAATTCCTGCAAATAGATATCTGTATTCATCACTCCATTTAAGTTAGGTTCCGTGAAGCAACGCTCCCAAGTGAGGAAACAACGTGGTAGTGGTTCGAGTATTTTGACCACATGATCTATGTTGTCAAACCTTAAAGAAACCAACCCTGCACAAAATCCATGACATGAGACTATGAATTTTCAAACACCGATGTGGTCCCATCTTCTCCTTCCTCCCTAAGAAAATGGACTAACGTGGCAATTTCCTTTAATTGGTTTCATTTAATCATACACCACTATAAATATTTTGGGTAACCCTAAATTCTACAATCACCCATTTTTAGTTTTACAAACTCAAATACAAACCCTCTTCAATCTCTCATTGCCATTGTTAGGGCAAACTCACACCACAAAATTAAGATGTCAATGTTCTTCAATTGTTTTGGTTTCTCCTCATCAACTCAAGTCTCGGATTATACCAAAGGTTCATCATCTGAATTGAAATCTCCCTCTTTGCAGAAACCTAAAACAACATCAAAATCACAAGGAGCTCCTCTTGTTGTTTCTTACTTCCCCGTCAACCATTATCCCTCACGCTTGTAGTTCATCGTCATTAATCACTGTTATATATGTCTTATGTTTCGTGTTTCTTCATACATAAATTTTGTTTTTTTATTTTTTTCTTATACATGTATACTATAGGTAACTTATGTTTAAGTTATATGTAAATTTTTTATTTAATTTTTTATTTGTTCATGTGTTGTGTATTTTTGAGGCTCGGGACTCGGTATTTCGAGCAAGAAACTAGGAAGATATTTCGGAAGACGCAGTCATATCGGTTACTTTGTCTAATTTTGACTAGTTTTTTTTTTTTTTTAATATATATTTTGTTGTTCTTTTCTGGTAGTTTGTTTATAATATTAGCTACAGTTCATGTTATTAAAGAGGTGATGGGGGAGAAAAAGAAGATAAAAAGTAAATGAGTAAAAATAAGATTGAAGAAATTAATGTATATAAACTATTTTTTTTCCAGTTTACAGAACATTAAATGCAAAATATATCATGAAATACTTTTTAGCATTGTAATAAGTTTATTTTTCCTTTATGGCTAAATAAATGAGCAAATGTTAAAAAACATGTAATATATAAGAGAATAATGTAATTTTAAGATTTTATTTTATTTTTTATACTACACAATTATTAAAAAACTGTTAAGTATCATATTTTTACAATTAATAAATGGTGTTGGTGTGAGTGATAGAATTGAGGGAAAGTGGAATATTTATCGCATATTATGATAAGATAGGAAGTTCCATCTTAGTTCATTGATTTTGGAGACAAACATAACATGGACCACATGCTTGAAAAGTCTTTTAGTTTGTTTTTTACAAGTTTAAATTTCTTATTGAATATTTGTGGTCTTAAAATACATTAATATTGATTCTTTAAAAATATTTTTAATATATTTAAAATATTAAAATTAGTATTTATCTGTGTATGTTAAAGACATATCAAAGTAAAAAAAAAAAATCCAAAATCGTTTTTTACGCTCACAAATACAAATATTATATTATGTATATATAATTATTGTTTTGTACCATCGTAAAACATAGGAAGTAGACGGAAAAGGTATTAATTAAGTGATAGGTCTTGTTAACTCCTAAACATGATTGGATAGAATAGGAAAGAGATATTTGCAGGTGATAGTAAAGATACACTTTCAAACATGAAAAATTTCCACAGATATTAATTTTATGGATAAGTGCGAATAGCTTCTTCTCTTTTCTTTTTTTTTTTTTTTTGAGACTGAGTGATGAATAATGTTATTTTGAAATCACCCACAATAATTGGTTATCATTTATATTTTAAAAAATAAATCAAGAATTTTATTCTTAAAAGTCCCATTTGCATAAGAGTGATTTGTCAGGAATTAAAAATGTTCGGTATTAAACTCATCTTCATTCCACACACTTGTACAAATTACTCAACTTTTTTTCCTAAATAAGTTTAGATCCGTAATATAAACAATATCTGTCTTAAATACTTACTATTTATTTTTAAATCATGTATCTAAAATATAACTTATAAAATTTTAGCTTAGATTTGTGAAAAAGAATATTTATTTAATTTGATCATCCTATTATAATAATAATGTTTTTGACTTATTTATGATTTTTTTAAAAAAAATTATCTTGATCTCAACTTTTTCTCATAACAATCATTATGATTTTCATTACATCCATGTTACGTATAACATATATGTCCAGACAAATAATAGAAATAATTTATTGTATATCATCCATTAGTAAGAATGATGTATTGTATGGTTTAGTTGATTGTCTTAGCCAATTTTGTTAACCGTCTTAGCCGGCGATCTATTGACCACTATTTGAGTAAGACTATTTTAAATGTTTGCAGTAATGCGATTAATAGTTGTTTAGTGATCAAACGAATATCCAGCAGTGTCAATAGTTAGACTGTCCACATGATTCCACTATAGGATTCTTTTATATAAGTTATTTATAATAATTAGCAACAACTTGATGGTCGAGTGGATTCCTTACAGTGCCAACAGTTGGACTGCCTCAAGATTCCACCATAATGTCCTCTTATACAGATTATGTACGACGTCATTTGGGTAGTCGGGCCAAACGACGTTGCAATGAATTAACTAGTTTTGTAATTAGCGTAAACATGTTAGTAATTAGGTTTAAAAAGCAGTTGAGCCATGATTAGGCCGACTCTTATCACTAACCCATATAGAAAACTAATAAATACAGGTCAAAGGTATGGATGTTATTTCTCTTGCATTAATTACAATATTTATTGTTTTCACCAATCGAACCATTCTGACTTTAGCATCGGAATTTCTTTAACAAGTATCCTCGATCGGCGAACGAATAGGAACATCAAATGGATGATTAGACTGAAGATTTGAAGACTTGGCATTTGACCCCTACACCCAAAACATTTTGGTGCCCACCGTGGGACCAAACATTTATTTATTCATACCTACATGGTGACCATAAGAAACATGACGAGCAACGTATATGTGGAGAACTCTTTAGACGACCAGACTGATACAAGGGAGATGATAAGGAGGATGCAACAACGCATGAATGTAATGTAGTGGAATTATGAGGTAGGGATCAAAGCGTTGGGGAAGAGAATGAGGCCATAAGGTAGTAGAGGGCCGAGAAAGAGCCCATACTATCGACCTCGACCTTACCCAATCCCCCCAAGCAGTCTCGCATTGACCTAGTCATGGGAAGAGATGAATAGCCATGACCCTCTCGAGTAGAGTCGGTCGACCGAACAAAGGGGGAACCAACACGAACTGTTTAGGAAAGCACATGAGCGAGCAAGGGCTTCAATCCATCTAAAATGACAATCCACACTAAAGGGATGTTCCCCTTTGTTAGCACGAGTGACCTTGGTGTATGGATTTTATGAAGCAAGTGCATGAGATCATATGTGGTTGATGAAAAATGAATGAAGATGCATTGATGATCAAGCTAGGGATTTGGTAAATCTGAAATTGACTTGAAGACCATAGACCTTGTATTTTGTATTGTATTTGTACTTTTATTAAGACTTTTTCCTCACATTAATTACAACATTTATTACTTTCGTTGATCGAACCATTGGTAACTGTGGCATCAAAGTCCTTTTAGCAGGTATCCTAATCGATGGATGAATAGGAACACCAAATAGACAATTGAAGTAAAGATTTGAAAACTTCATAAATTGTTTAAGTGAATTTTTGACCCTAGATCCAAAACAAAATGACAATACCAATATGTTAACTAAACTACACATATTATTGTAATCCAAATAAAAACTTATACATATTATTGTATTTCAAATATTTATTAATTTAAAAAAAATAAAAAAAATATAACAAAGGAAACAAAGAAGGTGTTGTAGTGGCTGGAGTATTTGACCACGTGATCCATGTTGTCAAATCGTAAAGAAACGAAGCATGCACAAAATCCACATGACCTGAAATTATGAATTTTCAAACACCTATGTGGTCTCATCTTCTCCTTCCTCCCTAAGAAAATGGACTAACGTGGCAACTTCCTTTAATTTGGTTTGGTCCCATCTCATACCACTATAAATATTTGGGGTAACTCTAAATTCTACAACCACCAAATTAGAAACCCTCTTCAGTTTCACATCACAACTACTTGGGCAAACTCACCAACAAGAGATTAAGGATGTCAATCTTCTTCGAATGTTTTGGTTTCTCCTCACCAAGTCAAGTCTCCGATTATGTCGAAAGATCATCATCTGAATTGAAATCTCCCTCTTCGGAGAAACCAAAGAGAACACCAAAATCAAAAGGAGCTCCTATTGTGGTTTCTTACTTCCCCGTCAACCATTATCCCTCGCGCTTGTAGTTCATCCTCCTGTTTCTTGTTTTTTCATATATAAATTTACTTTTCTTTTAAACACTAAAGGTAGCTTATTTGAAACTTATTATATGTAATTCTTTTTAATATAATTTTCTTTTCTTTTTTCACTTGTTCATGTGTTGGGTCTTTTTCAGGCTTGGGACTCGGTTATTTTTGGTAAATATTTTATTGCTCTTCAATTTTAGTTACAATTCATGTTACTAAATCTTTCAGGTTACATTAGAAAATGAGTATAAATATTTTTAAAAATTTTACTTGAATAATAACTGAAGAAATTGTAAGAAGAGAGATACAAGAAGAAAAAGGAGATGCAGAAAAAATTGATGTGCATGAAAAAGGAGGTGGTGTCGGAGAAAAGCAAAGAGTACAAATAACATAGAAGAGAATAGAGTAAATATATCGAAAACTGCACAAAAGTATGACCCATACTATTCACACCCCTATCTTTACTCTTTGCATACCTTGCTCTTTACGGAAACTAATTTCGCGTTTATATTCGTATCAACATTATTTTTT
>Ga0214542_1012398_pt1 | contig 11019 bp, 3 predicted proteins | sample CNSS1metaG_FD_160096 | JGI IMG/M metagenome (GOLD analysis project Ga0214542, IMG submission 160096) | Root nodule microbial communities from cowpea collected in UCLA plant growth center, Los Angeles, California, USA - CNSS1 | ecosystem: Host-associated > Plants > Roots > Nodule | place: USA...
AAAGTTAAAATAAATATATTTAAAAAATTTTAAAAAAATGGACTGAAATGTAATAAAAATAACAAATATATGGACCAAATTGAGATTCAGACAATGATTTGACACGTGTCACCTTACTGACTTGACATGTGGCACATTACTGACGTGACACGTGGCATGAATAATTTAAAAAAAAAAATTCAAAAAAATTCAAAAAAAATTCAAAAATTTTTTAAAAAATTCAAAAAAATGTGGAATTGACACGTGGTAATGATTAAATGTATCACAACTGAAGTATAATATTGTAATCCAATACTCAAGATATTGGAATAATTCTATTAAGTTTGAGATCAAACTTAAATTTAAATAGAATCAAATCAATATATAAAGTTTGTTGTGTGAATATTTTCTTAACTTTTTATTTTATTTTTAATTTTTTATATTAATTTGATTTGTTTTTATTTAGACTAATAAAAATAATATATCTTAAAAAATCTTACATCATTTATGATAACTAAGGAGTAGGTGTCAGTAATTATATAATAAATTTTAAATTTATAATATTATATTCGGAGTCAAAGTACATGAAAAAGTTATTTATATGTTTTCTTGTAATATTTTATTTTTTTATTAATAAAGTGATTTTCAGATATTCTTCCTAACACTTGTTATTATTTACTGTATATTAATTTGTTTAATTGAGGTATGTTAATCATATAAATAAATGATTTAAATGAAAATTTAGTGCACAACCTTTTAATCATATAAATATATTTGCTTAAAGTATCACGTGGAGATCAATTTTTAAATAAAAAAAGAAAGCACAGAAATAGATGGATGGATGAAAAACATAGAGGGCAAAAACAAGACACAGAAGATAACTGTATCCTGACAAGACAACATGAGAGACAGTTTTTGGAGTGATCTGTAACCTAAAATAATAACGCCTCTTTAAGAAGTGTGCAGAGCAGAAATTTATTGTGCTTTCTGCATCTCATCTAACTTCTCTTCTCCTCTCACGCCTATTTTATTTACTGCAATAATCACACGTTCATCATAAACTTTTTCGTCCAACAAAGATTTCACCATTAATTCATCCTTTTGCTTCAACCACAACCCATACAAGTTGCACCAACTTTTTTTCTTTAACAGTTGAAGGAACAGACGAATCGTGAATATAACAATCCATTGTCGACAACGGTGTTATTAACTGAAAAATTGGATAAATTCTATATCTAAAATAAACTTCTAAATAAGTATTTCAAAAATCAATATATCGATGACCCATTTAATAAGAACTCATCTAAGCCATCTAATTCATCTATGGTCCATGATTATGGATAAATGTATATATCCAACATACCCATTTACATATAATGCTATATTTAAAAAATAAATAAAAATGCTTACACATGTTTTTTGTCCTAATTAATACTGAAGCATTGAAGATATTTTTTTTTTAAAGATCTATGCAAAAATCAATTAAGTACACACATTATATTTTAATATGTATGTAATGGGATAAGCATGGACGTACCTACGCTAGGATCAAGGGGAGTCATGGCTCCCTAAGTTTTTAATTTTAAATTTTGTATATACATTTATATATTTTTTAAATTTAAATTTATATATTTATATATTATTTTTATTAAGTTATATATATATATATATATAATTTATGTATTAAGTTATGTATATATTTTTTAAAAATAAAATAAAAACTAATTTTATAAACCTTAGTTAATAAAGCAATTAAGGTTTTGTATCTGATCGTAAAATTTTTTTAGAACAAACCATTAATAAAATATAAAAATAAAGAGAGATTGAGAAAACGAGATTGGAGAGTAAAGAGATCGAATAACTCATACTCACAAGATCTCCTAATCAGTATCTTAGTATGATTTATGTATGTTAGATTTATGTATGTTAGATTTATGATTATCTCATTACTATATTTCTTCTAAATTAAGTTTTCCCTAGTATGAAAATTAATTTGATTTTAGGGACTTTTTTATGAAATTGGCATGAACCCTAATTATATCTTCCCAAATTAGTATTACCCTACATTATAAAATATTAAAATTTTATGTTTTCCACTTCATATAATAAATTAGTTGAATAATCTTGAATTGGACTAGAAATTAGAATACTTATTTTGCATGAATTCAATCTATTAGAAAAATTGAAAATTGAGAAGTGTGAATTGCGGTATAAGAATGGTTTAAGTAAAAAAAATAAAGAATTTTTTTAATTAAAAAATTATATATAAAAAATATAAATTGGCACCTTTAAATTTTTTGTTCAAATTCCGCTACTGGGGATAAGGGACAAAGGTAACGACAACACATATAAGTTCCTCCAAAATTGACTTTAATATAATAGCTAAGTATTGTTCACCATAAAGCTTTATGAATTATGTCTTATAAAAGACATTAAAAATAAGGATCATTAATATCTTCAATCATTTGGAAATAAGTAATCAAACACATACTGCCGAATGTAAAATGAGATTAGATGATGGAAGAAAATGATTAATGACACACAAGCATTACTAAGCACAATTAAGGGATGATTAAGGTATGATTGACCCTCACTAATATGTCAGCAATGCAAAACTCATGAGATAATATTATAAATAGAAGTGAGGGGTGAAATAAGATTTTTACCCTCTTTCATGATCGTAATTGATTATCTAATATCTACATAGAGTATTGATTTAAGTGTCAAAATATTTTCTACAATGACTTAATATTCTGTGTCAAAATCTGAATAAAAGACAAATCGACTCCACACTATCGATCGAAAAGTAGTAGTCAAACTCTAATGAGAGGAGGTGGAATAGTGATATTATAAGATTATTTAGATATATAAAAAAAATATATATATATATATATATATATATATATATATATATATATATATATATATATATATATATATATATATATATATATATATATATCATATAACATTGGTGGAAAAATAAATAATATTAAACTTTATTAAGTTAAAACATTTTATTTTTATACAACTTTTCTTATCTAACTTTTCTGAAAAGGTGTATTACGTATATAATTTGAATTTGTAGATATAAAATATATTTACCTTAATCACTATAAGAAAATTGATATTTATATACGGATTTGAATATACGAATTTTACATACGTATAAATAAATAAGATTGAGTTACCTACATTTTTTTTCTGTAGGAAACATGGAAAAAAAAATTCATACTAAATTTTTTATTTAAAATTTGTTTGTAAGTCTTGCACGTTAAAGTGAAAATCTTACATACCAATTTTACATATACATTTTAAAATGATTAATTATAAGTTAAAAGCCAAAATATTTTGCTTTTGTATGACACACGCTACCTGGGATGTCATTCATTCACCCGGTAAGTTTTCCGTCCAAACTCTCTATTATAAGTATTTATGTGAGTAGACTTTAAATTCTTTATTTATTCCTTAAAGTTTCATGTTGTCTTTAATTCTTAATTTGTAAGATTTTTATTTCAGTGTAACATTACAAATATTATTCAATTATTATGTTTTATAAATTTCTATAAAAAATAAATAAAAATATATTTACTTTTACATAAAATAAATGTCAAAGTAAAATTTTATAAATTTTATTGAGAATCATAATCTTATATTAAAGTGTGAGTAAAATGATAAAATGCATCAATTTAATCCGTTTTGTCTCACTGTGTCATTCCTCTTTAAAATTGGGATGAGATGGATTAACTTATTATAACAACGAAATGAATTATAAATTTTAGTATGTTTGAGGCTATCAATTTATTTTTAATTCTACTTTTTAAAAATTTATATTTTGAATATATATATAGAAAAGTATGTTTAATTATATGTTTTTTTAAGTTATTAATTAATTAATGTTTTCAATCAAAAATTTAAATAATTATTTTAAAATAGAACTTAATTTATAAGTTATCAATTATTGAAGTCATAATATTATTATATACTTATATTTTTATAATAATAGAATACATAAGTATTAATTTTTAAATTATTTTTTATTTTAATTCTTTTATTTTTGAAATAAATAGATTTAACAACCAGTTGGTCTCAATTCACTTTTAACTGTTGCTTTAATAAATTAAACAAAATGAATTAAGAAATTAATATGAATCGTCATTTATGACCACTGCTAATCTTGGACTTATTCATTGAAAATTTTGTAACATTTTAAACAAGTGGTGACCAATCCAGCAAAAAATATGCATATTTGCGCTAATTATTTCTTGTCAAGTAATCAAATCAACGCAACAACTATATTTAATTAAGTACACTTAACCAGCTATTCATCCAACCAAGTCAAACACCAACTTGTTAAATTCATGTGCCATTCATTATCCTGTCCTTTTAATAATTTTCTTTAAAAATATTCCTTCCAACCTTTTTTAGATTGTTAGTGTACTTTTATTTATTTAGGATGTATTTTTTAGGTTAAATATATTTTTGTCATTTACTTTGAATGAAAATTAAAATTAACTTTTCTTTAAATTTTTAATTTTATCTAGTCTTTCAATTTTAAAAATGTGTGGATTTAATTCTTTTAATTATTATTTTTTTAAAATTTATTTAACATTTAAATATCGTGATAACATTTAAGTTGTTTATCTCATTTGATATATTTGTGTTTAAACGTTAGATAAAAAAATGCATTTGACACATCAAATAAATTTAAATAATTTAATTAAAATAACTAAATTCACGTATTTTTAGATATTGAAAATTAAATTAGACTAAATTTAAAAAAAAATTAATTTCAATTTTTACTTAAGAGACAAAAGCATATTTAATCATATTTTTGTTTCCATCAACCAATATGTGCAAATAAATGAGAAAGTTAAGATGAATAAAGTACATATTCTTTTAATCTAAACAAGTATAAATGTTATACTATGATATAAAACAAATCCATTTTTTCCTTTTTTTTTTAATATTTTTCTTAAAGAGCACAAAAGGTAAAGGGAAAACTAATTTAAAATTGAACTAATTTTAGTCAAACCTTAATTTATATAATTGAGAATGTTTGTTGTTGATTTTTTAATTTGAATTAAAATTATGTTTGTAAATACGATTTCAGTTAAAACAAACTAAATTTATGTATTTGAATGTATTTTTTTCATGATAATTATGATTTTAAGCACGGTTTATTTATATGATTTTTTTTTTTTTATAAATGACGCATTGCAATAATTTTTTTTTTAAAAAAAGTGACCAGTTTCACGAGGCATACACCACCTACTAGAAAAAACATAATCTTAACACAAATATATCATGGTTCGACTTGAAGCGTTGCTAACCGGTGGAGAAAGCCCAGTAATAACGTTGTTGGGCCTTAACCTTTACTTGTTGCATTGGGCCCCTTGTTCGTACTAATTTGTATAGATGTTGCTAATTTAAAATGATTTTGAAATTTTGGGTAAAATGTAAAAATTAATACAATAAGCTAAACTTATTAAGACTGTGATTTAAGTATTCAGAATATTGACTTTAGAGAAAAATTTCACGAAAAAAAAATGAATGAAACGTAAAAGTAAGTTTTAAAATAAACAATTAGTGAAAATTCAGAAAGACCCAGATAAGTTTTAAATAAGATTAAATTATATGTTATAAAAGAAAAGAAGTATAATATATATCTTTTGTTGAGAAATAAATGTTTAAATTTATATTAAATAATAATTTAATCTCAATTCTGATTAATGTCATTTTTTGAGTCGTGTCTTGTTAATTCAGCTAAAACTTAAAAAAATTTGTTAAACCTACAATAAAACATTTTTCTGATTTTGTTAGTGAAATATTGAATTTCTCCGAAAGAAGTAATAACTAATCATGATTGACCCTGTATTAAAATCTAAGTAATTACGACATTTTAAAATAAAATAATATTATTTTATCCTGTACCAGATTAATGTGTTAAGCAGGATAAAATATTAACATTAGACATTTGCAAAAGTCCTCTAACATCTTATTTTTTCTTCTTCTAGAATCAATATGATTCAATTTTTTACCATTTTTTTCATATAAGACTGCATCTCTTACATTAAGTAATAATATACTTTATTTACTTTATTGTTATTATTTCATTTGATGCTTTAACTTAGATAATATAATAATGTTATTACTATTAATTTATCGAGGATGTTAATAATGAAGATCGAGAAAGAACAAATGTCTCAACCGAAACAAAATATAAACATTTCATTAACTGAAAAATTCTTCCAAATAGGTAAGTCTTAATACCCATCTTTTTTAAAAAAATGAAAAGGTTAACTTTGTTTATTTTACATTTTTGAAATTTTATTTTAACACTCTTGAGATAAATAGGCACGACCTTTGACAAAGTCATTGACAAATTTTAATTAATTTTTATTTCAAAACTTACAATACAGTTTTTAAAAATTCATCCAACCAACTTTTCTTTCTTTTATGTTTATTGACGTTATTAACTAATTTAAAGTTTATTGCAGTTTCCAACCCCCATATAATCTATGGTAAAATTACTATAAAACACTAACATTTTGAAAAGATAAATACTTCGTTAAAAAATTCAACGTCTTTTGAGAAAGAAACAAATAGTAATATGGACATCTTTTAGGTATGAAACCATGTTTTGAGGTAGCATGTCTGAACAAGGTTTGTGTTGAAGATCTGAAGTAGTGTTATCGTGTCACTGCAGAAAGCATGATATGACGAAGGTTGGTAGAAATACCAGACATTCTTTTTCAATACTGTTAAAAACAACCCGTTTAATTTTTTGTTGAATATTTACTTGACAAATATTTGTAAATATAATATGTATTTACAGATATTTGTAAATGCTTTATATTTTCATGTTTTTAAAAAATATATATTTAAATAAAACTTAATCTTAACATTTAATCTAAATTAAATTTCATCGTATATGTAAATTTAGTTTAAAAAAATAAATTCAATTAATTTATAAAATAAATATAAGAGGTAAATATGTTTTTTTTTTCATTAACTCTAAGTCAAAATTGGATAAGTCCATTTTCAAAATTTTTGTCCAATTTAATTTCTCAACTCTGAAAATGGGTGAATTTAGTCATTTAAATCAAATTTTGTTAAATTTATCTTGTATTTCAAATATGTTTCATAATAACATTCACACATTTATAAAATTGGGGGATTGATTCAAAATTTCGATGAGGGACTAATTGTAATTTTCGTTAAAAGTTAAGAGATCTAAAACATATTTAACTCATATATATAAATTTAAATAAAATTAATTTATTTAAAACTACAATTTTTTAAAATGAAAAAAATATAAATTTACAAAATAAAGATATAATAAATACTTTTTGTAATTATTAACGTTTTTCTCTTAAGTAATTTTACTTTAATTATTTTATCGTACAAGATCTTTAAATAAAATCACTAATATATAAGGTATTGTGTGTCTCATGACTTTAAATATTGTAAGATTTAAAAAATAATTAAAAGCAACAGTGGTTTTTGAATATAATACTATATTATTTAATTATTTAAAAATCAAAAATAGAATTAGAAATTCTATTAATCAAAATTTATTTTATAAAAATTATGTTTCTAGAACTTCATTTTAAATCAAATTTCCGTTTTTTTTAAATATTGACTCCATCCTTTTATATATGAAATTAGAAATCATAAAAAAAAAAATCTCTAAAAGCTCTCCACATCTAATCAATAATAATTCAAAATAGATTTAATTTATTATTTTTATATCGAGTCAGATTGACATTTTGAGTTGTATGAGGTTCTCTAGTTAATGCATGTGATTTAAAATTGTTCCAAGTGAATCTGTAGGTTTGGTTAGATCCTTGATCCGAGTTTTTTTGAGTACATTAACCAACATTTGATAACTAGAGCTATTAGAAGCAACTATTGAGTCATAAAGTTTTTATTCCATGTGAGGGAAGGTATTAATATTTTGATGCATACTTGTGTTTTTTATTGTGTGAAATGTTAGGTGTTGATGAATTTGTATGATTTGATTGTTTATGACATGGGCTAAATTAGATTGAGAATTGTGATGATTATATTATTTTTAATTGTTGAATTCCACATGTTGGTCTATAAGGCACTTTAAATTGATTATCTTCCTAGACTCCAGTTAATCACTCGTTGGGCGAACCACCTAGTCGCTGGTTGAAAAATGTCTTTTCGTCCAACAAGAGGATGAGTTTTTTTGATGAGTGGATCAATTTCTGAACAAATATCAGTTAATTGAATCTAGAATTTTTGTACGTTTTTCTATACTTGATTTGTAGTGATTATTGAATTGCACTGTCTGTGAGCATAGAATGTGACGTGATTATAAGAATTTCAAGGAGAAATTCTATGTGGAGGTTTTAGTGTATGCACTAGCATAAAGATTACTTATGGTGATATCATTTCTCTAATAACTGTTCACACTTAAATAGAGTAGAGTTATGTCGTGAAGAGATGGAGGAGGTCATAATTACTAGACTTGATCAGGTCCTAAGTGCGAATGAGGCTTATCTTGTGAGTGGTTGGGTAATAATCCCTTGAGGTCAAACTTTGCAAGGTTTGGAAACCACCACATGTGCATATCATCATGAGTCTGATGCTTAATGCATGTACCCAGATAATCGAGTTTAGTGTTAATTGCTTGTTTGATTATAGATCAGAATTATGTTTTATAACATGTTTGTTAGTATATGACATGATTTGTGATGATTACCTATTTAGTAAAAGCAAATGTGGTAGAGGATAAGGAACCATCTTTAGATTGAGGAGAAAATTTCAGTGAGAGTTGTAACAGTGGTTAGTTTATGTATAGAACTTATTAATTTAGTTTAAGTGTATAAATGATATATTTTTATAATCCTATATTTTATAACACTATATTAATATATATTGTACACTAAATTATCTGTTTTATTAATTTTAAACAGTTAATATTGAGATGTTACATTAATGACTTTATTAACCTTCCACTATTTATTGACTTTGTAATTAAAGATTATATTAGTAGCTTCTCGTTGGGAAGTTTTAGAACATTTTCTTTCATACTTTCTTATTGTTGTCATACAAAGAATTCATTTTCATTAAACAGGTTTTCAGAAATTAACCAACAGGTTTTGAAAAATATATATTTTATACAAATACAATTTGATTATAAAATTATAAATATATTTTCACAACATTTGAATTCAATAAATAATTTGAATTTGTAAAAAGGATATTTATAAATATTAAGAAAGCGTCATTTTTACAAAGTCAATGACATCATTAAGTGGCACTCAGTGAGAAGGTCGGTGAAGAGAAGTATGAAAAAAAGAAAACGCAGTTTGTATACATATAATAAGAAATGTATGTGTTGTATCATTGATCACTTCAAATCATATGATAATGGCACAAATATATACATGGGAACTCAAACTCTGTTTTGACACACTATTTACCTAATAATCTTCACTTATTGGAAGAGTCGCATGGTCGGATATATGAATGTCACACTCCTACAATTCAAAAGTCAATTCTTACCAGAAATATTCTCTTTCATGTCATCTCTATCCCAACATAAATTAAAATAATTATTTTAATAACTACTTTTTGCTTCAATTACGATAATTACAATTAAAAAAATTAAATTTGATCCAATGAAATTAAAAATTTTCCTTTAAAAGCAATCCAAATTTGAAATTCAATAAAATATAATAAGAATTTAGCATACATTATTTGTGATTTTTAATACAAAATAAAACTTAAGTTTGAACTCTTAAATTGAAAATCAAACATACACACACACACACTTAATCATCAAGTTTTCATTTCAAAATAAATTGTATCCTTTATTAAAAGTTTTGTCCAAAGAGAAAATGTATGAAGTGTTTACATCAGAAGAAAAACAGGTTATTAAATGGTAATGATTAAATTCATATTTTGCACTCTTATCCAACTATTTTTTATTTTTTTTTATATTTGGCAATTTTCTTCCCTGCCGAGTGAAACTTTTGAATTCATGTTTTCTCACCGCGTGCTTACCTTTTGACTTAGTTTTTCCCTATGCCATGCATAACTAGGGCAGAGAGCCACTTGGTCTGATTTTTAAAAACATTTCTTTATATAAGTTATATATATATAAAAGTTTATTCGTACACAAGAAAATAACTTTGACTGGAGAAGTGGTTAACGGGTTAGGTGTGAAGAAGGATCAATAACTTTTTTCTTCATTCCAAAACAAAAATCTTAAATATATAAAGAGAATACCCTTAATTATTATTTATGTTCACATTTCATTTTTCCATTTTTATCCTTAATTATTATTTTAAAAATTAATTATTTTATAAATAATTTACTTTAATTATTATTTTAAAAATCTTTTCTTAACCGTTATTTTAAAAATCTCTTCTATCTTTAACCGTTATTTTAAAAAAAATTATGTATATATTTTCTTTTTCTAATTTTATATTTAAAAATTATTTTAAAAAATTAATTAATTATTTTTTATTAATCTTGACTCAATTTTTTATAAAAATTAAGAAATGCGAACACACTTGTAGTGTCGCACCTATGTATTCGTCGGTAAATATTAAATAACATTCTTTTCAAATATTTTTAAACATAAATTTGAAATTTTTATTATTATCATGACTAATATAATATTATAAATATTTAAAAGAAATACGTGTACATAAATAAGGTGTGTGTTTAGAATAATTCAAATACAATTAAATCTTAAAATATATACAAATTAAAATTTTGACCGGTAGAGCGTGGTGATATTTTTAATACAATTGAATTTTATTTTCATTATAATTAAAAATAAATCAAGAAGTGGTATGTTATTACGCGTCATAGTAAACTATTAAATTTTAAGAATTATTAAATTAAGTAAATCAAGAAGTGGTATGTTATTTAGAGATGGCAAATAAACCCGTGCCCGTGGGTATCACCCGAACCCGTCCCCGTTTTGACGGGGAATCCCCGCTTTGACTGGGTATGGGTATGGGTATGGGTAATACCCGAAATTTTCAACTGGGG
>Ga0214542_1012399_pt1 | contig 11019 bp, 6 predicted proteins | sample CNSS1metaG_FD_160096 | JGI IMG/M metagenome (GOLD analysis project Ga0214542, IMG submission 160096) | Root nodule microbial communities from cowpea collected in UCLA plant growth center, Los Angeles, California, USA - CNSS1 | ecosystem: Host-associated > Plants > Roots > Nodule | place: USA...
CGGTTTCTGACATGAAGCTGAAGATTAAGTTCCTCAGCACCAGCTATTTCGGAGGGTTTTGTCAGATTAGCGAGGACTTCAACAAGGTCACAACAATGCATGCAAATTGTTGTGTTGGTTTAGAAAACAAATCCATTGATCTTAAACTGGTGCTAGAAGACTGGAAGAAGTATATGGCTTTGCCTGAATACAATAAAACAGAGTCACATCATTCTTGGAGGGTACCAAAAAGTTGCAAGTAGTAATATCTCAAAATTTCATTATTCAATGTATTAGAGTTATATGATTCATAAGCTATATAAATATTTTTGAGATGAAGTTATTGATGAGATGAAGTTACATATTGTTCGATTCAATGTAACAGTAAGCTAACTTGGCAGGGAAATGTTTCTGCATATAACAGAGACAAAGCAAACACATATGGAGGCAAAAAGAGAATATGTGGGAAAGAAAAGACTTTGTATTCTTTAACATCAACCTAAGAGATGGTACAACACAGGTCTTTATACACCTTTATAGAAGGTAACTGAACATAACAGAAAAACAGACTTTTTTTATTTTACTTAACTAATACCCCTCCTTAAACCAAAAACATTAAAGACACCAATCTTCTCTTTGAGAAACTTGAACCTCTCATACTTCAAGGCTTTTGTAATAATGTCTGGAAGTTGCACTTCAGACCTGCAGTGTTCAACAATTAGTTTTCCACTGGGCACTTGCTCATGGATGTAATGAAACCTTGTTTTAGTAAGTTTGCTTCTGCCATGAGAAGCTGGATGCTTTGTTAAGTCTATACCAGACTTATTGTCAATTAAAAGTTTCCATTTACACGTTTGTTGCACCTTCAATTCGTTCATCAGAGAGCACAACCAATTTGTCCACTCACTTGAGGCTTGCTTCAGTCCATACAAGACCTTTTTTAGCCTATACACCTTATGCTCCTCGCTCTTATGTTCAAATCCCCTAAGTTGATGTATGTAGACTTCTTCTTCAAGTGGCTCATTTAGAAAAGTTTACTTTACATCTAATTGATGTAAAGACCAGTTTTCATTTGCTGCAATGGTTACAAGAACTGTGACAGTTTCAATTCTGGCTACGGGCATATACATCTCATCATAATCTATTTCAGCTTTCTGCAAGAAGCCCTTGGCAACGAGCCTGACTTTATATCTAGTAACCTTAAGACCGTGATCTTATGGGATTAAACAATGTACACGAATGATACGAAGCGATGAATTTAGAGAATATTCATGTTCTTTTTCAACAATACGAAAGTGATACAGAGTGAGGGATCAATGGGGCTGCTCCCATCCCTTTAATGTGCAAAGATTAGAGAGCGATCCAGGGCCATTCTACAAGATTACCCTCACTCTCAGTATTTTATTTGGAACCTGTTAACATTTATTTGGATTTGATTCCAATTTCAGATTTTTGTGCCTGTTTTCAGAATGGAACCAGTTAATATTTTTGTGGATCCGATTCCAATTTCAGAATGGAATTTGTTAACATCTGTGTGGATTCGATTACAACCCATTGTAGCATCTATTTAACCGGTTCTCTTTTCTTTTGGAATCTATTCCATTTCACTGATCACTTCTCAATTAATAAATATTTAAAATATTTTTATTTATGATAATAATATATGAGAAACTAATTACAACTTATCTAAATACCATTTTATTATACCTTTTTAACACCAAGGACAATCAGGTCATTCTACATTTTCATCTATTAAATTTAATTTTTTTTAGTCACATCAATCAAATCCTTCACAAATTTTCACAAAAATTACTCTCAAATCCACTCCAATATCACCTCCAAATCCATAAAAAAGAACAACATAAATATCACCTTCTAATCAACCCAAATTAATCATCTTTCTCTCCCTCAAATCATCACCCACAAAAGAACACACCCTAAAACTTTTGATCATATCGCTATAATGGCTTTATAATTTGGAAGATTAGATCGCTTAAGCCCATAATTGATCACTCAAGCCACAAAACACATATTTCAAGCCTTAAAACTCATCACTCAAGTTATAGCTTGATGTTTATAGATGTCAAAAGTATTCTCTCTCCTATAGAGCTCTAATCGCCCAAACAATAAGTGGTCATTTAAGCATTAAAGAGTTTGAGATTTGAGGTTGAATATGGAATTTAAGTCTTGACATACAAAGTCATGTTGCTCACATGAACGATGATATAATGATTTAGTGACAAGATAGTCAATGTTGATTCTCTCTACATTAGGAATTAAGCAATCAAACACTAGGTTGGATGGTTAAGAGAGGAAGAAATTGAACAATTCTCTCTCTATCTCTCTCTCTTTTAGAGTTGTTAGCACTCAAGCAATATGAAGTATCACTTAAGTGGTGTGGTGTGTTCACAACCTGAGTTAGGAGTTTTATTTTACTTAGTGAAGACATGTCAATTAGGCAAATGTGTCTCACTCATTCCTTAATTGTATTTTTAAAGTACACGAGATTTCACATATTTTTGTATAATATCAAATTTCACAAACACTTTCAATCAAACTCAAAAAGTTATACATATTTACTAAAGTGGATGGATTAGATTAAGTCAAAAATGAAAAAAAAAATTACTATTATTAGTTACTCTTGATATAGATATTAATTAGCTAGAACTTTGCATAATTTAGATTAATTCTACAAGATAAGATATAACTTTTTCATAGCGTATAATCAAGTGAAATAGTATAATCTAACTTCAACATTGTTTACTAGAAATTCTAAATTTACACATGATAACTATTGAAGGTGATAAAATCATTTCAATTTTTTATAAATAAATAATATTGTGATTTCTTTTATGATTCATGCTATAACAAAAGTTAATCTTCTGGAGATATTTGTTAGCACACTCAATACGTAATTCATAATATCAAGAGAATCAAATTTAGTATTATTGGGAACTAATTACGTATTAATCATGAAACCATTAGACAAAGTAACGGATTATAATTATTTGCTAAACATAGAAATCTCATTGAAGGTGTTCATAACAATTTGTTTTGTTTTGAGAACATTCCGTCTAGCCTCCACTTTCTTAGAGTTTTCTCTCTATCTTTTCTTGCAATAACCTTCAAGATAATTTTTTTTTCTTCTAAAAATCTCATTGCGTAAGAATTTTCATTTTCTTCAATCATTCAAATACATGCATGGAAATGGAGTCTAACTTTGAGGTACCATATTACTTTCTTAACAATGAAGGAGTACCATCATATACTTTGTTATTGTGAAGGTTCAAGTAAGTGTCAACCACCACCGTGAAAGAACATCATTGAGGTTCACAAACTCAAACCACCGACCAATTGGATCCATCAATTACATCGTACAAAACCCTAAAAATCAAAGTTCTATATTTAAATGGTTAAGGGTGGTTCAGAATATACTATCGTGGACTTTGAATGGTTCGACGATTCTGGGGCAAAATCCAACACTAATCGTCAGCATCTCATCTCTAGACATGACAAGGTAATCAATCATTGCTTTTATCATAAGTTTAACCAAGTTTTTACTTTCATTCTGTTTTTATGTTCTAAATTTAAAATTAACTTAGTACTCATGTGGGTGAAAATATTTTAATTTTGTCTTGTTAGACCTTAGTAATTAGTTAGGTTATAATTGGTAGCTAAGTTCTATTTTTTGTATATATATAATTTTAGAATTAATTTTAGAGAAACAATTCATCCAACTTTTTATAATTCAAAAAGTATTAAATTGATTAAACTAACTTTTTTAAATGGAGTAAAATACTAATTGTTTTTTGAGATATACGATACAACTTTTGATTTCTTTTAAGATTCAACTAAAAATTAAAAATTTCGATGATTATATAAAAAAAAGGGGCAAATATACATAAATATAGAAATATTATAATTTTGTACAACAAAATTTTTACTTGATTTATATATATATATATAAAAAAAAAAAAAAATAAATTTATATATTTAAAAAAAAAAAAAAAAATATATAAAAAAATTTTTATTTTATATATATATATATATATATATATATATATATATATATATATATATATATATAATAACCAATAGATTAATGCACAATCTCAAAATATGAATAATGACACCGAAAAAGATCATTATATATCATTCTCCTAAATTTCTAATAATAAAATAAAAATAAGAGTGCATCTTGTTAAAAAGGTTAAATACGATTTTATTTCTTAATTTTTTTAAATATTAAAATTAACTTTTATTCAAAATTTTGATTCAAATCTAAAATTAGTCATTAAAACGTTAAATAAATTTAATAAAATTTGATTATTGATTAAATTTACAAATTTTTAAAATTAAAGAATTAAATCATATACAAATTTTGAAGATGGACTAATTTTAATTTGTATGTAAGGGAAAAAAATTATACTTAACCTATTAAAAACTTACACTCAAATACATATCAGTCTAATTTATAAAATTTATTAAATAAAAATAAATAATTAAACGAAATGTCTAAAGTGTTCTAATTATATTATCATATTTTTAGGCATAAGAGATATAAATATTAAAATATCATCATCTCTATTTTTTTAATTGGTGTTACAAAAATAAACAAATGTAATATATGTTTTTTTCATAGAATAGTTATAAATGTTTCTATTTTATTCTTTTTTTTTATGTATACTCTACAATAAATACATATTACTTACATTTATTTTTCAACATCATTAAAATTGTGTAAATTAATCGAAAGTTGGGTGAATAGTATAAATATATTTGAGAAAAAAAAACTAATGTTAATATTAAACTTTACAAATGGCGAATAAAAAAGAGTATTTGCTTGAAAAAAAAACAGTTAAAGAAAATAGTATCCCCTAATATAATTAAAAAAAATCAAATGATTACCTTCGTGAAAAATGGGATGTATCTTAAATAATTTAGATTTATTGATTATTTTAGAATAATATAGTTAACAATAGCGTAGTTGTTAAATTCCAATTAGACGTGGGTCAATCTAACTGGAAAGTGGCAAGTTAACAGATTTGAATGCGTATTGGATCGATTTTAACAAATATTGGTAACTCAAATCTTTACCCTGGTTTTGTTAACAATTATTTTTGGAATAAAATTATTTAATTTTTATGAGCTTGTTATATTATAAACATTAATTGTTTAAATGGAATTTTAGATAATAAATATTATAACTGTTTCCTTTTCTAATTCTTAAATATCATTAGTAAATAATTTTAGTGACTAAAAGTTGGTAGTTACTCTAATAACTAATTTAGATACCAATTTACAAAATAATAAATTATTTTGATTATTAAAATAGTCATTAGTATGAATAAAAAATTATAATTAGTCATTAAATTGAGTTTTAAATCTACCTATCATGGTTTTGGCTACCAAAGGAAATTAGTCACTACAAATTAGCTACCTATGTTTTGACTACCAAAATGACTTAGTTACTAAATTTGTCTCTAATTAATTAGTAACCAATTTAGTGACCAATTATAATTTTTATTAGTAATCAATAATTTTATATTTTTTAAATTGGTATCTAAATTGGTCACTGTAGTGACTAACAACTTTTGGTTACTAAAATTAGTTACTAATAAGATATTTGTTTGTAGTGTATATTATTAAATTGACATTTTAAGAGTGTGAGAGTATAATCATATATTTTTATAATAGTTAGTAACTAATTAATTTGATAATAACTTATAAACATTATAAACATGACATGATATCTCTGAACACTAAGAATTAAGATATATAGATGACATTTTCATTAAATATATATATATATATATATATATATATATATATATATATATATATATTAAGAAAAAATTATAGTATGTTTCATATTTTTTTTTTTTATCTTTATTTTTGGACGTGATTTAGTAATTGATGGTTGACACCAAACAATATGAAACCAAACAATATGAAAGGATAGGAGTCAAAAGAATAAGAGTCATATTCTGATTGTTCATGTATTAAATGAAAGATTGATTACGATGAAAGGAATAAATGAAGGATAATGTAATGTAAGTTCAGGAAGGTGGTTCCTCATCGAAGAATGAAGCAAGTCATGTTTCTCACGCCAATTCAACTAATAAAAAGGACAACTCTCCTACCTCTGTCGTAAAGAATGCCATCGGAGACAACAATCCATGGAATGCCGGTAATCACCTTTCAGTGAGATGGGTGATGCAATTCACAATGTTCATTGCTCTTTTCGCGGTGTTGTGTATGTTTCTCTTCATATCTTCCATTTCCTTTCAGACTCCTACCTTGTCCCGTTCCATCGCCATGGACACAAAACAGGTCCTTCTCTCTCTCTTTGTTTTTTTTTAGTTATGGACACCAAGTGTTTGATGTAATATTGGGTTTATGAATGCAGGCTTATACCGATAAAAGGTTGGAGAGTATTCTTAGAAACGCATCCATGAAGGATAAGACAGTGATAATCACCACTTTGAACGATGCATGGTCAGAGCCAGGTTCCATATTTGACCTCTTTCTAGAGAGCTTTCGCGTTGGGAACCAGACACAGCAACTTTTAAACCACTTGGTTGTAATAACGTATGACCCAAAGACACATGAGCGTTGTCTTACCATGCACCATTATTGTTACCTAGTTGAAAACAAAGAAGGAAATTTCACTGGTGAAATGTTTTACATGTCCCCAAATTACCTACAATTGATTTGGGGTAGAGCTAAATTCCTTGGTTCTGTCCTTGAGATGGGATACAACTTCCTGTTCACGGTATATACATTTCTTTTGGAAGAAAAAGCTTCTTAAGATCTTCATCATTCACGTTTTGAAAGGGCTTTTGGTTTGCAGGATACTGATATAATGTGGCTCAGAGATCCCTTCAGCCTATTTTACGAAGATGCAGATTTCCAAATAGCTTGTGATTTCTTCAATGGCAACTCTAGTGACATCTTGAACTTTCCAAATGGAGGGTTTAAGTATATGAGATCGAATGAGAGGACGATCTGGTTCATAAAGTTTTGGATCAACGCTAGGATTTACTTCCCAGGATTGGGAGAGCAAGCGGTGTTCAACATGATCAAACTCCACCCCTTGATTACTGACAAGAAGGTGAAGATCAAGTTCCTTAGCACTGATTACTTTGGAGGGTTTTGTGAACCTAGCAAGGACCTCAACCAGGTCTCAACAATGCATGCCAATTGTTGTATTGGCATAGAAAACAAAATCCATGATCTCAAAATCCTGCTTGAAGATTGGAAGAAGTATATGGCATTGTCTGACCATGATAGAGAACACTTGAATCATTCTTGGAGCGTGCCACAACGTTGCGGGTAACGTCAATTACTTTTCTTAATCATTCTTTTTTATATGTTTTCAGTTCCTAACTTTTACATGAACAAACATGGTATTTAGTCTTTGAACAATTGTGGATTTTGATATCATGCAGACCTCAATTACCAGTAGAGCCCATACCAGAACATCCCTTGCCAGAAAATCTGATACCATTGCAGAAGGTAGCACAATAAACAAAGGTTGTGATTACACTTGTTGCTGACATTTTATAGGTAGAACATCAAATAAGAAATAAAGTCTTTAAAATACATAGTTTTCTTCTGAATACAAGTCTTATTTAACAATGGTACATTTTATTACATAAATATGTACAAAAATAAATGTTACATTTGAATAGGAGTTTAATGTTTGGATATAGAAATATTTGAGAGATTAAAGAGTGTGAAAAAGATGAAGTTCATGTATCATTACTAGAAAAAATTGTAAACTTGTTTACTTCGTACAATAAGATTATGTTGTGTATATATATATTGGGTTTTCTCCAATTGGGTTTTGAATCTTCTGATTATTTCTGGGGGTTTCTCCCCACTAACCTTTCTTCTGTACCTCCAATAATTACATTTTGTCTCTCAGAAAATTGTGTTGCGGATGTCGATATCTGTTTCGTAATTTTTTTTTATTTTTTTATAACGGATGTTGATAGCTACTTCAGAAATATGTGTTGCGGATGTCGACATCTATTTCGTATTTTGTTTTTTGTCTTTTTGTATTATGGATGTCGATGTCCGCTTCAGAAAATTGTGTTGCGGATGTCGACATCCGTTTCGTCTTTTTTTTTGTATTACGTATGTCGATTTCTGCTTCAGAAAATTGTGTTGCGGATGTCGACATCCGTTTCGTAATTTGTTTTTGTTTTCTGTATTACGGATGTCGACACCCGCTTCAGAAAATTGTGTTACGGATGTCGACATCCATTTCGTAACTTTTGTTTTTTGGTTTTTTTTTTCTACACAAAAATATTGAGCATGAATTAGGGTGTTGAGATTCAAGACTATGCAAAATTTGGTTCTCTTCTTTTATATGATATTCAAAAGAATCTTAATAATTGAAATCAATGTTTACAAGGTTTGACAAGAGAAAACTGGTTCTTTCTTTCTGGGGAAGTAGCACTAACTCATGTAATCATCTTACACAAACCATTACCAGAGACTACTACTTCTTCATTATAAAGAAACTTTTCTTTTGCTCGACAAAGATATTGATCCACGTGGTCAAACTATTTGTAAGCAAACATTCTTGAAAAAAATAAAAAAAATAAAAAAAGAAAACGGATGTCGACATCCGCAATTTGAATCTTTGATGCGGATGTTGACATCCTCAATGGCAAAAAAGGAAAAAAAAAAGACGCAACGGATGTCGACATCCACAATTCAAATTTGCGAAGCGGATGTTGACATTCCCAATGACAAAAAAAATGAAACGGATGTCGACATCCGCAATTCAAATCTGCAAAGTAGATGTCGACATTCACAATGATAAAAAAAAATGGATGTTGACATCTGCAACTTAAAAGATATAGGGTCTGGGTATTAATTTGGGATGCAAGAGGTGGATGGGTATTCTTTTAGGGTGCACGAGTTTGGGAGTGCAGGAGGTGGATAGATTATTTTACTATTTTTTCTCTTAATTTTACTGGGAACAAAGACAGAATTTAAAAGAGTTTTGGGATACTGAAAAATATTTTAGGGCACTGGAGAATGTTTTGGGTAGGAGAAAGCCCCCTTATTTCTTCATTTTGTATATTTATTGAGCTTATTCTGTTACGGCCCAGCCCAATTTCAATCTCTCTCTTACTCTTTAGACATTTAATGTTGGACCTAATGCTTTTATAAATAAACCAGCCCAAAATAGTAATTTAAATAACATGCAATTGTTATTTAATTTAAATCTTCAAATTTTATTCCTATTTTCTTTTTCAAATACTAAATTTCAAGAAATTCTAAAATTTATATTCTAGAAGTTTCAAAATTTCAATTCATTTTACAATGTATTTTAAAAATTTCTCTAGTGTTAAAAATCTAACAAAATTACTTACTAGAAGTTAATTTTTAGAAAAAGAGAAAATGACATCAATTGTGGTTAATTTCAAAATTTGTGTTTGTTATATGTTGCTATTCTCACTTTCTTGATTTTGATACTAATGGTAAGGTAAAAAAATCCCAAATAATTTCTAGCCCCTAGAAAGCACTGGTATAAAATAAAAATTATTATTTTTAATCAATCCTGTGCATATTTTATTTATTTGTTTCAGGTATCAATGTTTTCTGAATAATAATTTGCTGGCTTAATTAATTTGGATGTTAATATGAATCAAAACATTACATAGTGAAAATCTTTATCATGGAGTTCTACTCATCCCACAAATTTTAAAATAAGTAAAATTTATCTTGTTTAAAACTTGATCGCTTGAAAATTATTATATTCTGAAAAATGTTTTTTTTTTTTTTGTATTTTCATACAGAAATATTATATTCGATTAAAATTCATTTTCTAATTACATAACTTTTTTTCAAAAGAGAACTGTATAATTTGATTTCTTTATTTTGCTCGAAGTCTAAAGAATATCAATATAAAAATATAAAAAAAATAGACGAAAATAAGCAAACAGTGATATAGTTTATATCACAAACAAGTTGTATGTATATGACAATAATCTAAACATATTTCATATTATAATTTATTACTTAATTATTAATCAACACACGAATAAGTATCCAGTAAATATATAATAGAAAATTCCTTATATCTTTTTAAAAAAACTTGTATTTAATACAAGTTATCAAATATATAATTATAGTTTATTAGATAAATTAAAATAAATTTAAACATTCATTAAATATCATAACTTTTGTTCTGACCCGACCTGTCTTAAGATATTGTCCGTTTTAAAGTGTGAAGTTCCATCACAGTTGTGTCTTTAAAAGACGTTTGTGAAGAGAAAAATAAGTATTTAAATCTTATTTGTCCTCGACTCTTAAGTGATGTGAAATTTATTGAATATACAGAACAACTTTTTATCATTTACCAGATGAGATCAACTTTCTTCGACTCTCATTTTGTAATAGATTCATTTATATGATTTGAGAAATACTAGATATGATTTCAGAAATATTGGTGGTATAACCTGAATATCTCATGAAATCTCTTAACTTAATACTTATAATATACATAATCAACTTAATAATGCATCCCTGATAGCTACTATCTTTTCACATCATATAGTATAAACAATTCATTGCAATCAATTACATTTTATCATAAAATCACATGAATATAGCATTTATAAACATATTCATGTAAGTGTCAAAATAAGTTAATGCACGAGAAGAACATAGATGCAAAATGCTGAAGTATGGAAGAATCTATTTGCATGTATTTAAGTATCATTGTATTATATGTAGGGATGTGAAAAAAATTCTCGCGAGTATCCGCGGATAAAATCCGCAACGAGTAGAAAACAAATATTAAAAATAGATATCCGTTATTCGTGAGTATGAGTATTTTTAATACCCGCATGTTAACCGGACGGGTACGAGTATCATAGTATCCGTACCTGTGAGATACCCGTACCCGCTAAACTTTAATTCATACAAATATCCTCATATATATATATATATATATATATATATATATATATATATATATATATATATATATATATATATAAATAAAAAAAATTTTAT
>Ga0214542_1012402_pt1 | contig 11013 bp, 9 predicted proteins | sample CNSS1metaG_FD_160096 | JGI IMG/M metagenome (GOLD analysis project Ga0214542, IMG submission 160096) | Root nodule microbial communities from cowpea collected in UCLA plant growth center, Los Angeles, California, USA - CNSS1 | ecosystem: Host-associated > Plants > Roots > Nodule | place: USA...
GATAGGAAGGAGCTATGTTCTCCTTATCTCCTCTGAGAACCACCACTCAAACACGACTGATATAACGACTCCAACACCTATAGTCACTGGAAACTTTGCCTTTGTGCTAAGCGATATATGTTCAACAATGTAGATTGGTTTAGTCACTACATTTGAAATGACTTCCAACTTGCAACCTTAAAACTTGAATGCTCCTTCATACTTGTCCAACTAACTTGTATCTGATATACTGATTCACCTCCCATATGCTCCCCATTACCTCTTGTAGGTTGTATCAAAGTCTCAGATGACTTTACGTCTCAAACTGAAGCATGTTTGTTATCACTTCCCATCACCTTGTTCACTCCTTTATGCATCACTCCACTGTCTTGATCACTCTTGAGTTCTTGCCTACTGCTCCACCATCAACACTTTTGCCCACTTTTACGTATAACGACACCCATAACATCTTACTTCCTTTGTTGGCTTCATCCAAGGCAACAAAGTTCCCTACCGAGTTATTCCATTTCTAATTTAAAACTCTCAACTGATTCCATCGCCATATCGTTTTGGCATCCTATCCTCAATTTTTTTTTATCCCTTAACTCGTAACCATCATTCCACCAAACCAAAAAACCATAACTTCCATTGACTCCAAATCTCTAGTCTGTTTTGCACCAAGCAACTCTATTATACACCTCAAACTAAGATTGCCCGATTTGGCCTTTTCCCAACCTCTTTGAGAAACTTACTTGTCCTAGTCGAATAACTAGACCAAGGGAGTCTCTTCACATCTCCCCATCTCAACTTAGACACTTACTTCTCCAATAACCCTTACCCTTACCCTGCCAAGCCCAGATCTTGAATTCTCTTCTAGAAATAAACACCTACACTTGCTTCCTTACTTCAAGGTTGGTACCCTAACTTGAAAACATAATTCAACCACCTCTCATTTCCTTGGTCCAACTTCCTTTGTGCAACCCTATACTTCCAACTCGGAATGATCATTGCACACTTTTACCCGATACTCACAAGAACGAAACCTTTGATGTTTCTAAAGAACTGGTCTTCGTAGAAATCTCTAGGCCAGGAGTAAGATAGTTCTTCTCGTGCACCTCTTACGATTTCTAAGCATCATCTGCCACCATCCCGCTGCGCTTCTCTGATCCATACACAAGCTCACTTGTTTGCCTGCTCAAAATAATGATCCTTTCATGTCTGCCATGACAAGGAAGCAATCGTCGTTGAGAAACCTTCCTCGAGACCCTTGTAAAACTTGCAGAACCCTTTAAACTCCTCTTTTGATAGCCTTAGCACTCCATTTTCTCAACCATTTATCTATCCTTTTTAAAACCATATTCCTTATTAGCCACTCCAACCTTAGTCAATACTCTTTTTGAACGGCTTGACATACGACAACTTCTTTTTAAAGATTCACCAAACTTGTAGTCATCCTAGTGATTATACTAAGTTTATACCATTATGTCTCCAACAACTCTTTCACTTGTTCCTCTTACCTCACAATCCTAGCATAAAGCTTCCAATTAGAAACTATCAGCACAAGTTCGACTTCAGACCCAAATACAAAAGGGAACTTTACCACTCTAAAGCAAAAATTCTAATATTTACTTCAGAACAAATCTATAACTCTTCTACCATTGAGATTCCTTGCGTCTATTTTTTGCTTACCTTTGTCGTATAACTCTGATTCACATGACATCCTGCCCTCAGCTTTCAGCTTGATTCACACTTGTTACACCACTACTAACATATCTCTTTAAATCAAAGGATACTACTTCGTTGGAGATCACATCTCCTAAGAATGAGATTAAGAGAACAACCAATTCACCCTTGAGATTATGTCCCAACCTTGTAAAGGAAACAATTCAAATCAGCTTTGAATTTAAATACTTTGATCACCGCGAAGGCACCACACACCCGAGCGAGTCTCCACATGGTTGCAATTATAGCAAAACTGTAACATCCCGTCAAGATATTACGAATTTATAAATAAATAAAAGGAATAATTTAAAATACGCGGTAGTTAATAATACCTCGTTTTCCAAAAACGCGGGAAAATTCAAAATTTATTAATTAATCATCAAAAGTTCAAGTCCAAAATCACTAAACACATATTTCATAAAAATCCCGCAATGGTTTACATCATATTTCAAAAATTAACTGAAAATAAACACTAGTCTTTCGCCAGTCTATCCCCTCTCCGCTGCTAAGGATCACCTGAGCCACCTGCATCAACAACATCTGCTCCCGTGTACCGCGTACATGATCATCGCCAAACACACGCAGATAGGGTGAGCTTAACAGATAGAACATATATAATTATACAGTTTCATATACATATACACATATTACTAAGAATACTTAAACATCCCACATTGTTACATCTTTTAATTCTTACCATCTGATCCCAATCAGATTATTCGTGTTCTACATCGTCTAATGATTACTTCAAGGTGACTTGCTGCCATACCTATCGGCCACAACCGATAGAGCACGTGCGGGAAACAATGCTACAGATCATACACCGTAATGCTAGGTAGAGTTCCCATATACAAACATAGTCTGTATCGTCCCAAGACTACCAAACTCGTCAGCCAACAATTGAGGAGGGCAATCTATTTGGACCCATCCGTACTAGCCACAACCAGCACACTCACACCGATAACACTCGCCAACCCGAGCCACAACTCAAGGGTTCCTCATGTTCATCCGCAATCCCGAGCCACAATTCAAGAGATGCTATTCCGAGCCACAACTCAAGGAATACCACGTGCTTAACCCCTATCCCGAGCCACAACTCAAGGGATACGTTCCGAGCCACAACTCAAGGAAAACCAGCAACCCCACCTTTAAAGCACTGCTAGACGCCTTGTAGATCACAATTACAAAACCAAAATTCCAAGCTGCAGTAGTACAAATCGCCTGGCGGGGGACATGTGCCGCCAGGCGCTGCCAGCTTCCAGACTGCATGGCGGGTGTCGCGTACCGTCAGGCGCCACGTGCCTCAAAACCACCAAAGATGTCGTCACCGCTTGGCGGAGTCCCTCATACCGCCAGGCGCATCCGTTCCAGTTCTTCTCTATTGTGGTAACTACCGCCTGGCGGAACTATCCCTACCGCCCGGCGCACCAGCTCCAGACCTCTTTGTTCTAACGTTTTTTCGCCTGGCGGAGCCTAGATCGCCGCCAAGCGACATACCAGTAATCGCGTCCTACTGATTTTTCCTCAATTGTGGTTCGACTCCGTGACAGATTACACTCCAATCTAACTCAATTATTAGTGAACTCTCCCACTTGATCTCTCTCGCTCATAAACAGGTCACATAATACCAATGACCTCAAGACCCATTAGGTTCTCAAATCCAAGTAACACTCACTGTATCGAGCCAAATACAGCTTTACTAATCCAACTAGGCAACTGTTAAATTCACATACCTGCTTTATTTTCATCATCTTATTATTAGCTAAGTCTATATCCAGTTTCCTATCTCTACCAGTCATTGTCTAGTCCGAATATATCACATGCTACCTACATCGGCAAATTTCAATCAGTCATACGATCCCACATTATCTATTAACAGTTTGACTGATATCACAACCAGTTACGCAACACATAATTACAACTCTAATTGTGGTCCTTACTGTAACAGAGAGACAATTTTCCTCTCCTTCAATTCTTTGCATTCATACATCCAACTCCCACCTATCATCTTCGTTGCTTATACCCCAAGTACTGCAGCCAAGCCTGCTTGTTTCAAGAACCTAATCTACTCCAAGATGTCCGCACCAGCAAACGTCCCTCAGCCATTCAAAAGGCTGTTTCTGCGATGGCGCCTGGTGGCAGGCCTTGGTCCGCCAGGCGGTGCTTACCAATTTCTGGTTTTCTAGAAAGTTTTCTCCCTGCAAAATCTCCCAACCTTTCGAGTTGATCTTACACCTGCCCAATTATTCCAGACTCCACAAGAATTTCCCCTCATTTGGACTAACCTACAGACCTCTCTCAATAGTTACCAATTTCCACATGAATCATTACCAATTTTATCTCACAACATTTAAACCCTAACAATTTCACTCCAATCACATATACACTGTTCCATTCGATTTAACCATCCATCACGTGGAATTCAAAGACAATTCCAAATCAAATCTTCCTCGCATGAGTAACCCATGTTTTTCCCTTATAAAAACCACCCCCAGTACCCCGACCTCATCAAATCCGAACCAAAAGGGGGTTCGCGTCGCCTGGCAGTTCGACAGTCACCGCCATGCCCTTCATAAAACCCGGAAAACACTGAGTACGACCATGTGTCGCCTGGCGGCCAAGGAAGGTGCCGCCAGGCGTTTCCTCTTCAAGAACCCAAAACATGTAAAAATACATGTGCCGCCTGGCGGCTATGAACATCCCACCAGGCAGTTTCTGAAAATTTTCCAAAATTGCAAAAATGCACAGACAATAGAGGTTCAAGGATACAATTATATACATTTTGCATACCAGTCATGATTAACATAAAATTTAGCATGAGTAAACTCGCCTAACTTGGTTTCCCTTGCTACACTTGAAACTCTCAAGCTCTTCCTTTGATCACCAATGGCCACTCTTGATTCTCCTCAACCCAGCTTCAAAATTCACTCACGCCAGTCCCCTCACTCTCACTTTTCGTCTCTGTTTTCTAGGTATATTTTTAGCCTTGCAAAACTTTCCCTAAACCTTCCTTTTGCCTTTTAAACTAGTGCTTTAGGCTAATCCAAAGATCAAAAACGAAAATACACCTAATTATGTTTTAATGACCATTCATTTCTCATTATGAATTGTGGCTGCTGATGCAAGGTAGGTTCCCTTTACCCCTTCCAATTCCATCCAAAGTTAACATTAGCAAAAGAAAAATAAAGTTTAATTTAGGTTTCCCATAACCATGCAATTTCCAAATCACTATCAAACCATCATGCCAATTCATATTTCATGCTAACAATTATCATCTAATTAACATATTATTTTACAGCATGATTATCATATATTTAAAATAATAACAAATAATAACCCAAAAATGGCATACATAGGACTCAAACCTAAGTCCTTTCACACAATCAAAGTACACTCAACCACTTGAACTAATACTTTTTCACATCATACTTATCATAATTTATTGTTATAAATTATTTTCCCACCCGCATTTATTAATTAATTAATTATTTAATTAATTAAATTCTACGGGTCTTACAAAAACCATCATCTCAACCTCAGCCCCCTTTTTTTTAAAGGCAATTATGACTCCTTTACCATACTGGCAACATCAAGGAGTACACAATCCTCAGAAAATCGGCTCTTAGTCCAAGCATCACTTCGTAAGGTGTATCTCTGGATGAGATTTATTTGTGCTAACCACTTTAGCATCAACCATCGTAGACACCATGTCAACCACTCAAAACTTTTCTTTTCATTCTCCCCATCATTGTGCTCCGACATCAGTTAGGTCGTCCTTCCATACGAGAATGACCTTTAAAGGTATGCTCCTCCGTCTGGTATGTGAAACCTTCCACTTTATACCAAAGGTCAAATGCTCTGCTCATGGGAACTACTTTTCTTGGAAACATTCCACTAACAATTTGAAAAGATCCATCCTCACTTGCTAACTATTAATCCTAGTATGAATCCCTTATGCCACTCTTTCCCTAACCAAAAATTTTTCTTTCCTCTACTTAGGAACCTCATCTTTCCTGATTGATCAATAAACCTTTATCCAATTCAGTCTCTCACTAGAGGTTTGTCATCTTTTCGCACTTCATGGTCTCCTCCTTTCTTAGCTTTCTCGTTGCCAAGCAATCTCTCCACTTTCTGCAACTTAGAATTTGCCAGTTGTTCCTCTTCCACCACTCCAAGAAGCACTAGATGTGACCATATGACTATATTCAATGACACTTCTCCTAACAATGTATGCATTTGCATGACTATGAACTTCAACATTGACGGGATGTAGAATCAGGTTGATTTTCCTCAAACGTTGTTACACTTGCATGCACTGATATTCTCCCATATGTTCTAACCTCTAGATTCAACTCATTTGGAAACTTGCGGTATTTGATCCCAAACTTGTCCTTGAGGCTCCCTTAGTCCAATCGTTGCTAAACTCTAACATCTTTTCTCAAACTGTTAACCCAACTTAGCTTTCCTTGCTCAACGGTATACATCACACATAAACTTCCTAGCTCTGAGGCAAAAGTTGTCTCAAAGACCTCATCCAGCAGTTGTAAAGGAAGGTAGACCAAATTGACATTGGATCTGTATTCCCTCATTTCTATAGACATCAGACACAGAGTACAAAGGCATAACAAGACAAACTAGAACATATGAAGCAACACTCCATCATCTACAGACAACCGAACCTTTTTGTCTGTCACCCTTCTTTCCCCAACCAGTAGAATTAAGAAAGGAAAAACAACCTTTAATCTAGTCATGAGCGTGCACCCTCATTACTTTATCAAGGCATTTTTCGGTTCTTAAAACTTTTGGTTTTACTGACACACTTGACTAGACATGACTACTCACGCCTGCGAGGCATGACAAACCCACAACCTCAGGTCATCCTAAGGACGAACTGCTCTGATACATTAATGTAACATCCCATTTAAATAATAACATAATTAAATGAAATCTTACACCAGATAATATAAAGAGCCAAGTTGCGGAGTATAAAGTCACTCCTTACAATTATCCAAGGTACTTAAAAGGAAATACTAAAGCTCACTACAATGCCTACAATCCAAAAGGAGTAAGAGATAGCCAGTATTTGAAATAAAGCCTTAGGGGCAATACAATACCCGAGCCTTCGCCCTAAAGAAAAGCCCAAAGAGACATGAAGTCCATCATGTGTTACAATACATGGGCTTTCATCCGGATACATATAATCTGGTCAGATTCAGCGGATGCTCGCACTTGTGGTGGATACCTCTGCTCACCCCCGAGCTGCTCATCCCCAAGCTATGTGTTACAAGTGTTACAATGAATCAATTCCCTCACACACAAGGTTAACCCTTAATGAATTTCAGGCCTCCTGCTACTCTCACCACAAGAGTCGGTCCGCTCTAAGTGAGACTAACTAACTCCTTCGAGTGTCAAGATGCAATCCTTACCTTGAATCCTTACCAAATTATATAGATGGGGCACTACCATAGACACCCACTAACAGGGGCCATGGAATTACGTCCCGACCACTGAAGCACGACCCTGAAATCCCACCTAGAGATTTCAAGGAATTACGCACTGACCACAGACCAATCATGTTCAATCAATCAAGTAATGTTTACCATACATAATATCTCATGCCCACCTTTACAACCCATTCTCATTCATAACCAAATGTTGAATCCATACCAACTCATTCTTCCCAAATAGTGAGTATATATTTGTATTTCATATCAATACCATGTCTCCTTGATACCAACCATCTCATTTAAATCACATGCCAAGTTCATACCAAACCCATCATCCACAATCCATGAATCACATCACTCATGCATAATCATTTATCACATGCTTTTAATATAACAATTAGATTCAAGCCAGTAATAAACATTCAAGTTCAGAGAAACAACCAAACTACAGTGGTCTTGCGATAAACACTGCTTTCACTATAGAGCTCTGATTCAAGATCGGACCAGTCAAAGTCAAACGCTTTGTGTTAAGGATCAACTGTTAAAATATCAGCTCGATCCAACGGTTAACGAAGTAGTAACTTTCATTTTACGAAAAGTGTGCAGTGTTGTCAACAACACAAATTCAGTGACCTTGCGATAAAACCTGCTCTCACTACAGAGCTCCAATGAGAGATCCGACCGGTCAAAGTCACTAATTATGTGTTAAGGATCAGCTGTTAAAATTTCAGCTTGATCCAACGGTTAACGTAGTAGAAATCTTCATTTTACGAAAAGTGTGCAGTGTAGAAAAAGAGTAGTGCCAATCAATCAAACATACTTGCATACCATACATTTTTATTCGACCAACAACCTCATTCAAGCATCATAACCATACAACAGACCAAAAATCGGCAAAATAAGTTTAAAAAACATAAACCCTAGCTTCCCTTACTTGGAAAGAGCTAGGCAAAACGACCCCAACCCTTAAGCGAATGAGCAAGACAGCTCCAAGAGCATATTTAAGAGCTGAAAATCTCAATACGGAGGAAGCATGAGATTATTACGACGAACCCTAACGGAAAGCACGAAGATTAAAATAAAAGAGAAAAGTATGCATCGAAAGTAAGTTACGTGAGCGAAAGAAATGGGTTGAACTCAGTTGAACTTGGATGAACCCCAAACCCTAGCAGCGGAACGTTACTGTTCTAAGAGAAAGGAGGCTATTTTTCTGAAAGTGAGAAGAATGAAAGTGTTTCAGCTGGTTTAGGGGCTTTGGTTTCTTATGGGCCAGCCCTAGGCCCAACTTATTTGAGGCAGTCCTTTAAAATAAAGGTAGTAAAGTAAGTGGGCCTTACAATTCTACTTATCTATAACAACTTTATTAGTGTTAAGAAAGTAATAAACAAAATAGAAAGGGTAAGTCAACCCTAAGTCATATCCCAACGAACATAAAATATATTTCTAACAAATTAGTTTTTATAAAATCTATACAAAAGGGTTAGTCATATAAAATAATAAAAATATAAGAGGATTAAAATAAACAAAGTAATAAATGAAAGAAAGAAATATAATTGAAAAGATAAAAAGAGATAAAAACAATAGTAAAGAAAAATTTATTACACTATTTTTCAAAATAGGATCCATCATTGGTTTTCTAAAGATTATTATTATTGATTTCTTGTCTAAGATTTCAAATTAATCAATGTAACTTCTCAATAAATTTCTTGGTGTCCTCACTTTTAACCAAAGTAACATCTGAGTTAAATTTTACTATCCCTAATCGTGTTGATTCTTTTACCTCTTATGTCTAATAGAAGGCTAATTAATTAAAGTAACTTCTTGATTAACTTTAATCAAAGTTTTCACCTTTAATCTAAGTAACTTCTCAATTATTAGCAAAAATGCATTCAACCATATGAAAGTTTCTAAATTTAACCAAAATAACTTCTCAACTAAATTTAAAAACTCTTGAACTTATATGATTGTTATGTTAAGTATATTTAACACCGTACTAACTTGCTATGATGTAAAAATCATTATTTTTACTAGATGAAGAACAAAAAGACATAGAGGTGAAAATAAATCACAACAAATATCAAAATAACAAACAAATTTATCCATCTAACCTCATAATTCAATTAAGAAATTACAATGTAACTAAGCCTTGAAGCTTAGCCCTTCATGTAATGTAAAAGTAACATAAAAATAGAAGAGAAGATAGAGAAAGAATAAAATTAGCCCCCCCCCCCCCTAAAGGTTCCTAAACTCCGATGTTTCGAATTTGCTTTTTCTACTTCCCATTGGTCTCTTTATATAAGATTGATTGCGCTTGGATTTGACTTTTCTGTTGTTAAAATCTCTCAAATATCTTTTAAAGAAATCGTAAATATCATTTATCTTTATAGTGGATATGATTATCTAAAAATATTTGGAGATGTAGTCAATTTTAAAACTATTTGACAAATATAGTTTGTTGGTAATTTTTTATATAATTAAATAAATTCATTACTTAAAGGTATCTAATAAATTATCACCAACTAATATTTACATTAAGTTTTTGAATCAACTCTTTGCAATTTTGTAGTCCAAATTTGCAATTAAATCCAAGTTTTGTAACCTTAATGAATTTATTTTCACACCTTATTTGAGCTTAATCTTAACTTCAGCATTAAAAAATATTAGAATATCCAAACATAATTTATGGAACTAAAAAGCATTTTTTAAGACATTTTTCTCTCATAAGCTAAAATAGTTTATTTATCATAAATTCCAATTAAATTAATCTTTTAAGAACAAATTTCAATTAATAATTCAAAATTAAACATTAAATGATGACTAAAATATGCACTTATCAAGGATAGACTGAGATGCGTTGAGAGGGAAACATAGAGGAAACCATGAAGACGTTGATAGGGAGGATACAAAAGAAGCACGAACTGATATGATGTATTGAGAGGTAGACCTAGATGAATACTAAGAGTAAAACAAAAACAATGGAGGGAAACTTAGTGGTAGAGAGAGATATATGAACAATAAACTTAACAAATTTAAGCCCAATGACAATGAAAAGGTGGAATCGATGAGAAAGAGAAAGACGAAGTTGTTGGTGGCGATTCAAAGCAAGACGAAGACGAAGGTGGAAGTGATAGAAGAAGCAAGACGAAGATGATTCAAAGGTACACGAAGGCGACAGTGGTGCAAGGAGCATTTTTTTCAATTCCTATGGAGGTGTGAAGGAATGTTATTCCAAAGGAGGGAAGCTTTTTCCGTTCAGTCTCACGAAGGTGTGAAACTATTCTCACGTAAGTGTCACGAGGGAAGGAATGAAAAAATTTGCCCAATTATTTACTTATTACTTAGCTTAATTTAGGTCCTTTTTTACTTTAGGACAACTTTTTTAGTTTTTAGATTTTTTAATTTCATTTAGACAATGTTTTAAGGTCTTAGGCCACATTTTTAGATTCTAGTCCACCCTTTTAAAGGCCACATTTAAATAAATATGGTATAAATATTTACGGCTTTAAAAGTGTGGCTTTTCACAATTTTTAAACCACGTTCTCAAAACCGTTGCATTTCGATGTTTAGACTATAGTTTTTTACATGTAGACAAGTTTAGTGTGGCCTATAGTAAAAAATGTTGTAATGAACCCACCATCTGAAGAAACAAATCCTGAATTAATTTCTCAATGAAGTGTTTGACTTGGTTTTATTAATTTATTTATTTTTCATTTAATAATAAAATGTTACTTTTGGAGGAAAACATTACTTGGTCTCATTGATGACTTCTTTTTATAGAGCTTCTATAACATTAAAATCTAGTTCTACAAAGATTTATATATATATATATATATATATATATATATATATATATATATATATATAT
>Ga0214542_1012403_pt1 | contig 11013 bp, 7 predicted proteins | sample CNSS1metaG_FD_160096 | JGI IMG/M metagenome (GOLD analysis project Ga0214542, IMG submission 160096) | Root nodule microbial communities from cowpea collected in UCLA plant growth center, Los Angeles, California, USA - CNSS1 | ecosystem: Host-associated > Plants > Roots > Nodule | place: USA...
AAAAAAAAAAAAAAAAAAATATATATATATATATATATATATATATATATATATATATATATATATATATATATATATATACACACGTATGTATGTCTGTGTGTAAGGTTGAATGATGTAATTTAGTTTCATTTATATAATAAATTAAAAAATGTTATAAATTAATTTAATTAAATAATAAATTATGATTTGTAAAATCCTAGTAAATGATATTTTAGAAGTGACAGTTGTTTAAAAATAATAAGACTCAATTATTTTAATATTAGAAGGTTTTAGTATAAATAGAATTGTGATCTTAGGATTAATTCGTGAGTTCTTCAATCTGGACCGATTAGTTTTTTCGTTTGCGTAAGTTAAGTTTTCGCTATCATTTTGGTCTTTTATATTTTTTGTTGCATGTAAGCTCTCTTCCACTTGCACGCGTCGTTTTATTTATCAGTATGAGTCTCTGCTGATTAGTGATCATAATGGGAAGTCCTGATCGTTCTTATGATGTTTCTATGTGTAGATAGAGCATCATGTGGAGTTAGAGACGTCTGACATTTATAGAGTTATCTAAGAAGATATCAAGTAAGGGAAGTTAATTTCTCTGTCTTAATGCTTAAACTTGTTAAGAAATCATATTGTGTGTTTAATTTGTGATTGATTGATGTATCTGATATGCGGGATTGCTTTATATGTTGAAAACTATGAAGATGTGTGTTTTCCTGATAATTGAGCATAATTGGTGGTTTAGATGTGTTTTGCATTCAATTGGTATGAAAAATTAGATATAATTGATGTTTGATAATTGAATGATCTCTACACTGGTTTTAAAGTGGTATGGGTTGGCTGAAGATGCATAAAACGGGTTAGATCAGTTGCTGTATAATTTTTCAGAGTTGAACACTCGTTGGGAGAGTGAGCTGATCTGCAAAATTATGCAGATTTGCAAACTCGTTGGGCGAGCATGGGCCAGTGCTACTTGCTGAGCGAGTGGTACTAGCTGGGCAAGCATGGGTCAATGGCTGGGCGAGTAAGTCAGAACCTGAAATTTGTATTTTTGAGTTAAATTGGGTGGTATTTTAGTTATCATAGAAGTTTTATAATTATTATAAATGATGAGTATATGATATGAGATTGTTTATATGAGATTGAGTTGAGATTGGTTGATGCTAACCCAAAGAGATTTAGCAGTGATTGTGGTAGTGTATGCATTAAGGTAGAGATTGTCTTGACAATTATCCTGACGCTCTAATAACCATCCAAATTCTCAAGTAGAGATGAATGAGGTATGTGGTGAGAGGAGCAGGAGATCCTAGCCTAGGGATTTTTCCTTGACCATAGGTGTTAACGGACTTACCTTGTATGTGGTAGAGTTTTCACTCTTAATTTATCGCTCTGCAGAGCATGAGATGCCACTACAAGTGCAGAACTAATTGGATTCGACCTCAATGCATGTATCCAGATTAGTTGAGTCGTAGTCTATAAATATATGTATGTGAATATCTACTTATTTGTAGTTGTTATATATATCACTACTATATCGTTTGACAAAATTCTTTAAAAGTCATTAACTTACCCTTCTTTTGTGTTTTTGTCTTGTGTTGTTTGTTTTCCTTTTGCAATGATCACCTATTCGATGGAAGCATTGGTGGTTGCAGTTTTAGAGACACCTCTAGAGGTTGAGAAACCATCTTTTAGGTCGGAAGGCGGTATTAGTGAGGAGTTGTTGTAAGTGGTTAACTTGTACTTAGAGTTAGAAATGTTTGGTATGTATATATTTATATAGTCCGATGATTTGTAAGACTATTAATATACTTTATACTTATACATTCGTTTATCTGTTATGAACACTAAGATGAAACATCCTATTTTATTAGTTTTAAGTTACTAAATTTGAGATGTTACATGATTTTATTATTATTATTTAAGAATTATAATTTATTTTTGTTATTATTTTTAATTTTATTATTACTATTTATTATTTATATTATGTTTAAAATTATAAAGAAATTATTAACATTTACGTATAATATACCACTTTCTGCCCTTTCAAAGTAAATCTCTTCATCTTTGAAGAGAAAGTATAGCACAATTTTATTTTAGTTTTGTTTCTCATGTTTTATTAATATTTTTTTTGAACATTTTGTCCAAACTTTTCGTCTTCGACAATCGGTTTCTCAATACAAACACAACGCAAATGATTTGGTTGTTAAGTGATTGATGTTAGGGATAACAAAGAGTCGGTTGGGCACAGATAGTGTCTACCTATAATCTGATCCACAAAAAAAAATTTACTTATTACTTTCTCCGCTACCCGTGCAGGTATCCGTTTAGGAAATACCTGCAGGTATTAATGTACTTGTGGGTATTCGTTGATACCTACAAATATTTAAAAAATATATTTTATAAATTTTTAAAATTAAAATTAAATATAAATATAAAAAAATGTTAAATAAAATATAAATTAAATTAAATTTAATCTAATTTAATAATATATGAATTAGAATTTAATCTTAATTAAATTTAACTTAATAAAACATAAAATTAATTTTAATTTTAATTTTTTGTGGCTAACGTGTATCCGTGTGTAGAGATAATATGCTACTTGCAACCAACCCGTTTATAAACGGTATTAAAATATTCGCTACTCGCGGCTACCAACTATTCGTCGCGAATTTTATCCGCGAAACCCACAGACATGGGTATTTTTGTCATCTCTAATTGATATGTTTATTATCTTATATGAATTGTCGCCACGTATAATTTTATTATTTTTAAGATTTTATAAATTATATTTTTATTATTATAATTTTATAATTTTATATTTAAATTTAAATTAAATTGTTTTTTTAGGTTTTAAAACCCAGGTTTAGTTATACCTTTGGTCCCCATTTTTACCTTTGATCTCCATTTTCGTAACAAAATCTCAATTTGGTCCCTCTAGATTTTTTTTACCTCAATTTGTCACGTATCAGTTCCTAGATTTTTTGACTTTTTTTTAAATAATAAATTTGACATGTGTCAAGTTGTCATTATGTCACGTGGCAGTGATAGAGTGATGTGGCAGTGAAGATGACACATGTCACTTATATGTCAAGTGTCATTTCTATTTTCGTAATTTGGTCCTTTTATTTTAATTTTTGTCTCAATTTAATCTCCAATTTTGTAAAAATTGAGCAACTTTGTCCCTCTCCAAATTGAAATCAAATTTATTTTCTGTATAAATATACACAAATATTTCAATCAAAATTGATATTTCAAGTAAATATTTTTAACAAAATTAAGTTTAGTTAATTAATATTTTACATTGAATTTTATTTAAAATTGTTTTAAAGTTCTTAATAGAAAATAAATTCATAAATTATATTGATGTTTTATACATGGTATTTTAATGTTGTTTTTTTATTTGAATTTATATTTCAAATAATTGTATATTTTTAAAATGTGTAAAGTTCAATAATTTGTACACAAATGTTTGAATTGGTGTAAGAATAACAATTATAAAAATTTTAAAAATAATTTTAACTAGTTCATGTAACAAACAAAAACATATAAACTTAAATTTTGAAAACAATTTTAAGTAAAATTGAATATGAAACACAAATTTAAATAAACTTATTTATGTTAAAAATATATAATAAAAATATCAATATGAATAAAAATATCAAATTTAATAAAAATATTTGTATAACATTTATATAAAAATTAATTTTTGTTTCAATTTGGAGAGCAACGAAATTGCACTATTTTTATAAAATTAAGGACTAAATTGAGACAAAAATTAGAATACAGTGACCAAATTGAGAATGAGGAAATGACACCTGACATAATACTGACACGTGGCATTATCATTAGCACGACGACAGCTTGACATGTGGCAATTTTTTTTATTTTTTAAAATATTCAAAAAAATAAATAAATAAATTCAAAGAATTTAAAAAAAAAAATAAAAAATCCAGGAACTGACACGTGACACTCCATTTAACGTTGTTACTGTACCACTAACTGAAAGGATTAAATTGAGCTCAAATTTTCCAAAACATGGACCAAATTGAGATTTTACTATGAAATTATAATTAAACCTAAAATCTAATAACACATGTCATGTTGTGAATACATACATTAAATTGTTAATAATAAAATTGAAAACTTTTGAAAATTATAAAATTTTATTAATAGTGATAGTAGTTATTTTTTATTTAATCCATTTATTTTAATTTTTTATTTAATTTAGTTCCTTTACTTTTTAAAAATATCTAATTTTTTCATTTCCTATTTGGGACCAAATTACTAAATAAACTTAAATACAATTTATATTTACATATTAAAATAATTTTTTAGAATTTATATATCAAATCACTTCACCTAAATATTCAAATTATTTTACTTTCTAACATAATTTGAACATTTATTGGAGTAATTTGATATATAAATTCTAAAAAATTATTTTAATATATATATATATATATAAAAGTTGTAATTAAGTTTATTAGTAATTTGGTCTCAAATTTAATCAAAAGTTTAAATAAAAGATTAAATTGAAAATAACTAAAGTCACGCGATATGACAATAACCCGACATATCACAATTTATATAAAGAAAAAAATATGAAAAAAATTAAAATTTTGACGAATTGACACGTGACATGTATATATATGGTGTTAACGTCAACTTAACGAAAATGATCAAATTGATTTTTTTTAAATAGTTAAAGGCCTAAAAAACTAATAAGAAGACTAAAATGAAACAAATCAAAAAATTAGAAGACTAAATCAATAATTATGATAAACTTAATTTATAAATATTAATGTCATAATATTATACATATTTATATTTTTTTAAATCTATAATATAAAATTAATTTTTAATTTAAAAACAATCAACAGTCAAGACGAAATTGGTTCCGATAATTTTATAATAAAAAAATCATTATTATCTCAATTCTTTTGTTTTGTATATTGATATCATAATGAAATATTTTAAATACATAATATAACGACAAAACCATTCTAAGTGTACAAGATATTTACAAAATATACTTGCAATTTATTTTTTGTACAGATACTGGTAATAAAAGTGTACTATCATATATATATATATATATATATATATATATATATATATATATATATATTTATATATTCTTAATTATACATACCCAACATATCCATATCAGTGTCGTAAACAAATTAGCTTTACGTTAAGAAATTTTCCAGGCTGAAAATCCATTATCTGGTCATAAATAGGTTAGTGACATTTAACCAAATTCTAATAGAAAACAGACCGATTAATTTGACTCAATTAATACGATTTGACACTAAGCACTTAGACCAAGTAAAAATCTATTTAAGAATGTCCTCATATGAACTTCATAGACAAGGTTTAATTTACAACCAATTTTATTTTTCTTTTTTCTAGAGAAAGGAAAGGCTGTGTTGTGTTTCTTCTAGACATGACAAATAAACTTGCTTTGTGGATATTGTCCGAACTCGTTTCCGTTTTGACAGGGAATCCCCGCATTGAATAGGTATGGGTACGGGGAATCCCCGACTTTTTCAATTGAGTATAAGGATGGATATGTGGATGTACATATCCCCGCCATAATACATGTCCTCGCTACATCTTCCTCTCCATTTAAATTATTAAAATACTCACATTTGATTAAGTAATATATATATATATATATATATATATATATATTTTTTTTTTTTTTTTTTTTTTTTCTTTCAATTATTTGGTTTGTCATGAAATTCATTCGTATCTCCAATATATTTTTCATCTTATCATAACCTTTATGTAACTATGTTAAAATGATGTATGTTAATTAAAAAAAAAAATTATGTCTCACATTTGAATATTTCTATTATTTTTTTTATATTTTTCTTTAACATGAGAATGTTGAATACTCTCAATTTAAGTGTTTAATATCATAAACCTTTCATTTACTAGTAATATCGAAAAAAACTATATTATTTACTTATTATTATTCATTTTTGTTTCATTTGAAGAATTCTTTTGTTTCGCTAAAACAATTTTCGTTATTTCTCAACCATTGAGTGTAAAGTCCTAATTTAATAGAATAAGTCTAATAAATAGAACATTGCATGTTTATAGTACAAAATAGAGCGTTAACATAAAGTACAATGAAATAACCTATTACAATTATTCAAATACTAAAGGAAAAACCAAAGGCACAACACAATGTCATTAGACATAACTTAAACATGAGACACTTTAACTTGAGAGTGCTCACATGAGCAAGGAGTTGCAAAATTAAAACAGTTCGACAAAAGGTGCTCAAAAGAGCATTAGCTACCACACTCAAAACTAGACAGCAACATCACCACCATCTGAACGATCCCCAGGAATCTCCACGCACGTCTGCTCAGACCAAGTATTTGGTGATCATTGCAAAAAGGAAAAAGTCAAATAGAGAACACAAACAGAGAGAGAGAAAGGGTAAGCTAAAAACAAAAAATAATTTTTTAACATATCAAAGAGCAAGCATTTTATTAAACAAATTATAACAGACAATTCAGTAAGCACACAAGGCATGTGAAGGCAAACAATGCATGTGAAGGCAAACAATGCAAGACCTTCAAACTTAATTATCCAGATACATATAAGGAGATCAGATTCACTGGATGCTTGTACTTGTGGTGACCTCTACTGCTCTGCAGAGTCATTACCATGGGTTTCACCCTACTATGCACAAGGTTAGCCTTCAATCATTTAGGGCCCTTATCCTGCCAAAGACTAGGGCTTTCTGCTACTCTCACTACTTGAATCAGTACGCTCTATGTGAGACAAACTAATTCTTTAGAGTTTCAGGATGCAACCTTGCTTAAATCCTTATCTAATTATATACATTACAACACCACCATGAAATCTCACCAAGAGATTTATGGAATTACGTCTAACTCATGTCACATCCATGTTCTCACACCATATTCCACATATTATCTCATGACATCCAAATCTCATGTCATTGCACCACCAACCAACCAATTCATAAATCATTTCATTTCATACCAACTAAGTCAATATCACATGAAACATACATAATCACAGATTCATGCCTTTAAGAGTAATTGAATCAATCCACAAGTTAAAGTAAGGAATTAAAATTTTACAACAATTATCGCTTAAGCTAGACTGATCTCGCTTAAGCTATAAATTTTCGTTTAAGCTAGACTGGTCTCGCTTAAGCTAAAAAGTCTCGCTTAAGCTAAATTGATATCGCTTAAGCTAGAAATTCTCGCTTAAGCTAGACTAATATCGCTTAAACTAAAATTTCTCGCTTAAGCTAAACTAGTAGATTTTCACTGATTTTAACATGAAAAACCCAAAATCCCAAACAAAAAAAAACTAAAAAAAAAACACAAACACAAACACATTGCATAAAACATTGGCATCATACTTCATGCTTTTAAAAGGGTAAACAAATCAATCATGGGAGCATACAAACATTCCAACAACTTTGTTGTCAATCTCGCTCAAGCTAAGGAGCTCTCGCTCAAGCGACAGAAACCTCTCACTCAAGCGAAAAGCTCTCGCTTAGGCGAGATTGAAATCAGAGGGCATTGTGAGGGTTCGCGAGTTCTCGCTTAAGCGAGGCCTCCTCTCTTGAGCGAGATTACTCTCGCTAAAAAATGGAGCTCATCGCCTGAGCGATAACTCAAGCAAAACTTAGGATGAACTTCTTGTTAATTTCGCTTAGGTGAGGGTTGCTCGCTTGGGCGAAAATAACAGAGCTCTTCCCTACTCACACATGCATACTAGAAAAGTAATACCAAACAACATTTCAACCATTTCCAGACAACCACAACAACGAGCAAACATCAAAAACATGATTTAAAACTAGCTTCCCTTATCTGGAAAGATACTAGCCAATCAACACAGACACTCCAAGAAGAGCACCACATCTCACAAGACGAACTAAAGAGTTGTAAAGTATGAACGTAAGGGCGAGAATAAGTCTCCAGAGACAAGCCCAAGACAGAACCAAGGCAGCTGAGTTGGAAAAGGAAAAAAAATGAAAGGTCAAACTTAACTTACATGGAAGAAGCACGTTTTGCTAGCTCGAGGGAGGAATAAGCTTATGCCCTAGTAGAGCTTTTGCTTCAGAACTATAAGTGAGAGGGGAAACTGTTTCTGGAAAAAATGAGATAGAATGAAGTGAGTGACTGGGAAGGGTTCTAGGGTAGTAAGGTTGGCTGATTATGGGCCCTTACTTATTAAAGTTGAGCCCATTTACTTACAATAAAAGTGGGTCTTACATTGAGTACATATGATATGTTGATATTTGAAAAGTTTTCTTAGAAGACACACATTTGTTATTTTTTTATATATTTTTATTTGTTGTTTATTTTCATCATGCAAAATACTATTTCGATATATTTTATCTATTTTTTTTTATTTTATTTTTTAAATCATTATCAATCATACTGTAATTTATTTTTTCACTATAATTGTATAAATAACTTTTATTTACTACAATATAAAAATTTAATGTAATTGCCATGAATATTTTTTTATCACCATCCAACATATATTGGAGTTCAAATTTTTATTATAATATTTATTACTATTTTTTTGCGTCATTTTGATCAAGTGATGTATTATAACTTTTATTAGTTATTAAAAAGAGATTTATTAGAATTTAAAAAATTGAAGTAAACAAACATTTAAAATATATTTTAATTTGAATATTTGTTTTCTTTTTATATTTTTTTAAAAATATTTTTAAATTTTATCAACTAGGTTTCATTAATGTTTGCAAATTTAATAAATGTTTTGGTTCTCATAAAATTTTATTTGGTATTCTAATCTAAAATGTAAACAATTATAATTTACTTCAAAGTATTTGATATCGAAGAAACAATCATCCTCCTAATATTGAATATTTGATAATATTATGTTTCCTTTACGTAATTTTTTATTATTTTATAAAAATTAATTAAAATTAATATTGAAGTCTAAGAAAACGGGTATGTGATTATACTCGTAACCCGGTGGGGATGAGAATGAGACAAAAATTTAATACCCGTTGGATTTGAGTATAGGATGATGATGAAATTTTTCTACAGAAATGTGTATGGGATAGAGAAACTCGTCCCACCCTGCCCTGTTGCCATCCCTAATTACTTATGCGGAGATGATTTGAGAGAATGAATAAATGAATTTGAAGAAAAATAAAAGATAAAGTGGTGTTGATATATGTTAAAAAGATATTTTAATGAACTAAAATGTAAGATTTTATTTTTATTTTTATTGTTAAATTAATATAAAATATTTTTTTAAAATAATGAAAAGTAAAATGTAATAAAATTAATTGCCTTCAAATAATTTTAATTAATATTATATTGTAATAAAATAAAATTTCTTACAAATTAATTATTATTGTGTTTAATATTTGTGTTATAAATATAAATTAAAAGAGTGTTTTGAACATCTAAAAAAATTAAAATAAGTTATGAAAAAATAATTTGTGCATAGACAGAAACAATGGAAAAAGAGATTAAATTAAAGCAAGGATAAACTTTCTTCATTAGCTTTAATCTAGTCACAAGTAAATATGTAAACAACATAAAAAGGACACATTATAGTCTAGCTTTTTAAATCGTCTTATATATTTTATTTTATTGCAAACGAAACATATAAAATAATGAAATTTTTGTAATTTTTTTGAATTTTTAAGTCTCGGTTGTTGGAGATTCGAAACCTATATACTCTTTATGCTTCTGTTTTTCAAGAATTGCATCTTAATAATTCGTTAAATTTTTAAAATTGTAACTCTTTTTATATTATTTTATTTGATTATAGAAGTGCAAGCTCCGATTATGCAAAAATCGAAGTTTATGGTTGCTTGGAATCGAAACCTAAAGGTTTCTTAAAAATTCAATGTCATTAATGCGTTGTTCTTTCGCGCAGATTGTATAAATTCGCTGATTTGTGCGGATGAATTTATAAAATTTTCATGTTCGTTTCTGATGAGTTAAAAGCATATGTACGGATGGATTTGCGAGATTTCACAAAATTTTTATCCTTCCAAAATGCGAAGATTTGTAACAATATTAGACACTTTGACGATTTTAACCAGTTTCAAAACTTTTTCTTCTTACAATATTTTAAATATTTATAATTATAAAAGATATTATTCTTAAATTATAATTTACATATATATTATTAATAATTATATATGATTATTTTTATTATACATATAAGATGTAACCGGTTATATAATAAAATAATAATAATAAATAATATATTTATTTGTGTAATAATTATTATAATTAATAATATAGATTTATAATAATTAATAATATATGTCTAATAAATTATTAATAATATAAGCTATATAATAATTAATAATATATAGTAATTAACAATAATAATATATAATTTATATTGAATAATAATAATCTTTTAAAAATATTTATAATAATATAATAATTAATTTTTTATTAATTTTTATTAAAGTTTATTAAGTGATAGTTTTTAAAATTTTATATTTTTAACTAATTTAAAAATTATTTAATGTTTTTTATCAAGGGTATTTTAATAATTACAAAATTTTATCTATTATAATTTTTTATTTTATCTATCACATCAATCAAATCTTTCACTAATTTTCATAAAAATTATCAAAATCCATTCACTTTACCCTCTAAATCCACTCAAAAAAACACAAATATCCATCCACCTAAATCTACACAAATCCATCTTCACACTCTCCTTCACATCCATCTACACAAAGGAACACACCCTAAGGGTGTGTTCGTTTGAAGAGATTCAATAAATAAGCTGATTTGGAGAGATGGATATAAAATTTATTTTGTGTTCGATAGAAATGATTTGCGATTGATTGCAACGATGGATTTGCGAGATAATACCAAAGTTCCATCCGCTTCAAACTGTGAAGATTTGCGTACATTATTCATCATTTTACCTTTATATCCCTCTTTGTATAATAATAAAACTGATTCAAATTCATGATTCGTGATAAAAAAAGAAATTTAAGTTCGT
>Ga0214542_1012404_pt1 | contig 11012 bp, 3 predicted proteins | sample CNSS1metaG_FD_160096 | JGI IMG/M metagenome (GOLD analysis project Ga0214542, IMG submission 160096) | Root nodule microbial communities from cowpea collected in UCLA plant growth center, Los Angeles, California, USA - CNSS1 | ecosystem: Host-associated > Plants > Roots > Nodule | place: USA...
TAAAAAAAAAAAAAAAAAATAAAAAAAAATAAAAAAAATAATAAAAAAAAAAAAAAAAAACAGAAATTGACACGTGGCGTTGACTTTAATACCGTTTGGTCAAAGTTAACGGTGAGGACCAAATTGAGTCATTTTTAAAAAAACGAGGACCAAATTGAGACAACGAAAAACTTAAAGACCAAAGTAAAATTTCATGACAAATAATTTAACTTATAAACAATTAATACAAAGGTCACCACTTGTCTCTAACAATTCATGAATCCCTCTTCACACAGCAAAAGGAAAAGTCACAATCATAATCAGATACTATATATATATATATATATATATATATTATTTAACAATCGTAGGTGGCGTCATCACAAATCTAAAAAGACATTTTAAAAGAATAGACCAGATCCACCTAATTTTTCGTCGATTGCTTTTGATAATTTTTCTGTCATAGCTGGTGAGAAGTAGTTTACCCAATCTCCTATTTCACCCTTCCGAAATAGGTATTTTTTCTCAATGTTCCTGTCAAATGTTCCAGATTTATTGACTTCTAGATTCTTCATTTTCTCGAAACTGCATAAGTTGATTATGCTTTCAATGACTCCGTTACTTTCCTCTTCTTCTGTGAAAGGACAATCCAAGAATTCTGCAACTCTTCTCACATAAAAGATGACATCTTCTTTTAGTTCGTCGTACTTTAAGAAGAGAACCTTGTTAGGGTTTGCTATGCTCTCTCTCCAGTAACCTAACATATGCTCCCAAGTTGGCCCAAACCCGACTATTCCCTTGCAGTACTTTTCTAAAGCTTCCTCTATTGTTAGTTCATGCAAAGATTCTGACTTCATATCATTGAAGAAGGTCCACGAAGAAACGAAAGCGTCAAATGGGTTTCTGCAGATGTAAACTATCTTACAGTTGGTTTCCTTAATGGAGTTGGAGAGGGAAGGGAATGGAATGTGAGTACCAAAAACTCTTGGTTCAGTCATATTGGAGAGGTCAGAAAGCTTGTCTTGGATGTTATCACCATGAAAGATGAAATCAAGGAAAAAGTTCATGAGAATTGGAAGTGAGTAATGGATGATTATGAGAAGATGAGAAACGTTGTCTGTTGATAATAGCAAAAGTAAGGGCTTTCAACCAAGTGGTACCTGATTTTGGAAAACTGGCAACAATAACATCACTGTCTTTTGCCTGAAAGTGATTTTGAAAATTGATTACACCTTCAATATGAGTTGATGGACACCAAAAGTGTTGAAGAAGATAGAGATGGCGTGATCCCCAACCCCTCTCTTTTGGAAGAGACAGAAGCTTCTCTTCCTCGTATGCTTGAAGCCCTTCTTTTGAAGCCATGGGAAGCTATTGCTATAGAATATGAATGATGATAACTTACACTGAAGAAGGTTGACGATAATTCATATAGTGATAGGTTTTATAGCGTCATCTAGTGGTTCAAGTCGAACATGAATATTATTTATCAATTCTATATATATAATTAAAAAAATCTAATTAATAAAATTATTTCAAGTCGAAACATTTACTTCCAAATAATAAAATATTTATATTTAACCATGCATTGCATCCACTTATTGCATGATAAACATTTTTTCTTTATCAGTCATAAAAAAAAATATATTAGTAGAACAAACATGATGTTTTAGTAAAACAAAAAGTTATATACAGGAGATAATAAAAATTAATAAGTACAATAATATGATATCTATCTTCCTAATCAATAAGACTTTTTTCGATATATGAACAAATTTATTGCACGTCAAAATCACGACTTTCACATGTTGCATAGTGAGAAAATAGGTAACTTCTATCCTCCTAATCAGTGAGACTTTTCAATACATAATGAAATTCAAAATTACGACTTTGCATTATACGTTTCTGTTACCATTTACATGTATGCAAATATAATTGTCTAAAGAGTATCTCTCACATGTTGCACACCGAGAAATAGGTAAGCTTAAAACCTTCACTTCAACCTGTAATATATATATATATTTGATAAACTAATTCTTTTCCTATTTTATTTCCCACAATTTGTACATTTTATAAATAAACAAAAATTTGGTGGTGCATCAATCATAAACCACTTTTTGAATTGCATTGTCAAACAATCATAAAAGCAAAACGATGAACTGCTTTTCTTTTTTTGTTTTCATCTATCCTTTTTTATTTGTTTGTAGCTTCCTCCTTTTGATTTAATCTGATTTAATTACATTAAATAATGGAGATTTCAACACCTATTCTATTGTGACTATCTTACAATCCATATATATATTTCCCTATTTTTGTTGTCCTATGTACATTAAATTATAATTTTTTTATTTTTTTAAAAACAAATATCATCTTTTATGCTTTTTAGTTTCTCCATTATTAATTTTGTACATGAAATATTTTATTTAATAAATTATTTCTTGACACACTAACATAAAATACTTTAAAGTCTTATGTTAGTTTTAATATGCATTTTAGTTTGCACATTTAAAAATATGTTGGAAATATAGTAAAATTGATTTATTAGTTTACATTTAGATTTATTAGTTATTTATTAAAACATGGGTTTAAACTCAAATTACAATTATAGTTCACCACAATTCAACATAAAATAATAGTTAATTCGGAACCCAAGCCATGAGAAAGCGAAATAAACCGAAAAATTCAAGTAAATTAAAATAATTTTTAATTCGCTGTAAATTGATATTTTCTACAGAACCAACTTCCAATAAAAAAATCCTATTACTCTAGATAAAGAGAATTTCATTATTAGAATAGTTTTTTTTGTGACACCTAAGGATACTCTTCACCCATTTTAGAACTTAAATAATAAAGTTGGTGGCATACACAACACATGTCTGCCACTGCTGCCATTTGCCAAAAGAAAATAATAATACTGTGAACCTGCGATAAAATATTCAGTTATTTTCAACTTATTAAACCACACTGATTGATGCTATCAAAAACTACACCAAGGTGAGAAACATTATTACATACACAACTGTGTGGTAAACTACTTCAATGACTTCAAGGGATAGAAAACATGTAAATGAAGAAGACAAGTTGGTTTTCTCACTTCGCAGAGAGAGGGGTTTGGCATCCTCTTATCTCTCTACCTATTTCAAGAATTCTGGTGCCAGCACACTAAAGATTTGATTTTTAATGTTAGTTAAGTGTGTGGTTTAGTACTTTTGTTTCTATAATAAATAAAAAGTACAAAACATGCAGAAGAACCACCGGGCTACACATCTTCAGAACGTGAAATGATTTTCAGAACCTGAAATCATTTTTGAACGCTTGTTGGCTGTTCTTTTTTTTAAGCCAAACTTTTTTATTTTTTCAAGTTTTTCTTATCTTTTTCGTACGATCCTTGACTTGAATTTTTGTAATTTTAATAATTAATAACTTTTAGTTTTAAATTGATATCTAAATTGGTTACTATAATTACTAATAATTATTAATCATTATAATTAATCATTATTTATAAATTTTCTTATAATGATACAATTTAACCCTCATTGTTTCTTATGATTTTCTTAGCCTAAAACATTCCAAATTTTGAATTCCATATCCTTAGAACATACGACATATTAATAAAATTATGATTAGTCAATCATTTCACATTTCAAGAGTAGAAATCCATACTTTCAAATAAAGTATTAACTTTTTTTGATCGATCAATACTGGTGAGGTTTCCTCTTATAGTTTGAACGAACATATTATTATCTTTAGTGTTAGAATCTTCCGTCTCATCAAGTATACTAAACTCATTTAAAAGCTAATTTCAGTTTCTAAAAAAAACTTCATCAGATGTTATAGAATTCAGAACTACCTTATATCAAAACATTAATAGACCAAACTTTTAAGAATAATTAAGAAATCCAAGATATAAGGATAGTGCAGAATTGATACCACCGATCACAGACCTCTAAATGATTTCTTTTATCGGAAAAATATAAGTATTTATATATCCGGACACTAAAATAGAACAACCACATGTTGTGAATTTGCTATCAAAATTACAATCCAATTCAACAATAAAAGAAAAACAAATTATAATTTCATTGAATCTATCAATATGTCAATGACTTTTCATTCTTATTTTTCTAGTCCACACACGGTGAAAATTACACCCTCGACTACCCCTCTTCATTAAAGTAAGACAAAATATATATGATTTGTTTAGACATTTTAAACATGTATAGTTAGGAGACTAATCCAATAACTTTTAGTTACAAAATAATATTAAAAAAATTGTTTTTTCACTAGCATTAACTTCACTTAACACAATCAAATTTACAGAGGAACGTTGAATTATCTTAGATATTCAAAAAATGAATAAATAACTCATTCAAACCACCCAACGTAGAGACCCAAAAGAAAAATAAAAGAAACTTTACTTTAAAAAACATGCTCAATCCAATCTACAACTCTCAATACGTTTTCACAAATGAAAAGGATAAGTGAGAATCAGATGTATCCTGTGCCACACAACAGCTACCAAATTTATGAACACGTTTTAAAGGAAAGACCAGATCCACTTAATTTTTCTTCCATTGTTTTCGATAATTTTTCTACCATAGCTGGGGAAAAGTAGTTTACCCAATCCCCTATTTCACCCTTCCGAAATAAGTACTTTTTCTCAAGGTTCCTGCCAACTGTTCCAGATTTATTCACGTCTAGATTCTTCATTTTCTGGAAACTGCATAACTTTATTATGTTTTCAATCACTCCGTTACTTTCCTCTTCTTCTGTGAAAGGACAATCCAAGAATTCTGCAACTTTTTTCACGTAAAAAGTGGCATCTTCTTTGAGTTCTTCATACTTCAAGAACAGAACCTTGTTAGGGTTTGCTATGTTCTCTTTCCAGTAACCTAACATATGCTCCCAAGTCGGACCAAACCCGACTATTCCCTTGCAGGACTTTTCTAAAGCTTCCTCGATTGTTAGTTCATGCATAGAGTGTGGGTTAATTTTATTGGCGAAGATCCAAAGTGAAACAAAAGTGTCAAATGGATTTCTGCAGATATAAACTATCTTACAGTTGGATTCCTTAATTGATTTGGGGAGGGAAGGGAATGGAACGTGAGTACCAAAAACTCTTGGTTCAGTCATATTAGAGAGGTGAGCAAGCTTGTCATGGATGTTATCACCATGAAAGATGAAATCAAGGAAAGGAACAAGTTCATGAGGATTGGAAGTGAGTAATGGATGATTATGAGAAGATGAGAAACGGTGTCTGTTGAGAATAGAAAAAGTAAGGGCTTTCAACCAAGTAGTACCTGATTTGGGAAAACTGGCAACAATAACATCACTGTCTTTTGCCTGAAAGTGATTTTGAAAATTGATTACACCTTGAAAATGAGTTGATGGACACCAAAAGTGTTGATGAAGATAGAGATGGCGTGAACCCCAACCACTCTCTTTTGGAAGGGACAGAAGCTTCTCTTCCTCGTATGCTTGAAGCCCTTCTGATGAAGAAGCCATTGGAAGCTATGGCTATAGAATGTGAATGATAACTTACTACTGAAAAAGGTTGATGATAATTTACCTCAATGAGGGATATCTTTTATAGCCTAAAAACTAGTGGTTCAAGTTCAAGATGAATATTATTTATCAAATCTCAATAATAATTAAAAACATTAGGAAAATATAATAAATAAAATTATTTAAAAAAATCAAATGTTAGCCATAAGAATATAAATTAGAAACTTATCAAACAATCTCCAGATTAATTACATTCTTCTTATTTCGCTCAATCTTTTAAAATTTTCGTTTACATAATCATAAATCTTCTGCACCAAATACATTATATATTATTATACAAATAATGTTAAATCAATATAAATAATATCTAGCCATGCATATGTTGGCACCAGCTTTTCATATTTTATTTTTCCACAATTCATACACTTTATAAAGAAAGATTTGGTGGTGCATTCATCATAAACCACTTTTTGTATTGGATTGTCAATCATACACGAGCAAATGTTCAAATGTTTTTCTCTTTGTTGTTATCTATTCTTCTTTATTTGTTTGTTCTTCCTCCTTTTTTGTCATCTTTTAAAAAAAAAATATTATCTAACTACAACTTACAAAATCAACATTATCTTTCTTAATTCAAAAAATATTACCTTTTGACTTCAAATCCTACATAAAAGAAGAAAAGAAATTGAACCGACAGAAAAAAATTAGAAAGCTCAAAACAAATGATAGGAAATTTCATATCCAATTTATCAATGAATATTACTTGTGAATTTTTACAAAAATTCAATTACAGATGAATTTTACCCACGAATCAATTACATATAGAATTTATCAACAAAATCTACTGAAATTTTTTTACCAATATAACTTACCGATTTGAATTTTATTAACATATCAACAACATTTATCAATTTATCATCGATAAACTTTACATGAAGTTTATTGACAAAATTTACCAATAAATTATTACAAAATTTAATTACCAACTAATATTACAGATGTATTTTATTGACAAAATTTATTGAGGAATTTATTACGTATGAATGTTTTTGACAAATTCGTTACCTATTGTTTGAATTAAGATTACTGACGAAAATATTTACACTATTTTTGTTAATAAAATTTATTTGTGTTACAAATAATTTCTTATTGATAATTATAAATACTAAATTATTGTAAACTTAGCTAACGCCTAGCATATTAAGATCATAAGCTTTTTTTTTTTTTTTTTGATTTTGAGATTTTAAGTAAATTTGGGACTAAATTTGAATGTTTTAGAACATTGAAAATCTATTGAATAAAAGTCTATATAACCTATATTAATATATGTTTGTATCATTTAGTTAACTTCTTCATTAGAAGTGAACCATGCTTTTATCCGGTGCTTTGATCATCAATTATTGCTCCAAATTTTAAAAATGGGTTTGCACTCAAATTGCAATTATAGTTCGCCACATTTCATCATAAAATAATACTTAATTCGGAACCTAAAGCCATAAAAAATAGAAATAAACAGAAAAATTCAAGTAAATTGAAATAATTTTCATTTGTTTGTGAATTAAAATTCTCTACAAAACCAGCTTCCAATAATAAAGTCCCATTAAGATGAAGATAAAAATTGCATTAGAACCATATTTTTATCACATAAGGTCTTAACCCAATTTTAGAACTTTAAATAATAAAGTTGGTGGCATACACAACACATGTCTGCCACTGATGTCATTTGCCTAAAAAATATTAATAATGCTGTGCACGTGAACTAAAATATTCAATATTAAACAGTATATTCAATAATAACTCATTATTTAAACGTTACTTGAATGAATGCAATTATAACTCAACATTTAATCGTTACTTGAATGGTAATCAACTGCTTAAGTATACAAGTTCAAAAAACACCTAATTTCATCTTTAATATAAGGGTTAAATATTTATTTGATCCTTCAACTTTTTAGTAAAAATTGGAATTAGTCCTCATGAAAATCTTGAATCAATTTAGTCTCTCAACTTTGTAAATGTGTAGATTTAATTCTTTTAACCAAATTTTATTAAGTTTATTTAACATTTCAAACACATATCAATATAGTATTTTAGTTTGTTTACACCCTTTAACACATACTCACTTTCAATGTTAGTTGAAAAACACGTTTGAAACTTCAAATAAACTTACAAAAATTTGGTTTAAAGGTCTAAATTCATGCATTTCTAAAGATAAAGGACTAAATTGATTGAAGGTTTCTAAAAGAGATTAGTTCCAATTTTCACTAAAAGTTGAAAGACTAAAAACATATTTAACCCTTAATATAATTTTGAAAAACTAGTTCTACTACTTAAGTTATATATTATTCATCTATTCTACCAACTTTTTTCAATTTCTATCCTTGATTCTATTTATCTATAACATCCACTTATGCTCTATATATTTGATATGTCATTCGTTAAGCTTAGTAATAACATTCTACTAATCACACAAAATGCATATAATTATATTTCAACATGCACACAAACACACAATTCACTCCTCTACAAAATATTTCTCTGAATATAGATACCTATATAGCTCTAGAATCTAAAAGTTATTTCATATAGGTAGAAATCTAGCTACAACCTACACAAACAACAATTTCTTTATTCATTAAACAAATATTACTTTTTTTTATTTCCAATCCCAAGGAAGAAATGAGATTGAACTGAAGATATTATGAAGTTTCCTCTGTTACGAATCCAAGTGTGAGTCTAAGTCCCACATTGACCAGAAATGAGAAAGTAGAGCACTATATCAAGATAAAGACCCATAAACCCATTGCCTTAAGGTTTTTGGTTGAGAGTGGTGTCAGTGTCTTATGTGGTTAGGCTCAGATCTCATTGGTGTTATTCTCCCCAGTGAAACCCCTCTGTAAAACCTAACATCCTCCATCTAAATTCTTAACTACCCTTTTAGAAAAATATTATTTATAGAAATGAACGACTTCTCAACTCCACACGAGTTTATACAAAAATAATAACTTATAGCGGAATGAATTTTCAAGAAAAATAACTAATGTACACTTCTTTTTCTTTTGCTTCTTGTTTTACTTCTTCTCTCCTCTCCTTCTCTTCCTTTTCCTTTCCCTCTTCTTCACTCACCTTCTCTTCCTCATTCTTCTGCTTCTTTTTCGTGAAATTGAGGGTTTAGTAAGACATATTTGGATGAGAAATTTGATATCCATTTTACCCATAAATTAATATAAAAAGTCAATAATCGACAAATTTTACTACAAAATGTTAGAGCCTCGAACAAACGGCTAGAAATTTGATGTTTGTTTTACAAAAACACGCTATCAATAGTCTTTTGCGAAAATTCAAATAATAATAAATTTTATTGATGAATCGATTACTGACAAAATTTATTGATAAAAATTATCGATAAATTTTACTTATAAAATTGATAGATTTTATCACCATATCCACTATTGGTAGAATTTATCAACAACATTTACTGATTGATTTTACTAATAGATTTTAGATCAAATTTACCAATAGAGAGGTCTATTAAGAAATTTGTTATCTATGGAAGTTATCAACATATCTGTTTTTTTTTTACCAGAAAAAAAATGAATAAATTAAAAAGAGCACTTGAAATATGTTCTGACCCTTGTACAAAATACTAGACCTGTCCAATAGATATTGAAACTTGGCATCATGGCCAAACAGTAGGAAGTCTACAAGCAAAATCTGAGAAGACATAAAGGAAAGGAAAGACCTTCATAGTAATCAATTTAAATTTAAGAATAGTAGAGGCTAATCCTCTATAATCATCCCAAAAGAACAACCCACCAGCATTGCAGTGGTTAAAACACATAGGGTAAGGGTACCCCAGCTCGTATGGTAACAAGATAAGAAACATAATGATAAATATGTGATTGTACCCGTACTGGGAGACCTTTCAGACACCACACTCTTTGCCTCGTGGTCTAATTCTCCTAGCAACTTAGTAATCATGTTAATGTCCTCAAATGCCCCTGCAACCCTTATCTGGTCGTGTTTTTGTAGCCTTGCAAAGCGAAAAAATTGTTAGAATTAATTGACGAATTAATTCTATTATGTGATTCATTTGAAATATTATGATGAGCCCAATTTTGATTTAATAAAATATAAGGATCTATTGGTTATTATGGGAAGTCGTAATAAAATAAAATAAAACTTAGCCCAACTTGATGGACGTTGGCTTATAAAAGGATAGTAGGGTTCTGCCTCTGGTCATAAAATTCTCTCACAATAAGCCATCAAGAAAGAGAGTATGAGAGGAGTAACGAAGGCAAAAAGATAGATTGAGAAAAGGAAGTTGAAGAACAGAGATTGAAGAACGCATTATTATTGGATCTCTCATGGATCAAGGTTAGTATCCTATTATGATTTATGTACATGAACGTGTGATTATGTGCATGAACGTGTGAGAATCATGAATCTTAAGATCTTATAGTAGTTTTCTATAATAAAGTATTATTGCATGAAAACTACAAAATAATTTACAAAAATCTCTCTCGTTTTGGTACTATTCCTTTGTTCGTGAGGAATGTACCAGCTTTGACTATTATGATGATCGATTTACAAGTTGTCCCTCAAACTTAGGAATTGCATAAAATTTATTTCTCCAATTTCTGTATGAATTCCACTCCCATCTCGCATATCCCATCCAATTAGGATTATCAAACTTAGATACAGTGAATTTCTATTGTGTTGAGTTTTCCTTTTGAGGTACATGATCCCTTCCTCTAGAGTTTCCTGCACTTATTTGCCTAGCACACTTAAAACGTACACTAGTTACCTTATCAAAGAGATTTTAAACATGCATAGGGAGAAAAGTACCAATCACTGTATGAGAACTTTATAAATAAGATTTTATGTTTCATCCATACTCAAGTTGTTACCTGAGCAAGGCTTAAAATCTCTTCAGAGTCCACTATCCTTTGCTTGAACATTACACCATTCCTATGTTTTCAAATTTCCCCGCTATTGCTAGCCACATTCCTTAATATATATTGTTATGTGTACTATTGAGGTTCACAAGGTTGAATTGTTGAAAGTTATCCCTACCCTTAGAGTGATGCATTGAGCTTAACCCCAACTACCTATCACACATATTCCACACCTTTTTGGATACACTACATAGAAAGAAAAGATTTTTTACACTCTCTTCGCATGCTAAACATAATTAACCTAGGCTATGTTGTAGTTGCACTCCCCTCTCTATTAGTTTAACCTTTGTTGGTAGCTTATCCAAGAGTAACCTCCATTCTAGAAGTTGTACCTTTGGGGTTACCCTTGTTTTCCACAATGTTACATACTCATTATTCACACTCACTAGTGTAGTGAGGGCTTTTGGCCCCGGTTACTTTCGTGATTCTGCCTCGGTTTTAGAACCGAGGCATATTGGGGCGAGGCCAAAAGGCACCTCCTTTTGGCCTCGGTTATCACCCGAGGCCATAGCGTCTGTTTTCTGCCTCGGGTCTGAAAGAACCGAAGCCATAGCGTCTGTTTCATCTTCGCAG
>Ga0214542_1012406_pt1 | contig 11007 bp, 7 predicted proteins | sample CNSS1metaG_FD_160096 | JGI IMG/M metagenome (GOLD analysis project Ga0214542, IMG submission 160096) | Root nodule microbial communities from cowpea collected in UCLA plant growth center, Los Angeles, California, USA - CNSS1 | ecosystem: Host-associated > Plants > Roots > Nodule | place: USA...
TTAATTCTTTTTTTTTTTTTTTTTTTTTTTAATAAAACGGATTTTGGAATCCGTTTGTTTATTTTTTTTTTCTGAAACGGATTGTGTAATCCGTTTCAGTTTTTTTTTTATTTTTTTTTAGGAAACGGATTTTGGAATCCGTTTCTTTATTTTTTTATTTTTTTTTGAAACGGATTGTGTAATCCGTTTCATTTTTTTTTTAAAAAAACAAATTTTGGAATCCGTTTCACGTTTAGAAAAACTTTGGTTTCTATTTCATGTTCAAGTGTTTGGACTTTGGACTTATGTGTTGGACAAAACATCCATACAAATAAGGAGCGGAAATTTCAATTCAATTCTGATAATTATGATACATATCCAATGATACGAAAATCATAATTTATACGAAACGGAATAAGGAATCCGTTTCAAAACTGTATGAAACGGATTCTGTACTCCGTTTCTAAAAAAATTTGCAATTTTTTTTATGAAACGGAATACAGAATCCGTTTCTGTATGTATGAAACGGATTCTGTATTCCGTTTCATAAAAAAATTTGCAAATTTTTTTATGAAACGGAATACAGAATCCGTTTCTGTATGTAAATTTTTTTATGAAACGGAATACAGAATCCGTTTCATACATACAGAAACAGATTCTGTATTCCATTTCATAAATTATGAAACGGAATACAGAATCCGTTTCTATATGTAAATATTTTTATGAAACGGAATACAGAATCCGTTTCATACATACAGAAACGGATTCTGTATTCCGTTTCGCATGCATTTTGATTTTTTTTATTTAAACGTATTTCGTTTTGCAAATTTTTTTATGAAACGGAATACAGAATCCGTTTCATAAAAAAATTTGCAAATTTTTTTATGAAACGGAATACAACATCCGTTTCATACAGTTTTGAAACGGATTCTGTATTCCGTTTCTCATACATCTTGAATTCCAAATAATCCCTTCAAACAATCCCATACACCTTTGGAACGCGTTTTGGGGGGTGCAGGGATGTTGACGCAGTAAATGAAATTTACTGTGTCCGTACACACTTTCACCAATTCTCATAAATTATTAAATAAGGGCAGAAATGTAAATTTTGGAGGTACAGGAGATTTCTTGGAGGTGCAGGGAGAAGGCCCCAACTTTATAATAGGAAAACAAAATGACACGGAGCATAGAGTCAACATCAAATGTCCCAACTTCATTTCACATAATTTCATCGCATCATCGGATGCACAACCCATGTGGGGGCACATCGCATCCACCACGATCACCACGTATACCAACGAAAAACGACGTCGTTTTCCTCCCGCATCTTCAACCCTACCGCCGTCCCCATGATCCCGCGCCCTCCCCCCATATGCTGACCAACGCCGCCGTCGCCGCCTCCTCCTGGCTCCGCCGCCGCCGGATCCGCTACTTCTTCCTCTTCCTCTGCTCCCCGCTTCTCCTCCTTCTCCTCTGCGCCGCCCTCCCCTTCCTCTGCGCAGCCGAGCTCTGCCTCCGCCTCCGCCTCTGGCGGAAGCTCCTCCGCCGCGACTCCGCCGCCGCCGATCGTCTCCGCCGCTGCGAGGAAGGGTTCTGCGAGGAGCAGCCGCAGGAGAAGGGCCTCTTGCATCGGTACCTCGAAGATCAGCTTTTTCTCGTCGGATCCATGTACGAGTGCGGCGACGATGACGATAACAACTGTAACGACGAAGTAGAAGCTTCTAGAAGCGTTGAAGATGTTGTAAGGTTAGGTAGTTCCACTGCTAGAAACCCTCTCTTGAGATGATCGCACAGTGAAACAAAGGAAAGAAAAAAAATAAACTTATTTTTTACATTTTGTGTGTATATAAATGTTTAATATTGTTCATTGTTTTTACTTTTTATAGGAAAAAAATTGATTGAGATTCTGGGAACAAGTTGTGTCTCTTTTCTTTTCAATGTTTTATCAGTTTTCTTTTACAATTTTCCTTCAATTGAATCTCTAAAAAGGATGATTTTTTGAAGATTGAGTAACAATGTCACTGCCATTAATGCAAACTACTAAAGCTTTGAAAAAATCTGGTGCCACCTGTGTTCAAATTTGTGGTTTTCCTTAATTAACAAAAAATTAATCAATAGTGGACAATGAAATGAAATAGTATATTTTATTTTTACCTTTTAAATATAAATTGCCTTAAACTTTTTCACACATAAATACAAGTCATGCATGAATTTTTTAATAAACAATTGAATGATAAAATAAAATAAAATAATTTAATTTTGTTGACAAGATAAATCAATTTATGTAATATTTTTTGAAAAATCTCTGTTTTTTTTTTATGTTGGGTTATATATTTGAATTAAAATCATAAAGTAGTTATATTTTTATTTTTGTAAGGACATCTTAACATGTTTGTTTTAAATTTCAATGAAAAATGATGTTTCTTTAAATTACCTCTATATTTCAACTTTAGAAAAAATAACGTTGGTAAGAACATTGTTTCTGCACATTAATTTGAATCAAAGATAGATAGAAAAACTTATTTGAGCATTTCTCAACCCTTTTTTTTCTTTCTAACCAAATTAACGAAAAAATTTCCTTCCATTTTTAATTAATTCATATGATTTTTTATTCAGGAACTTCAAGTTCAAGGATGAAATGGAGTATACTTAAATAAGAATTTAGCACCCCTAAATGTGTTTTTGGACTTTTTTTTATAATGTTCGTGAGAATGGTATAAAAAATATTATATTTTTGACTCAAAAAGAATTTTTTTATGTACGCATTAATTATTTCTAGCTCTATTCTTAATTTAAAGAATTCACATCGGTAAAAAAGTAAAGGTTTAAATAGTTTTTTGGTCCTCATTTTTTTGTAGTGTTTGATGTAGATGATTCTCATTTTGACAGAATGTTTAAAATGGTCCTCATTTTTATTGAATGTTTAAAATGGTTATTATTTTCGCAATTCGTGTTTTATTTGGTCCTTTTCTGTGACGTCATTTAAATCATTAACGGAACATTCGGTAAAAATGATGATCATTTTAAACATTGTGTCAAAATGAGGACCATTTGTAACAAACACTATAAAAATGAGGACCAACAAAGTATTTAAGCCAAAAGTAAAAAATAAAGATTACAAGAAATTAAGAAAATTACGAAAATTTGATAAACAAATTTCTTTAATCTAATCTTTAACTAAACTAGAGTGAAATCATCATTGTTCTTTCAATATTAAAATTTTAATATTTGAAATTAATTGAGTGATTGATGTATAACTTAACCGTTATTAAATAGGATCAAGCTATTAAATGTTGATTCATATTCAAACTACAAGCACCATTCATAATCACGTAAGCAACTTAAAATTTGGAATTGATGAGAGAAAGAAACATGCGCATTCACAAAGTAAATAATGATAAAAAAAAAAAAAAAAACTTGAATTCTAACCGCGTTTTTTGAAAGAGTTTAGCCTTCGTTTCAACTAATGATGGATTCAAGCTTAGAAAAACATACAAAGAATGAAAGAAAATGAGAAAAAAAGGATGTTGCACATTTAGATCAAGATTGAAAATGTAATTAATTATAGAAATGATAAAGTGACTCCATTTTTTTATCCCTTTCCTTACTTCTCGAGTTGGGAGGTAGATGTGACGGGTGGGATGACTTTTATTTTTGAAATTAATATAATTTTTAAAAAAAATTTGAGGCAGACGTGACTTTTATTTTTTTATTAAAAATTCTTTTTAAGAAAGACACTCTGACATAGTGGTGGGAATTGAAGGGATGGAGACAGTTGTTTTCGTTGCGCAGACCACTCCATATGAAGAAAGGGGAAAGGAAGAAAGGATTTGTCTGTGACCAAATCTCTACTTGTTTAAATCAACTACACTTCTTCAATGTCATTCAAGTGAAATCGAAGAAAGGGCAAAGGAGAAGACGAACCTTGCAGAATCCCATTTCGTTTAAAGATTTCTTTTGTGGTTGTAGCGGCGTTAGGGTTTTCAGTGCTTTTCGTTGTTCGATTCAACCCGATGGTTGGCAAGTTGGGTTTATTTTTCGTTTCTGTAATACGCAAACACGTCAGAGTTTTTTTTTATTTGAAATCATCGTTGTGGATTTTTGGGTTAAGGAAGTGAGATTTTGTTTTGCTTTTGTTGGCCCTGAAATAAGGCCATTGAGACTGCAATGCTTGGTTGATATACCTTGGTCATTGAGAGAGATGATTGTACATAACTTATGAGTTAGGGCTAGGGTAATTATCTTAAACCAAATGTGAGTTTTATATATCTTTTTCTGTTTGGTCTTCACTATTTATACATTATTGATGTTTAATGTAGGTACTATTGGAGTTGAAAATGGTTATTTAGAATCAAAAGTTAGTCCTGGGAGTGATTCTTTAAAGGCAAAATTGATATTTATATTATGCAGGTCGATTACCGCAACACTATAATCTTCATTGTTAAATTTTAATAACATATGAACATCTTTTTAATTACAAATGATGCTTGTTTCATACTAATGAAGTTTTTTTGTGGTATGTATGGTTTAAAATTTCCAATTTTCCTTTGTTTAAAACAAAGTTCTTCTTTCATTGTCAAATTGAGACAAAAATAAATTCTATGGTGATCAATAATTGTGTGGATCAATAATTGTTTTTTCTGTCATCATTGCATGAGAAGAAGGACATTTAGCTTATGGTTTTGTTAGAGAAGTCTGACCTTGTTCTAGTAAGCATGATAGGTAACATAAGTTGTAGATTGATTACTTAAAAATAGAACTAGGTCATTATTTTGGTATGATTGTGAGAGTGGGATGATTGAATGGCTTGGTGAAAATGAATAACACTTAATTTGTGTGTTTTGCTGTCAAGTATAGTGTTTTTGTAATATACTTTATAGTTAATATGTTTGTCATGTGATTTAGAAAGATGATTTGGTGGGTGCTTTATGTTGAGGTAAGTCACATTAAGTGATTATGTGATAAGTGTTTTTGTGCACGAGTGGTAGTTGTTCAAAGTCAGAAGAATTGCGTTGAAGGAAGTTTGAGTGTTGACATTGTGTTGACCTAAGTTATGCATTCAAGTGATAAATATGAGTGCACTCAGTGAGGGAAGTGGTTTCAGTATTGACCGCAAGGTAAGATATATTTTGGAATTCAATTTTTGAATTTTGTTATATGATTAAAAATGGCATAAATTTATTTGTTTGTTTGATGTTCCAGATTTGTTTTAGGCATTCATGCCAAATAAAATTGATTGGTAGTTTGAATAAGAAGTTAACAAAGGAACAAAAGTCATTTATTCGAGGAACACCATTTGGATGGTTGATTGAGTTGAAAGAGTCTATGAAGATATCTAGGAATCTTTTGAGTCTGTTAATTAGTAGGTGGGTGGAAAGGTTGAGGGTTTCACAAGAGTATAAAAGTTGTTGAATTTACCTATTTAGATGTATGTTTTGGTCTGAGTTTCAGAGTGGTGGGTGAGAACATTGATTTATACCGGGAAGGGTTAAATAGTGATTGTAAGAAGTTTTTTAGAGTTGACAAACTTGTTCATATTGAAATGGTATATGATTACCTATTAAAACATATTAAAGAGCTTTGTTTAGAGGATTTTTGTAAGCTTTATGTTTTGTTAGCAATTTTTTAGTTTTTGTTGCTCAATCATAGTGGAAGCATTTTTTTTTTCCATTTTGTTCAACGTTGTTGATGACCTTGGTAGTATAGGGAAATATAATTGGGGTCGAGTGGTGTATGAGTATTTGGTTGGGAGCATTTGTGAAGCTAAAATGTTCTTGAAGGACAAATAAAGTACCAAACACTTCCATGTAGTTGGATGTGTTTATTTGTTACAAGTAATGTATGTTCAATTCATTTGAAACTCATTTGAAGACTTCAAAATATTTGGTGATGATTTGTGACTGATTTTTATTACAATTTTTTAGTTATAGTCTTTTGACCATTTTCTAATTCCAAACTCAAAGGAACTTCGTCCAACGACCAAGTTCCCTATAGTCTTGCATTGGATGGAAATGAAAGCAGGGGACGATGTAATTAAAAAGAGTTTGACAAATACCGTAGCAGACTGAGTTTTTTGGTATGATATTAATTTTTTTGAATTGTATCATCTGTACTTATTGATGGTTGTTGTGAAATGTTGTAGGTTGTTTCAGATGTTGCTGCCTCTGTAGAAGAGTTGACCAATTCCTTTGTTAAAGAAGGTTTTGAGGTATATGGACGTCAAACTAAGGGTAGTAGAAAAGTTGACTTACTGAAAGCTGTTGAACATCAAGAAAGCGTGCTAGGAGAATTGCAAAAAGAACTTTTATACTTGAATGGAATGATAAGTGAGAGGAAGAGCCAACGCCATAAGCATGAGGGCGAACATAATTTTTGTGAGTGGGGTGAACCAAGTTTTAGTGAGAGAGAAGCAAAGAATTTTGGTTAGAGGGCTACTAATGTGCATATACCCCAAAGACTTTACTGAATTTGGCGATTTTGGTGAGATGGATCATGTTGACAAGGCTGATTTTGTTGATAATACCATGGATCAAGTTGCCCAAGAAGAAAATGTTCCAAATGAGGAAGCAGAGCAATCACAAGAGAACAACATGTATGCGCGATGAAAGGATGATACATGAATGTGTGTCAAGAGTTTTGCAATAAGAACTTCTTTTGCAACGTATAACAGGAGGAAGTGCCATAAATAGTTGATTTAGAAAAATTATGTTTGGTGTAGTTAGAATTTATATTGCTAACTTTGATATTTTTTAAATGTAAACTTTATGAAACTGATTTATGGGAAGTTATTCTTTGCCTTATTGATTGATTTATGAAATTCTGAGTGATTTATGTAAAGTTATTGTTTGGCTTATTGAGTGTTTGTGTGGGATATAATTGTTGGTTTATGGAAAAGTATGGTGGTGGATATAAATGAATGTTGTTGATCCTCATTTGGATTGAGTGATTTGTTTTGAATTATTCAACCATATTACTATGTCTATGATAAATGTAATAGAAAAATATTACTAAATCTAATAAATCATGTAATGTCACATGCTTACAAAAAATGCAGCACATGTCATCACTTGTGTGCACACAAGTCATCAGCAAAAAATCAAACAGTTTTAATCAACTTGGTTATGCAACAACATGAAACACATATCTACAAATTTGTACAGATGCACCAAAGTTAATCACCACATTCACAAGTTATCACTACTAAAACATGAATGTTTCAAAAATTGAGTGATACCACATGCTTGCAAAAAATGCAGCAAAGGTCATCATTTGTGTGCACACAGGTCATTCGCAAAAAATCAATCAATTTTAATCAACTTGGTTATGAAACAACATGAAACACATATTTAGAAATGAACACAGATGCACCAAAGATAATCACCACACTCACAAGTTGTCACTGCTATAACATGAAAGTTCTAATAATTGAGTGATACCACATACTTGCAAAAAATGCAGCATATGTCATCAGCAAAAAATTAGACAGTTTTAATCAACTTGGTTATGCAACAATATGAAACACATATCTACAAATTTGTACAGATGCACCAAAGTTAATCACCACATTCACAAGTTGTCACTACTATAAAATGCAGCAAAGGTCATCGCTTGTGTGCACATAGGCCATCACCAAAAAATGCAAACAGTTATGATCAATCTATTCAGAAAACTAGTATTCACACACCTATCAAAGTACTTGGTTCATAAAAAAAAAAACTTCAACTTCGACTAATTTCACATCCAAAGTAAACCTAACCAACTCCATCACAGAAAGATACTCACATAAATACAACAAACGAAAGCCCTAAAATCAACAATCATCTAGTTTAAATGGAAAAAAACAAAACTTTGGGTGTTTTAAACACTAAAACACACCCTAATGCAACAAATAGTAAACAAATTCTCCATACCTCCAATGTCGTACAACCACCATCGTTCTTAGAGCTGCAACCTTTGAAAACAATGCCCAAACACCCCAAACCCAATGGAGGAGCCGCTTCACCTCACTGATTGAAGAAATTGCAATGCAACTCCTTGTCGTGCTCTTCGTGACATACAAAATGCCTTCGTCAACAACAACTTCACATTTTCTCCCTCACGTCGTTTCATGCTCTATGAGAGAGACAAACAACCTTCGTCAACAAAACCAAAAACTCTTCTCCCTAACCCTTTCAAGCTTTGCCCGCGAGAGACAATTTGAAAAACTTATTCACCTCTTGTCCCTAACTCTTTTTACGTCTTCATTTTCTATCTTCCTTCGTAAAAACCCTTACAAAATTTGCACAAAAACTTTCATTGATGGTGAAAAGAGAAAGAGAGTATGTGTGCGCGGGAAAGAAACAGAGAAAGACTCCAGAGAAAGTGAAAGTGGGAAAGTCGGGTTGTTCACTTCCCACCACTACCGGCCTCAGCATTTTTTATAAAAAAATGCACTAATTTCAAAAATAAAAGCCACCTCACCTAGTCACGTTTGTGTGCTAGCTCAAAAAGTAATGGAAGGATTCAAAAAATGGAGTCACTTTATCATTTTTCATTAACTATATGTTTCTACAAATAACTTTTCCCTATTATTTTCATTTTAGGAATAATATTTAAAATGGTACAATTGACTCTCATTTAGATATAATTTAAGTAAGTTGTATCCAAATTAAGATGAAAAACTAAAAAATGTACTTAAAATACATGACATGCAACTTCAAGAGTAATTTTAGTCTGGAAATACTAGAAAAAATTAATAATTAAGTCCATTCAAGTTCAATAATTCTACCCTTAACTAATGTTAAGAACACCTAAATCATAAATCAATTATATGCAAACAAATTGCAAATATATATCCAAGAAATGTTTCATCACTTTTGCATATCTTGTCATTTTGTTTACGTGATGATTTTTTTTTCTTTTTTTTCGTGAAAGATAATGCAAAGAAACAACAAGATGAGGAATAATTTGTTATATCAGGATCATTCAATGTGAAATTATATATATATTCAATAATAACTTTTTGATAAATATTTTGTTCATAAAGTTGAAAAACTTATTAGAGTAATTTTTTATTTTTTTTTTTGAAAGTTGCAAAAATAAAATAATAAAGTTTTAGAGTTTTTTTTTTATCAAAAGTTATTATTTGTCAAAATTTATCGACCAAAACTTTGTCAAAGTATATTTTTATTATATATTTTCCTACTTTAACTATCAATTGGGCAAAAATCTGAGTTTGAAATTTGTAACTTCATTTGCCAACCTGTGGAATTAACTCTTGACAGGTTATTGATTCCTGTACTGCCATAATTACTAACTGTACACTCTTACTAATACAAAGACTAAACTACCCTTTTATCCCAGCTTCCATCATCGCTGTTTCTACAAAGGAAAAAGAAGAGAGTGAGAACGCTGTAAAGAAGGAAAAAAATAAAGACAATATGAGAAAAAAACAAAACTCATTCCGAAAAACTCTTTTTAAAATGCATTTTATATACTATGGGAAATACTTTCCGCAACGCGTTTCATGTGAGGTGTTTCAGAAAACTATTTTGTGGCTTTTTTTGTTTCGAAAAATTTGTTCCTAAAGTTCTATTTTGGAAAACTTATTTCAGAATACATTTCATATGTAAGATGGAAAGCACATTCACAAAGGATAAAATTGTAGTTTTGTAAATTTGGGTGTGTGTAAAAGCATTTTGGGGGTACAGAAAGTAAAATCCATCTTGATATAGCTACCGAATATTTTCTAGAAAGGTTGGGCCCATTATCTGTATTTACGGCATAGACTACGGAGTCTTTACTTTGAACATTCTCTTCGTTGTTTTTTATATTTTAATCAAGGTAATTAGAAAAGGCTTTGTGAAGAAATTGATGGTTTGAATCTCTTGAACTTTTTATGACCTTAAAATCGAAAAAAATGACATTTTTATAGTGATTAGAAGAAAATTATGTTTTACAAGTCAAACTCTTACCATTATGACCAGGGAAATCAGGCGGCAGGTAGGGTACGGTAATATTACCTTACTCACAAAATAAATATTTATCTCGTATCCGTACCTATATTTGTGTGTATGTATTTGTTATGTGGGTACTGACATATTTTTTTAATATCCACTAGTATTTGCGGGTATTTACAAACGAAAATTTTAATATTAATAATATATTTTAATCATAAATTCAAATAAAAATGCAATACATAACATTTATAAATTTTGAGCAAAGTGCAAATAACCCATTTAAATAATATTGAATAACCGTTTACAAAGAAATTAAGATTTTTTAAAACCAATTTATAAAAAATAACATTTTCAATTTCAATGTTTTAATGTTTTAATTATGTTTTTTTAATTTAAATTAAAATATAGCAGATACAGGTATCCATGGGTACGGATACTATGATACCCGTACCCGTCCCGTTAATATGCGGGTATAAAAAATACTCGTACCCATTACGTACAGATATCCATTTACAATATACATTTTCTACCTATTACGAATTTTATCCGCGGATACATGTGGATCAAAGAGGATAAAAAAGGCTTTTCTAGAGTTTTAAATGTTATTAGAAAATTCTTCATGAATTAAAACTCTTTTAACATTCAAGAAGAAAAGATAACAACTAAAAACAATACATTTTTTGAAAAAATAAGACGTACCCTAGCCCTATTTTAAAATACTGAGAAAGATCATTTGGCTAAATAAAGTAATGAATTACATATTTTTTTCACCAATTATGTGCAAGTTTTACTTTTAATAACAAAACAAATTACTCCTTGTTATAATCAATCACACATCGAGATACTCGAGTATAGAGTAAGTTCTAAGCTTTTGGAAAACAAGTAGATATTATAATCAATTGCAAAATCTATGTAAGTGAGTAAGTGATTACATGGTGTAGTATTGGATTTCATGAAAAACATGCTTTCTAAACTAATAAATTACACGCATTGCGTAACAATTAAACAAATATATATATATATATATATATATATATATATATATATATATATATATATATATATATATATATATATATATATATATATT
>Ga0214542_1012410_pt1 | contig 11002 bp, 7 predicted proteins | sample CNSS1metaG_FD_160096 | JGI IMG/M metagenome (GOLD analysis project Ga0214542, IMG submission 160096) | Root nodule microbial communities from cowpea collected in UCLA plant growth center, Los Angeles, California, USA - CNSS1 | ecosystem: Host-associated > Plants > Roots > Nodule | place: USA...
CTTGGATCTGTACTTGAGTTATCTTGCAGAATCTTCTGAAACTTTGTGTCTCTCAGATGGCTCTATCTCAGATGAAGACTGCGTGATCTTTCTAATTTTTCCAGACCCAAAACAGATTCCAAAACAGCTTTTATACAAAGGTTTTTGCTGTCACTAATTCGATTAGCAATTTACCTAATTGATTATCGTGAGTATACTTTCACTTACTTTGTACCATACTCACAGCTAATCCATTAGTTAAAAAACTAATCATATGCAGAATTACACAGCAGGCCTGAAATACATTTGATAAAGAGAAGTTAATTGCCTAATGCATATCCTAACTGAACCAAGCTATGTTTTATCCTAGATCAGTAGACATCATCAAAATTGTTCTTCATTTATGGATGAAAGGCTCCCCCTTCCAACATATGATAGTCATCAGTGCTAAGTAACTCCCAAGCACAACTCTCATAGCAAATATTTCTTGCAGTTTCCAGCTATCAGGCAGGGAATATATTGCAAACAATGTTAATTTAGAAACAACAAGCACAAAAGAAAATGTTTATGAAGAAAACATATAGTAACCAACCGTATAGTTTTTCATTCTCTGGAAAATAGCCCTGGTGGTTAAGACGGCACTAATAATAACACTCAAATTGATAAGATCAACTAGGAATACAGGGTATTTGAAGATTGATAACGAACCATAGGAACTCTAATGTGAGAATAGAATCCGAATCTCATTCACATGAAAGAATACAGAAGGGAAATTGTTCTCAGGAAAAGAATGAATGAACGAATGTCTTAACAGAATGCATTCTTCCTATTTATTAGTTACTAACAACCCTTAACTAACTTTCTAACAGAATAACAGCAACCACTACGTATTCTATACTCTTATACGATCCTTATATACAATGATCGTATCACAAACCAGTTTCTGTCAATACAATATCAGAAGCAAGAATTGAAGAAAGGAAATTTTTTCTTCAAGTCATAATAGTACTCCCAAGTTGAATCTTCAGGTAGCTTATGTTTCCACTTGACCAACACCTTGGTGACAACTCTACCTTGCCTCTTCACAGTCATACGATCCAATATAGTTTCTGGTTCTTTGGCCTGCTGTTCCTCCTCCGATAGGGGTAAACCAAACACCACACTGTTTTCTCTAATATGCTTCTTCAACTGAGACACATGGAAGACATTATGCACCTTAGAACCAACAGGCAGTTTCAACTTGTAAGCTACTGCACCAACCTTGCTCAAAATTTCAAAAGGCCCAAAGAATTTAGGACTCAATTTAGAATTAGTCCTGTTAGCAACCGAGACCTTTCTATACGGATGCAATTCCACAAACACAAAGTCTCCCACTTCGAAACTCCTTTCTGATCAATGCTTATCAGCTGCCTGCTTCATCTGGTTTTGTGCCCTCTGCAAATGAAACTTCAGAACCTTAAGCATCTCTTCCCTCTTCCTTAAACTCCTATCTATCAGCTCAATCTTTGATTCTCCAGGCAAATAAGGCAAGCATACTGGAGGAGGCTGCCTATACACAATTTCATACGGAGTAACATTGATGGCACTGTGAAATGTGGTATTATACCACCATTCAGCCACAGCTAGCCACTTAGACCATAACGCAGGAGCATCACTACACATACACCTCAGATAAGTTTCTAGCACCCTATTTACCACCCCAGTTTGACCATCAGTTTGAGGATGGTAGGCTGAGGATAACCTGAGTTGCACCCCTTGCAAAGACATCAATTCTTGCCAAAAATGGCTCACAAAGACAGGATCCCTGTCACTAATGATTGAATCGGGAAAGCCATGTAATTTGAATACAAAATCCAAAAAAACTTGAGCCACATCCGAAGCACTGTAAAGGTGAGATAAAGGCATAAAATGAGCAGATTTGCTCAATCGGTCCACCACCACAAATATCACTTGCTTACCAAATGAATTAGGAAGGCCTTCAATAAAATCCATAGATATGTGTTGCCATACATGACTAGGGATTGAAATAGGCTGAAGTAACCCTGGTGAAGCCATTGTTTCGTATTTACAGGTTTGACAAATCTGACACTGCTGAATGAATTTAATCACCTCCTTTGTCATGCCCTTCCAGTACAAGATAGCTTTAATTCTCTTTAATGTAGCCCCCCTTCCCGAATGTCCCCATGTAGGAGAAGAATGCATCCATTCAAGAATTTCACTCTTCAATTCATCTTTCTACCCCACCACCAGTTTGCCCTTCCTTCTCAGTTCCCCATTCTACCATGTGAAATGCTTATGAGAATTAGGATCTGCTTGAATCTCCTCAATAATTTTCTTTAAAAACATCATCCATAGACCAAGTTTGTTGAATCTTGGCCAGCATATCCGATTGAACCCTGATGTACTAGTACTTGATAGCACGCAGACGACTGCACCCTCGACAGAGCATCAGCTGCCATGTTGTCCTGGCCTTGCTTGTACTCAATAGTAAAATCAAATTCCATCAGTTTAACCAACCATGTAGTTCATCCAATAGGTTTCCACAAGAGGAGTAGGGAATTTATCCTTAACCGTGTGCTTATTTAACTCTCTATAATCAACACACATACTCCAAGACCCATCCTTCTTGCCCACCAGCACCACTGGACTTGCATAGGGACTGCTACTGTTTTGGATAATCCCAGATTGTATGTATTCTTTAATCAACCCATCAATGACATCTTTCTGGTGTTTGGCATACCTGTAAGGCCTGATATTAACTGGATCAGCTCCTTATATCAATGGAATCTGATGATCATGACCTGGTCTTCTAGGAGGTAGCTGTTTTGGCTCTTGTAACAGATCCGCAAACCCTAATAAGACCTGCTCAATTTTTATAGGAACCTCTCCACTATTGGCATGAGTAGTCATAGTCTGTAGCAGCCCTTCTTCCTGGTCACACAATTGAATCATAGACAAGTGTACTCCCTCTTCAATTGTCTTACTAATTTGTTGCCTCTTTACAGTTTTCAAGCCACCCGAAGACAAACCCCTCAAGACATGTCTTTTGCCTTTGAAGGAAAACTCCATCAACAACTTGTCAAAATTCCACATAATATCCCCTAAAGTGACCAACCACTCAATTCCCAACACCAGATCACAACCACCAAGGGGAAGCAACATTACATCACTATTAAAGGTACTTTGCTGCAATTGCCAACTGAAATTATGTACTATGGAAGAGATAGCCAAGGTATTACCATCAGTCATGGAAACGCGCATTGGTTTCATTGGCTCAATCTTACACCCTAACCTCTTAGCCACTTGCTCATCCAGGAAATTATTAGTACTTCCACTGTCAATCAAAATGTGAATGGGCTTCTTCCTAACAAAACCAGTCACCCGCATTGTCCTCATAGTCTTGCAAGAACACAACCCAGTTAAGGCACTAACGGATATTAGAGGTTCCTCCCCATGACCCTCCTCCTCAACATCCTCATTTAACTCCTTAACTATACCCTCCACCGCATCCATCTCCATCACATGAATCTGCAACTTCCTATGCACCTTAGCATGCTCAGGGGAAAATGGCTCATCATAGAAGTAACATAACCCCTTCGCTCTCCTTTCTGCCATAAAAGCATAACTAAGCTGTCTGGTAGGTTTGGGTCCCGTTTTAGAAGGCTCGTAAGTTCCCAATATAGAATCAGTGCTCTTAGGAGTTTTAACAGAAAACACATATTTGGAACTTTCTGCTATCACATTTCCACTGCCACCCACTTTAGAAGTTGCCTCATACATTCGGGCTAAGGAAAAAGCCTTGTGTACCGACACAGGCTGGAACATCTGAACCATCATCTGCATTTCTTGCTGCAACCCGCCCAAGAAGCAACTCAACTTATGCTCTTCCGATAATTCCACCCGAGCCACCAAACAATCAAACTCCTCGTGATAGTTAGTGACAGAACCTTTCTGTCGTAATTTCATCAGGTCTGCCATCGGATCTTCCGCAATCTCCCCAAACCGCTCTAACACCAGCTTACTGTATTCCTCCCATGGCGGTAAGTTATCAACGCCAATCGGCTTAGCAAAGGCAATGTGCCATTGCAGAGCCCGTCCTTCAAAATGAACCACTGCCAAACGCACCTTATATGATCAACCGAAAAAAATGTTTCGCACTGAATCAACCAGTGTTTCACCTCATCGCCATTAAACTGAGGGAAATCAAGCCTAGCTAAACGCGTACCATACGACTAAGAAGAAGATTTCTCACCACGACGGGATGGACTGGGAGCTAAATTCTGTTGAAATAGATCTTGAATCTTCATCAACAAGGTCAAAGTCAAAGAATCAGTTAAAGAACCCGTTAAAGAACCCGTTAACGAACTCGTAAGTGAATCATGCAGCATTTGTTTCAGGGACGCACCAAGCTCGATGAATCGCACATTCATACGATTGTTGAGGCGGTCTTCCTCCTCCCGCACCAAAGTCTGTATCAGCGTCTGAGTACGCGTTGCATCCGCCATCGAAAGTCGCAGGAAGGTAGAGGATGATACCAATTGATAAGATCAACTAGGAATACAGGGTATTTGAAGATTGATAATGAACAATAGGGACTCTAATGTGAGAATAGAATCTGAATCTCATTCACATGAAAGAATACAGAGGATACAGAAGGGAAATTGTTCTCAGAAAAAGAATGAATGAACGAATGCCATAACAGAATGCATTCTTCCTATTTATTAGTTACTAACAGCCCTTAACTAACTTTCTAACAGAATAACAACAACCACTACATATTCTATACTCTTATACGATCCTTATATACAATGATCGTATCACAAACCAGTTTCTGTCAATACAATATCAGAAGCACTTCTTGCGGCATCAGTTGCATCAGCAATAGCGATTCTGATATCGGCCTTCTTCAAGGCAGGAGCATCATTGACACCATCTCCAGTCATTCCACATATGTGCTTCCGATCTTGCAACTTCTTGACAATTTCGTACTTGTGCTCTGCAGATACAAAAAGGGGTTGGTGAGGACAATGTATAACATTCAGGAGAAGATGTATGTGTTTCCGTATAGTGAGGTTTAACTTATTCTTGACTCTTTCTACTTCTCCTATAAGAATTTGCATCGAAAATTGAAAATGTTTACATTCAACAAAAACACAAAAGAAATAATCCCAGTTATTCCAAGAATCATCACATTGTACCGAAAAATGGATTTCCTTACTTCAAAAGGGGAACACTAGTGAAGATTTAACAGAGGAATAAATACAAACAGATGGTGAGCAAAGTTGTACTAACAGAGTAGAGGATCTACATCTTGAGAGTAACATTTCAAGGGGCCGCTAAGCCTTTTCTTCCACTGCTTGGGTAGAGGCAAGTCCCCGGTAAAAGGAGTTGCTGGCTGGCTCTCCCCTTCAAGCTTCCCGAGCTTGAAGTACTCGCGTGCCACCAGGATGACGACAAGATTTAGCTCCCAGTCATGGAGAACAACGTGGGGGTATTGGTCAAGGAGGAGGAGTGTGGGTGCCGAAGAGCAGGATTGGAGGGAGTGTGGCGAATGTTTGAGTCTTGAGTTCTAGAGAGAAATTCGTGAATGTGTTCGGTACCTTAGTGGAAAAGGTCATGGAGGGTGTGATGCGAAAGGAAAATAATTAGAGCGAAAGAAAAACGAGTGAAGTGTCCTTTAACAAAACAAACGTCGTTCAACTAGCGTCCATAAATATTTTTTGTCGATCAACTTAATTACGAGGATACAAGGTTATAAAATCATGAGATACTTTTTTTAGTCTAATAACATTTATATGAAAAACGTTATATCGTAACGTTTTAAATGTAACTAAATAATATGTTATTGAAATAAGAAATTCATAACTTGAAAAGTGGGTGTGAATCAGAGAGATATTGATAAAAAAGAATTAAAATATAAATATGTAGGGTTAATTATAGGACGTTATGTTAAATAATCACATGGTAACATTTAGTTTTATAATGTTTAAGTTTATATATGGTGGCGAGAGTTATAAAATGAAGAAAATGTTACAGTAACATTTTTAAAAATTGTTACAATATTATCGTTAATATTAGATTCAGTAACGTTTGTAAGAAAATGTTACTATAGAATATATTTAGTAGCATTTTTAATAAATGTAACTCAACAAATGTTACTAAAATTACAAAATTCTGTAGTGCACGTAGTGCATAGAGTAAACGCATCATAGTCTAAAATAGGAAATTAAAAGAGTGGGTGTATGTTTAGTTAAAATACAGGTACATGAGGTAAAATAAAATTAAATACTAGGGGATGTAGGGTTATTACATTGGAGAGTACATAAAGTAAATAAATAGAACCCAAATTAAATTGAGGGATGTCTCTTGAACCAACAGAATTAGTAATCGGATGGAAGTATAAAAATCAATTATGAGATGCAAACAAATAATAATGACTAATTACTAGCAAAACTTTGGCCCTCCTGCACCATTCTACCACATGCGTTAATAAGAAATACTAATAAAAATGTGAATAAAAAGTAATTAAACTTTAAAACACTAAAAAAAAAACTCACAGCATCATTCCAAATTATCATTCGATTCGGTGCTTAAAAGAAACACGAGTCCCACCTCCACTATTTTTGCATGAATTGGAATATATTACCTTATACTTTTTATGAATATGTATATGATTTTTAAGAATGATTCGATCAACATCTTAACAAACGAAACAAACCCATAATTCCAGACTCGGTTTGCATGGGGTCTAATCCAAATCAAACCCATGGACCAAGCCAAAATATATATCCTTACTAATAAACCAGAAGATAGGTTCAAATATTTTCCAGGTTCAAATGTATACCCCTACCGATAACTTCTTGGAAAATCTCAACTAAAACAACCACCCTCAAGTTCAACCTTAATTCAAACACCCACATGCATTTGAAGTTAATGCAAACATAATTTTCATTCTAAGATAACCATGACCCACACACATTACAGAAAGCGACGCCTCTAGTATTCCCAAACTACATTTGTAACTTACCACCAGATATGAAACATCAACATACAAAGCCCAAAACTGAAATCTAAATTCAAAACCCTAACAAAATGTCCTAGTAATTTCACCATTCAACACCGAGACAAAGAAAAAAAGAAAAGAGCAAACCAACAAAGAGAAGAATCAAAGCATAAAAAATAACAATAATAATAAAGGTTAGTAAAATAACAATAATATATTTACAATCTCACCACATTTATTAGTGATTTTACTCAAAAATTTCACTCGTGTTTCACACTTTGTAGGCTTTTTCTCGAATGTACTCTCTTGCCTTTTACCACTTAATTCCCTTTAGCGCTTGACATAAAACTCTGATAGCTTAATCAATGAGTAAATAAACAATATGAAAAGTGTTGCGAGATCTAAATCTTGAAGAGATCAAAGAAAATACAAAACTCTAGACAAAACTTCAAGGATTTTTAAAGACATAACATAATAAAATTAAAAAAATAATAGGACTACCAGAAAGAGTTAAAAGAGATAACGCATAGACTCTAAGAAAAGACTGATTCAATAATCAATGAACCACATAAAATTGCAACAAAAATTTATATTGAACTTCTTTTTTCTCTTGAATTCTTACTTTTCTTTTTTCTTTTCTTTCAAAATATATTTATTTCTTTTTAACTTGGATCCAATATTCTTTCTTTTCTTTTCAATATTGTAGTTCAACACAAACAAATAAAATTAAACATATTGCCCTTAAAACCCTCAAACTCACGTAAATCATTGTAATTGCACTTGCAAACCATTAATTGGGACTACAATTAACAAAACAATGGCAAACAAAATAATTTCCACAAATCAAATGTAGAAAAACACAGTTTCAATAAAGAACACAAAAAACATGACAAATTAAAAATTCAACAGAAAAGGATAAAACCTTAGGGGTTTTACTTCTTAAAAATTCCAAGAATAATGAAAAATAAAAATTTCAAAACAAAACACAAAACACACATAATTCAAAAAATTTAGTGTTTTTTTATATTTCATATGACATAAAAGTAACATAGAAGAGGAAATTCAAACACAAACCTTGCTCTAGATATCAGATGATATAATCTTATCCAAGAAAGAGTATGATCGTTTTTTAATTTGAATCTTTCAGAGGCACAACAAAAATAAATCAGAGAAGAACATGGAATAAGATAGGGATGGAGGATGCCATAAACTAATAGATTGATAAGTCAAGTAAAAATTCACCACAAAGATGTTAATCTTTGATAAGAACTTGAGGCGCAAGTCAAGAATAAAGGGAATCCCCTCTTTAACGAAATCAAATTCAATATATGACTAAAAGTGTCTACATTAGTTTTTGATACCTTTATATATAGACACATAAGTGTCAACACCCAATTTCGTCCGGGTAAAAGTATTTGTTTGGTTAAAATAATAATAATAATAATAATAATAATAATAATAATATAATATAATAATAATAATAATAAAATGTTTTGATTGATGGTATGTTTTTAAACTTTAATTCTACCATGGGAAAAAAGGAAAAAAAAGAAAAAGAACCAAGAGAGGAGAATCTAATTTTTTTTAATTATCATACTCTTTTCTTGAGCCCAAATGTTTTACATATTTTTACCCCCACTGTTTGCTATTTACACTCTCCACATGACATGTCAGAAAATGAGACGTTTCATAATTTCTGTTTTTAGAGAAGGGTATAATATTAAGAGCAATATTTTTTTATAATAATTTGAATAAATATCTTGCATTTACACTTGTGTGTCTCTTTGCGTTGTCAGTCTGGGAAGATATTATTTTAATTAGAAGCAAATATTCCCGATAATAATGCTTTTAGAGAATGGTATGAATTTAATCTTGAGAAGAAAATGTTCCTGGTAATAATTAGAATCAATTATATGAATTATATGTTATGATTTGATCATGATCTTTATATAACAGAAAATATGATTCTAGTAATTACAGGCAATATTTCGTTAATAATTATAATTAATACTGTGAATATTATGCAACGATATAACAAGACCAATGTTTTCCCCATATATTTTATTATAATTAAATACTAGGATCTTAATGGTACCCAAGAGGCCTATATAAGCACAAAATTTCTTCAATGCAAGGGACAGAAAGGGGGTCATCTTAAGAGGTAAATTTTCTTTGCTCTTAATGCTTTTCATGATTCTCTTATAACATCAATGATTGTTTGAATTGTTGTATGATTAGATGTGTTCGGGGTTCTCATGTTAAATGATTTTGGGTTTGTCGTTGATGTGCTCAACCTTTCTCTTTTCCTTTATTTTTATCTTGTTAAATAAAAAATTTTCTTTCGTAGGCTTTAATTCTCTCTAAACAAAAAATAATAAAATAATAAAATAATAAAAAATTATATTACTTCTTTGATATAAGTATTGCATACCATGTCAAGTCTCGGACTTGCTTGGTAATCAAAACACTTCTTCGTAGGCTTTTTTTGTTCTTAAAAGGAAATTAATAACAATAAAAATATAAAATTATAAATTTTTTTTAATATCATGTCAAATCTCGGATTTGCTTGGTAACTAAATCTTTTATCATGTAGAATCTCGGGTTCTCTTGATATTAATAAAATATACATACACATAAAAATCTAGAAAATTAAAAAAACAAAATAATAATATCAAACAACAAATTTTTGTACAAAGAACTATGTTATCCCTGATTTTCCAAATGGAAATACGTAGGAGCGAGGTACAATCCTCATCGGGCCAAAAATATAAAAAAATAATTTTGTTTTAATCTTTAATATTTTTGTAGGTGTTTTTATTTTGTTTGATTTTTTGGGGAATAACAAATATTTTAAACATCGAATTCTATCTTGCACACTTAATTAAAGAAGGAATCGTCTTAAGACGGACGTTGTGGGGTGCTAATACCTTCCCCACACGTAACCGACTCCCAAATCCAAATTTGGTTTTGAAGACCATTCTTTTTAAGGTTTTTCTATAGTTTTCCATAATAAACTATGGTGGCGACTCCTCTGCTTTTTTTTTAAATGATTTTTGCCATCCCGCCACGATCTCGGTTGCGACAGATGGCGACTCCACTGGGGACGCTAGAGAGTCAGACCATTTATTTGGATGTGCAAGATTGATGTGGTTTTTCTTCATATTTTTTCTTTTCTCATTATTTTGTTTTGGGTATGCGTTTTTTTAAATTTTTTTATATTTAAAATAATTGTATGTGTATATTCAATCTTCTTTATTTTTGTATTTGGAATAATTGCCAGGTGTGGGTTTAGGTATGCATTGTGTTCTCCCTTCACACACACATTTTATTCATTACATAAGTGGGGCCCTATACCCGGGCCTGAGTTGCTTAGAATTAGAGGGGATTGTGTAGCAGTGTCACAGTGGATGTACTTCCCAAGTGGTCATTGTGAGAACCCCAGCTAGAGTTGTTTGCTTCATTGGTACTCCCACTTCTTGTTGTTTACCAACTGTCGTGGGAAATGCCATGAAGTGGGTCATAACTCTAGTGACCTTGATATTTAGGTATTAGGGAACTATCCTTGTGAGCACATATACTTTCCCTTATAACTTTAAGCATTAAACCCATGTTAAATAGAGACACTAAAGGAAGACTATTTGCATCCTTTACCCTCACATTTCCTTGTATATAATAATAAATGCATCACAATCACACCATTATTAGCCATAAACATACATTTCATTAGCCATTAGCATATCATGTGAATAAGTGCCCTCTAAGGCACAACAAACATGCATTGCATTCCATTTTGTGGTCATTCAATGATATGTTATCCAAAGATTCAAACACATAGCATGCAACAGCATAAATTTTAAAAAAAATTACACTACAATAAGTTCAAATTGTTTCCAAATTCTCTTATCACCAAATTCTTGGAATCTTTCTTATGAAAAATGATGAAAAATAATAAAACATTCTTTGGTCAAATCAGTGGATTGAATAAAAAAATAAAATTTTGTTTGTTATCATGTCTTTTGA